>OBEQ011578462.1_pt1 | contig 27210 bp, 39 predicted proteins | sample 1670901 | NCBI WGS metagenome assembly OBEQ01 (sample SAMEA104232315, study PRJEB22302) | groundwater metagenome | biome: forest; feature: aquifer; material: groundwater | place: USA | collected 2011-08-07 | depth 5.4 m
CGAGGAGCATCACAATACCGTGAGTGCGTTTATTAAGTCGATGCGCGCGTCGCAGGCGGATGCGGCAATATATTATCTCGCACGGATGGTGGTAGCGGGGGAGGACCCCAAATTTATCGCACGGCGCATGGTGATATTTGCGAGTGAAGATGTTGGACTCGCACAGCCGACCGCGCTTGTGGTTGCCAATGCCGTCTTTCGTGCAGTGGAGACCATCGGCTACCCTGAAGCGGCGATCAATCTCGCGCATGGAGTTGTGTATCTCGCACAATGCAAAAAAGATCGCAGTGCGTATGATGCACTTGGACGCGCGATGGCGGATGCAAAAAAATATGGCAATCTTCCGATACCACTCAACATAAGAAATGCGCCTACCAAGCTTATGAAAGACATTGGCTATGGGAAGGGATATGAAAAATATACCAAAGAAGACTTATTGCCTGAGGAATTGAAGGGAAAGAAGTATTTTTAAAAAACACCCTTCGACATGATATCGAAGGGCGAGTTGAGTTGGAAGTCTGGTTTATTGGACTTCCTTCAGTGAGAGGTCCTTTTGGACGATGAACTTGGGAGGAATTACATGCATGCTTTCGTAGAAGCGAAGGCCGTCTTTGGGGTCGCTCCCAGCTAAGAGGTAGTAAACTCGTTCATGACCATATTCTGTCTTGTTCACGACGGTATATGTCTCCCCAACGACGAGTCGGGAGAGTAGTGGAGTATCTGTCATTGCGATCGGTTTGCCGTTTCCGTTCATGTTTACACAAAGACCAACGAGAATAGCGATGACACCAGCCACGGCAAAACACAATTCCGCCGCAGCGTCTCCCGCAGCGACTTTTTTGTACATGATGCTGCCAAGAATAAGAAAAAATACACCAATGATCCCAAGTACAATCGGAATCCACAGAAAATAATTATCCATCTCAACCTCCATAAGTAAGTGAACTGCTACTTCTTATGTTTTCATATAAAAGATAACTTGTCAAGTATTTTTGAGATAACTGTTCACCCGCTCATTGATCAAGCGCTGTCCGTCACAGGATGTCGGGTTTTGTGTTAGAGAAAGAGCGTTCGGGGTGAAGCAGGGTTGGATGTGTTAAACTGACATCTATGGAGCCTGAAAACCAAACATTGAAAGATATTATCCTGCAGGCCAAATCGGGTGATCGGAGTGCATTCGACGTTCTTTATCGGCTGTATCTGACGCCGGTGTATCGGTACATTTTTATGCGACTCCGCAATCGGCAAGATGCCGAAGATGTCGCGCAGGAAACTTTTTTGAAAGCCTACGAAGCGCTCCCGCGGTATCGCGATGAACGCCCGACGATGCTTCCATATTTGTTTACGATTGCCCGAAATTTACTGATCAATCATACCAAGAAAAAGCGGCCGGAAGTGATGGAGCACGAAATCATTGCGCTTCAGGCGGGTACGGAAGATACGGCGAAGGAAGCGGAAGACAATGAGTTGCATCGCGCATTGGTGAAAGCGATGGAGATACTTACCGATGTGGAACGTGAAGTCATTGAATTGCGCTTCTTCGGAGAGCGTTCTTACAGCGAGATTGCGATCATTCTCGATAAGCGGGAAGATGCGATTCGTCAGCATGTGGCGCGCAGTATGAAAAAATTGCAGACCGTTATGAGTAATCCCGAACAAACACTATGAATGAAATTCAGAACAACAATCAATTCGATTTTCTCAGTGATGAACAATTGCTCGTTCTTTTGGATGCGCAAATGGAAGGGAAAGATTTTACTCTTGCTTGTCATGATGCGCAGATTGCCGCGCTTACTGATATTCAATTGACTCAACTCAAAACACTCTGGGACACCGGCCTCGTCTTCAACTCATGGAGGGATACGATTCTTCCACGCGAATCAATGTTGCAGGCTGCGCTCGAGGCAACTCCGATGCTGAGTAATTTTTCTGCGGCGTTTCCTACGCTTCCACAATCTCAGGGCACAAATGAAACGAAGACTCCATTCAGCCTTGTTGATCCCTATGAAGTATTGTTGCGAGAAAAGTGGAAGGTCGCCGCACCGTTTGCCGCATTCTTTTTGATTGTTGGGATCACGTTTGCAATGAAGGGAGTGTCTTCTTCTCACGGCACACTTGCAGTGTCGACAACTCGTCCCGTATCAAGTGAACAACGTGAAGCGGAGACGATGGCCGTTACTTCGTCACCCCTTTCTGCGTTGCAGGGTGCGCCCACCGCGCCACCCCCACTATCGGATGAAATAAAAAATACCGGAATACAAACGGAAACGATGAGTATGGCGATGTCCAAAAGCGCTTCATTTGATACCGAGGCTGCAAGTGAAGAAAAAGATGTCGACGACGTCACACTTGCGCTTTCCGGAGAAGCGGATGCCGACACTGAATTTCTCGCTCAAATTGATGAGGATATGAGCCTTCTTGCACTCGAGGATGATACGGTGGATTCTTTGAAAAAGACCTATAATGAAGAGGATTTTTAGATATTGATGCAGAAATGTGTCTTGTCACAATCACATTTATTCTTTGTTACAATAAGCAAGGAGCAAGCATTTGCTTCTATTAATTAATAGCACTTTTATATGAATATCAATTGGAAAATTGTTGCACCATTTGGTGTACTTCTGCTCCTTGGACTTTTGTTCCTGTTCTCGGGGAAGCAGGATGCTCAGGTTGCCCTTGCTCCTGTGCCGCACGAGGAACAGATGCCGGTCGCATCTCAAGTTTCAAACCAAGGTGCACCCGCATCGGGGAATGTCGATGAGTTAACTGCATCGCTTGATACTGAGGCTGATGTCGATCAGGCCGAGTTCGCTGAGTCCGATCAAGACCTCGCATTGGTCTCGTCGGATAGTCAGTCTATTAATGGATTAGGAACTTCCTATGATGAAACAACATTCTAAATTACATCAGGTGATCGTCGGGATGATCGGGCTTTCGCTCGTTCTCCCTTCTCTTGCATTTGCGGAAGACACGAGTGGTGGGGTGAAGACACGTGCGAATTTCTGCACCATGCTTGATACGCGAGCCGAACGCGTTGCTTCAGGAATTACTGAACGGGAAGGAAAGTATACTGAGAAACGGGGCGAACGTGCCACGAAGCTCGATGAGCGATTCAAGACGCGCGATATCACGCGTACTGAACATCGTGCGGGTTGGGATACGCACCGCGACGAATGGATCACCAAGCTCAACGCCAAAGCGACGACCACGCTCCAAAAAGCTGCGGTAACAAAATTTGTTGCAGACATTGATGCCGCTGTCCTCGCGCGTCGCACTGCGGTCGACGCCGCTGTTACCGCGTTTCGTACTGCGATTAACAGCACAATCAAGGATCGCCAAGCAAGCGTTGATGCTGCGATCGCGACCTTTAAATCCGATACCAGTGCTGCACTGACGAAGGCGAAGGCGGATTGTGCCGCAGGTGTTACACCGAAGACCGTTCGCGACACGTACGTCGCCGCACTCAAAGCCGCACGTGAGAAACTTGCTCAGACACTGAAAAGTATTGAAAAGCGACAAGATACCTTGAAGCCAATCGCTGAAGCACGCAAGCAGGCGGTTGCAAAAGCAGTCGCAGATTTTAAGGCTGCGGTTGAAAAAGCAAAAACGGAATTGAAGAGTGCAATGAAACAGTAACATTCACGTATTCACTCATCGTTCAAAAATTCCTCCTTTTGGGGGAATTTTTGTTATGTTATACTTCAACACAATTATATGAATTACGATACCAAATCAATCGCCGCACATAAAAAACATCAGGGAAAAATCGAAGTACGCTCACGCATGCCGCTTCGCAACAAAGCGGATCTCTCGATCGCATATACTCCCGGAGTTGCCGCAGTGTGTACGCTGATTGCAAACGATAAACGCGCCGCGCGGACTCATACGCTTAAGGGCCGCACGGTTGCAGTGGTCTCCGACGGTTCCGCGGTGCTCGGACTTGGAAACTTGGGTCCCGAGGCGGCACTTCCGGTGATGGAAGGGAAGTGTGCGCTGTTTAAACACTTCGGTGGCATTGATGCATTTCCGATTGTCCTTGATACGCAAGATACCGAAGCAATCATTGCCGCAGTCAAAGCCATTGCACCGACATTCGGAGGAATCAACCTTGAGGATATTGCCGCACCGCGTTGTTTTGAGATTGAAGAGCGATTGAAGCACGAACTCCATATTCCGGTATTTCATGACGATCAACACGGGACGGCGATTGTTGTCTTTGCGGCACTCACCAATGCACTGCGATTTACGAAGAAAGATATCCGGAATGTGCGCATTGTCATAAATGGCGCCGGTGCCGCCGCAGTTGCGATCTACCGCATTCTTGTCGGAGCGGGAGTCTTGCGCGGCAATGTCATCATGCTTGATTCAAAAGGCATCCTCCATCCCGATCGCGGTGGTCTTCGCGGATATAAAATGGAGATCGCACTTGAGACGAATCGGAAGGGCCGCATGGGAAATCTCGGTGTTGCTCTCGATGGCGCGGATGTATTTATCGGTACGTCGGTTGCGAATGTTCTTAAGGCGGAATGGGTGGAAACAATGGCGGAGCATCCGATTGTTTTTGCCCTCGCAAATCCCAATCCGGAAATTTCCTCTGAGGAAGCGAAGAAGACAAAGATCGCCGTCTTTGGAACAGGTCGCTCCGATTATCCCAATCAGATCAACAATGTGCTGGCATTCCCCGGAGTGTTTCGCGGCGCACTTCTTGCGGGAGCACCCATGATTACGGAGGCAATGAAGCGCGCCGCAGGAGAAGCAATTGCGAAACTTGTTTCTCCAAAGGAATTGAAAGCCGAATATATCATTCCGGCCCCATTTGATCCGCGTGTTGCTAAAGCGGTGGCAAAAGCGGTTGCATTGGCATGGAAAAAACACGGCGGATAGGAAACCTCATTTCTTTCTCGATGATTTTGTCTTAAGATGGAAAGATAATTATTTTTTTATGACTCATATACGCCGTATATTTTTCTTTCTGATTTTTACCTCTCTTATTCTTCCGCTTGCCGCATCCGCCCACGAACGAGAGTTGATCAATATTGCGGGCACTGATTATCTTTTTGTCGTCGGCTCACTTGGAGAACCCGTTGTTGTTGACGATAAATCGGGCGTAGATTTGCGTGTCAGTATTCCCGACCCTAAAGACCCCACGGACTCCTCGCTTCCCGGAGTAAGGCCCGTAACCGGACTCGAGCAGACGCTCCAGGTGGAGATCAGTACGGGCGCACAAAAGAAAGTATTTGCACTGAGTCCCGCGTGGAAAGACAAAGGAGCCTATAGCGCAATCTTTTTCCCGACCGTCGATGAAGTATTTACGTATCGCTTTTTCGGAACGATCAATGCTATTCCCGTTGATCTTTCCTTCAGTTGTCTTCCGGAAGGCACTCAGGCATCGGAAGAAAAAAACGAAGTGCCGCTCGGGGAAGGAGTGGTCCGCAAATTTAAGACCGGAGGTTTTGGCTGTCCTTTGAGTAAGTCCGCATTTGCTTTTCCCGAAACAAAAAATTCCGACAACACGGTGAATGCCCCAGGAACTCATAATGATACTGCGCTCACATTTGCTCTGGTCGCATTCGTCTTTGCGCTTATCGCCCTCGGACAATCCCGCAAATGTAAAAAACATAATGGGTAAGCTCATAAAATATGTTCTTTGCATACTTTGCATTCTTTTTCCTTGGAGTGCGTTTGCTCACGCGATGCCGGTGTCGTATATGCCGGCGGCGGGGTCGGTGCTCGTTTCACCCCCTTCGCTCATTCAGATACTGATGAGTGAACATATCGAGCCTACGGCATCGAGCATGACGTTAATTCCTCCGAACGGCCTTTTACTCCCGCTTCATGCTGTTGTCGATCCCGATAATCGCCGGCTTTTTCAGGCCCCCTTTTCTTTTGCCGGAAATGGAATATACACTGTTGTGTGGCAGGTTATTTCCGTTGACGACGGACATTTCACCAGAGGTTCATATCAGTTTACGGTCGGCACATCTTCGATGCTTTTGATGAGTGCGTCCTCGGTGCACTATCACGCAAGTCTCAAAGAAGCGGTAACAATTTGGTTTAAACTCATCGGTCAATATGACCTGTTGGCGCTTTGTGCTTTTCTTTTTCTCTTTGGAAAACTTTCCGGAATATCTTCTCCTCTTCGCGCTCGGGTTGTTTCGTATGCGCAGCGTTATTTTGTGGCAATCACCACACTCCTTATTGTCGGTGTGGTGAGTTATGTATGGCTTGAGACAGGCACGCTTGCTGAAGTCCAAGGACTCTCCATGAAAACGGCGTTTTACGAATATCTGCGTACGAATGGAGGAGTGTTGTCCTTGATATTGTTTGTGGTTGCGCTGGTGTTATTTCCGCTCGGCATGTCGCTGGTAAAAAATCTTGCGGAAGGAAAGTTGCTTCTCCGCACAATCATACCAGCCGCATGTTTATTTTTGATCGGTGCGTATACGCAAGCACGGCTTTCGCATGCGGCGGCTTCGGATTTCCTTCCCGAATTTTCCGTTCTGGTGAACATGATTCATTTGATGGGCAAGGGACTTTGGGTAGGAAGCATACTGGTGTTATTTTTTGTTTTTCTTCCGGCGTTTATTCATGAAGATGCGAGCGAGCAATTATTGAAGCGCCTTTACACATGTCTCGGTAAATTGATTGCCGCGGCACTTATCCTCGGTGCTCCAAGCGGAATATGGATTGTCTGGCTTCACTTGAAGAGCCCTACAAATCTTTTTACCACCGACTGGGGAAAGGTTTTGCTTATTCTGCTTGGTTTCGCATCGCTCCTCTTCGTGCTTCGGATGTGTTCATTTTTTATTTTTGAACGGATGAAGCGCTGTAATTTGTGCGTTCGCTCATTCACGGTACTTGAAGTACTGGCCGCCCTTGCCGTATCATTTTTCTCCGCGCTGATGATCATTACTACTCCGCCTCTCCCTGCGGACGGAAGTCATGTTGTCCGACAGTTCGGAATATTTGAAGCAGCACTTGTTCTTTGTGCATTTGGTTTTATTATGTTCGGAATCTTTCTTTTTCGTATTGTAGAGAAACGCGAACGTATGATCGATCTCCTACCTCTGGAAGAGGTTGCGCCCCCTATCGGAAAATTGAGTCTTGCGTACGGAATTTCCGTGCTCGTTGTACTTTTATTTGGCGCAATTGCACTCTTTGTTACTCATTTTTTCTTTTAAGAGAAGAAAAAACCGCCCCCGAAGGAGCGGTTGTACTTGCTGTGTAACGAACTATTTTTTTGCATCCTGTTTTTTACAAACCGACACGCAGGGGTCAGCTTTTGTCAGAGAGGCTTTTGGGTGTGCTTTTGTCGCGAGTGTGCGCACCTTGCGTGCATCATCGGCCAACTGCATTGCGGCGATTTGTTTCGCGTATTCCGCTTTCTCGGCAATCGCTTGATCAGCTTGTGCCTTGAGTAGAGCAAGCTGATCGGCAACTTCTTTTTCACGTGCGGCCACTGCGGCATTTGCTTCGGCATTTGCAACTTCGGCGCGGTGTTGTACCGCCGCTTTGACCATGTCACGATAGAATCGACATTCCTCATCATTTAATCCCAAGAGTTGAGACTTACAACGAATGCGGATTGCCATGTCTGCGGCAACTTCTTCTCCGTACAGCGCGCTCAATTGCTTGAGGGTGACCTCCGCATTGTTGATCTGACATTCACGATCAAGCTCCGCTTTACCGTATGAGAATGAAATGATCGCACCACCCACTCCTCCCGATTGTGAGACACCGCCGCAGGCCGAGTTTTGATAGATCGTCGGAGCGTAGGCTGGCGGGACTTGGCGCACCTGTTTGTTTTCAATGGTGGTAGTGTTTCCGTTTGCGCCCGAAGTCACTCCCGTGTTATTTGCCGTAGCCGTACCGGTCGCAGTCGCCTGCTGTTCTTGGTGTCCACCTTGCACCGTAATTGGCCCGACGTTGCCGCCGATACCAACTCCTATTGCGGCCGCATTTGCACCGGCATTCGCATTTGCATTAGCGGTTGTTGTGGTATTTGGCGGCACGTTACGCGGATCAGGTGTGGCGTGTGCGACACTCGCTCCGGCAATGAATACTGCGCACATGAGAATTCGTTTTTTCATGACTTCTTCCTTTCGTGGGTTGAGATACAACAGGGGGTACTGCAAAACTTATGAGTTAAGGGAAAGCGGTTGCCGAGGTGCCGAATTGTCGACGGAGCATTCCTTCTTCAATCGGCCCTGTATCCCATGGCGGACCTATTGTTTCCTTCAGAAATGTACGAATCTGTTCTCGCGCATCATGTATTACTCCGGGAGAAGTTCCCGCTTGAAGTGCCAAATGTATGTCGTGTTCGCTGAATGCTTTTTCATTTACCTTATCGTCGCGATCAATGCGCGCCGTGGGTGAAGACGATCTTTCCGGTCGGACAATTTTCGTGCGGATGCAGTTGGCATCGATCGCAAAAACATATTCAACACCTTCGTAAGCAACAACGTATGATTCTTCGCGAGAGGGGGAAGAGGAGCGTTCCTTGAGGGAAGCGCGAAAGTATTCTTCAACTTCCTTCGGATACTTCATGTGCGCAAGCGCGACTTCCTTGTCGCAGGAAGAAACATCTGCAGATTGAATCGTATTTTTCCGTATCGCCACTGCCTCTTGCTGTAATTTCTGCGGCAAGGCCAAAATTTGCTTCGGATAGATTCGATCGCGATTTGCGATACTCGATTTGTTCATTTCCATGAGCGTATCGACGGTCGTCTTGTGTGCGTGAGCGATTGCGGAAAGCGTATCACCTGAGCGTACCATGTATGTGCTTGGTATTTCCTTTCCATATACGGCGCTCGCAAAGAGCGTCATCATGAAAAGGAAAAACGTGACCAATGATTTCATCAAGTTCCTCGTGAATGGGTTGTGTAACAGGATGACAATGAACAACAGAATAAAGACACAATAAAACGCACGGCCATATCAGCCCTACGTATTGTTCGCTCCTCATTGAACTCTGAGCTTAATCTAATCTATTTTTGCTAATATGTCAAATAAATTGCAGAATATCAATTTTTGTGCGGGAGTGAATGCGACCGATGTGCATATCCGCTTGCGCGAATTTTTCCAAACGCGTATGATAGTCCAATTCGATCGTGCGTCATGCGCGGTCGTTCATTTTTTTATCGTTATGATTGAACTCCGCAAAGAAACAAATGCAAAATTTAAGCTGAAAGTGGCACGAGGATTAAACGGCCTCGGCCTTTTTGCCATGGAACCGATTCCCAAGGGGAAGAAGATTATCGAATATGTCGGACGCGTGTTGACGAATGCCCCCGACGACGAAGCAACCAGCCTGTATATTTTCAATATCAACAAACATATCGACATCGACGGCGCACCAAGGTGGAACACTGCTCGCTATATCAATCATTCCTGCCGGCCCAATGCCGAGACCGATACACCCAAAGGCCATGTGTGGATCAAAGCAAAACGCAATATTATGCTCGGCGAGGAGATCACCTATGATTACGGCAAGGAGTATTTCAATGAATACATCAAGCCGAAAGGTTGTCGGTGTGCCAAATGTAAAGAGAAGCGCTAACCGCACTCCGTATCGAGCAATCCCGGGAGAGTGTAAACACCGGCGCCCTCATGATTGAGGGCGCCGGTGTTTGGTCGACTGCGTTTTATCTATCGTTTTTGTCCCCACCCCGATTTTCATATTCATTTCGTCCTCCACTCTTTCCACCGCGGTGATCTGATCGGGATGTTTCCTCGGAAGTATGATCTATTTCCTCCATTGTTGCGGATTCATTTTGCTGAGGTTTTTCTCTATTCATAAGATGTTATGGGTTATCGCATACACCGTTTCGAAAAATTTCAAAACGCATCGGATAAAATGTGGAAGCCCCGCCTATGCGCGCAATAGGAGGACTTCCGCCGGCGCGGGAAAAGCAAAAAGTTTCTCCCGCTTTTGCAGAATAACATAATGACATTAAAGAATAGATGAACTTTTCCGACCTTGTGTAGTGGCGCGATGTGCTGAGGGTTTTGTGCTGAGTTTGCAATAAAAAACCGCCCTCTTTGTAAAGAGTGGCGGTGTTTAAATACGTTTGCGTTTCCCTATATTCGTGCAGAAAAAACGCATTTTGTTGTATTCCAATTCGGGAAGCATGAGCGTGTATCCGGTTACCAGTTCTTCATTTGAATTTTGATAGTGCGTAAATACAAGAGGAATTTTATTGTTGGAGGTGGGGAGCAGAAGAATGTTCATCCCACCCTTGCGCATGATAAGCGTCTCCACATTTTTTGGTTTATTGTCGATCAAAAACCCTGTCAACGTTTCCATTTTCCCCATGATCATGACTTCACTAATGAAGACATATTTGCCACAGCGCCGTACCGGGCCGAGCGGCTCCACATCGCGGATCATTCGCGCATCGTTGATTTCCAGTAATTGCAGTGGCCCTCGGACCACTTCCTGTGCGCGCGACGCAGTCGCACAAAACAGACAGAGGATAAAAAGAATCACACGCATCATCTGCTCCCTCAAAGACCTTTCCAAGTCTTATGTTACCGTTTGGGTGCCTTCTGTCAAAGAGATTCCACCCAATTTTCATGGTTGCGTTCTCTTAATTTTCTGCTACAATCGCCATACGTTCTTTTTCATTTATATATTGTGTTGTTTGCTCCGGTGTGAGAAACGGTCTTAAGGGAACCCGTGTCTTCACGGGAGACCGTTTCGCAAGACCTTTTGAGGTTTTTTCATAAAAATCCAAAAGGTGTACAGCTCCTGTAAGGAGGCGAGATGGTAATCAAATATATTCAATATATTGAAAATTTCTTTGAAAATTAAATAAGATTGTGTTGTTTGCTCCGGTGTAGCTCAGTGGCAAAAAAGAGATAGACAGTGCGCCACGCACTGCAAATATCTTTATTGTCGCCAGAGGACATGGGATGAAATAAAATTCATTCCGGTGTAGCTCAGTGGTAGAGCAGTGCGCTGTTAACGCATTGGTCGCAGGTTCGAATCCTGCCGCCGGAGCAAACGACAGAATCATGAAAAAGACGCAAAGCCGTCTTTTTCGTCGTTTGCTCCGGCAGCGAGACATTTGAATGTCTCGCCGGCAGGATTCGAAGACCTTCTCCCATATTTTTGAGCGATGTTCTGACATCGTGAGAAAATGGGAAAGGTGTACTGAAGCTGTAAGCTTCGAAATTCCTGCCACACATCAATCTACATTTTGAAAAATAAAATTTATGCCAGTATTAAAATACATAATCTTTGAAGGGGTGGTCGAACAACAAGCATCAACGCGTCTTGCCGCGGCAATTGAACAACTTTCCCAATCTGGCGCAGAACAGATAATCATCCTTTTCTCATCTCTGGGTGGTAATATCTACGAAGGCTTTCTTTTGGCAACAATCATTCAAAACTCAAAGGTTTCAATTCGTATTCATGCAACGAATCACATTGATTCAATTGCGAATGTAATTTTTCTTGCCGCCAAAGAGCGAACAACCGAATCATATGCAAAATTTTATCTCCACGGTGCATCAGTGCAAGGGAGTTTTGATGAAAAAGGTCTTAAGGAAAAATTATCTGAGGTTAAGGCTCAGAATTCAAGAATCGCAAACTTTGTAGCTGAGAATTCTTCCGTCTCGCTAAAAAAAGTTCAGGAAATGATGGAGGCGGGGACAACAATTTCGGCTCAAGATGCAAAAAAGAAGGCCTTTGTTCAAAACATAGAACACCTTGAAATCCCAGAAGGAACAGAAAGGGTTGAGATAGTCTACGTGAATTAATCTCGATCAACAAAGCCATATGGACAAACTCAACAAACTCTCATTACCTGCAACTATTTTACTGGCAAGTTTTATCTTGGATGGTTTTTATTTTGCTACTGAAACAAGAAAGCAGGAATCCATTGAGCGGCAACAGCAAATAGAATTACAAACTAAAATAGAACTGGATAAATTAAAAACAGAGGAAGATAAGGCCACACAACTTCAAGCTCAAAAGCAAGCAGTACAATTGGAATTTGATAAACAAACAGAGATTTATCGCAAGGAATGCATTGTGGAAAGCGAAAAGCTTGCTAAACAGTTCACTGTTTTTTTGAATACATGCACAGGAGTTGGTGGTAACTCTGAAACTTTTTGTCTAGACTCAGGTGCTGGAAAATCTTTTAGTTTAGGGCTTAGGGAACCCATCTCCACATGTGTTAATCGTAAGCGTAATTCCGTAAATTAATCTACCCACCACTCCAACCCTTAACCTCATTCATGTGGTGTCTGAGTACCACTTGTGCACCTTGCGGCAAGATGTTACTATTCACTCATAGCTTGACGACAGAAAATGTTATCGGCTTGCTGCGGACATCTATCAAATGATGTACTCATGAGCGAAATGACACTCTCGAGTGTCTGCCGTCGCTCCGAGCTATAATAAAAACAACACCTGTAAAATGGTGGTGTTTTTATTTTTTCCTATTTTTCTGAAAGTGAATGGATATTATTTCGAGACGCTTTTCTTTTAACTCTAGTAAAACCCTGAGAGAGGGTTTACCTAAGTGAGAATGATCTTTGCTGTAAAAATGCTTTAAAGGAGGTTCAAATTCATATTTGTCAAAATCCCGAATAGTTTCTTGAAGTTGGTCAATTGCAAAATAAATATTCTCAAGCACTTCATTTTTTGTGTGATGTTTGCTTAAATCGACATTCCTACTTTCTGTGAAATGCTTTAAAGATTTTCGAGAAATGTAAACCCTCACATTTTTATGGGGATGTTTTACGTGCTGAGATCCTCGAATGTCAAAAACGCGCAAAAGTTCAGTGTGTTTTTCAATTAGCGCTCCTTTTTCAAGAAGGAAATATACACCAATTAGCGTTTTCAGTCCCCCTAGTCTTCTTTGTATGCTTGTACTCATGAATTAATTATAAATAATAGGATGCAAGATAAGACCAAAACTACTCTTTAACAGGTGCCAGTTTTACAACGTAGAGTGACCCAAATTCTTCATCCCGTATTTTTTTTGGATTTTTCTTTCCAGCAAATTTTTTTACGTCAATTGCATTGGCGTTTATGAAAGAATGAGCAGCTACAGAGCCTGTTGCCCCCTGCGGTCTATGTGAAATAGTAAAAGCACCGTCGGCTTTTATGTCATTAGTAAATTGAAATGCAACAGCATTTTCTTTTTTATCATAAAACAAAACAACTTTTTTATAACCATCAACATGTTCTTTGTTGTAAAATCCACTATGGAAGTAAAATGAATTTGAAGCATTTAAACTAATTGAATAACTTCCAAATTTTGATCCAACACGAGTAAACTTCTTGAAATTGTACATACTATTTTTTTTTAAATCAGATAATTTTTTTTGTAGCTTCCTACTTAAGATAAATTCTAGCATAATGAAGAATACTTTGCAACACTATCAAAAATAAACATATAAAAAGTATTTAAATCATCATCTTATCTATCACATCTTAGAGGTAGTTGGAACAGTCACGATTGATTTAATTGGCAAGAGTAGCGGATATGGTAATGGGATGCAATGGCAATGGGCAAAAGTCCAGTATTCTACCTAATTTCATTGTGTAATTTTTGAGATGTGCCAAGCACTCAACAGAAGAGTAAAGCACCCCGAAGGGTGTTTTTCTTTGCATTTGACACCATGTGGCACAATTTGCTACAGTATACACATGAGAGCAACTTTAAATATATCAATGCCACCGGAACAGAAGAAGAATGTGGATCGCATGATTAAGGATTATCACTATACTTCCGCAAGTGAGTTTTTTCGTGATGCGGTAAAAGCGCTCGAGGAAAACAAACTTATTCAAGACATTGGAGAAAGTGAACGAGAATTTACTGCGGGAAAAGGAAAGAAACTCAAATCTCTAAAAGAGTTGATGTAAATATATGGAAATTGAGTATTCTCCAAAATTCGCAAGACAATTTAAAAAGTTACCGAAGGAAGTAAAAGAGTCTGCGGTAAAGTGTGAGAAATTATTTCGACAGAATCCATTCAATCCAAAACTCGGGACGCATAAGTTACATGGCGCCATGAAAGACTACTGGGCGTTTTCAATTTCTTATAATTACCGCATCGGCTTCACTTTTGTGGAGGGTGACCTTGTGCGATTTCACGCAATTGGTAGCCATAGTATCTATAAATAAGAAGTTGGGGAGAGGTAAGAGAAACGGAAGTACACTCTGTGGTGAAGGCTACACCATCCATCTACGGGAAGAAATTCCTGCCATTTTCTTGACTGTGGCCATTGCGGATGTATTCTGTTTATAGAAGAATCTCGGAGATTTTTATGAAACAAATCATTGTGTTCACGGTTCCGAAGTGTAGTCCCTGTTCTGCCTTGAAAGAAGCGCTCACGCTGCGAAATATCGAATATCTTGAGATCAGCGCACGAGGATTAAAACATCTCGATCGTACAGCTTTTCTTTCGGTACTCAATAATATTGCGGCGGTGACCAAGTGTATTGTTGATGGGAAACCAGATCCTTCTTTTCCTGCGGTGTGTATCGTTTCAAACAACGACCGCATTTGGATTTCCAACGACGGACTTGTTGATATTGGTGGCATGCTTGAAAAAATAGAATCTGTATTGAATGAAAAAATATAAAATCACAAGAACCATCCATAAGGATGGTTTTTTGCAGCCTTTGTCGCGGCTTCAAATTCCTCTTCTCAGATGGAAAAATTCCCGAAACCGAGTCTGCCTAACTCACAACATACTCATAAAGAAATGCTATAATGAGTGCTATGAAATTTGATACATTAGCAAACAAGGAAACAATCGCAACGACAATTTCCGCCCTCAAGGAGCGGGGAGTTGACGCGAGTGTTGTCTCAAATAAGGAAGCGGCATTGGAAACAATAAAGACACTGGTGCCCTCCGGAGTTTCGGTGATGAACGGTTCGTCGCGTACGCTTGAAGAAATCGGATTTGTTGAATATCTCAAGTCGGGCGCGCATGGGTGGAACAATCTCCACGAAGCGGTTTTGAATGAAAAGGATCCCGCCAAGCAGGGGATGTTGCGCAAGCAATCGGTGCTCTCGGATTTTTATCTCGGCAGTGCGCATGCGATTGCGGAAACAGGGGAGATGGTCTTCGCGTCAAATTCGGGAAGTCAGCTCCCGCATCTTGTCTTCACTTCGAAGAATATTATTTTGGTTGTTGGTGCACAGAAGATTACTCCAACTCTTACCGACGCACTCGCTCGTGTCAGGGAGTATGTGTATCCTCTTGAGGATCAGCGTGCAAAAGATATTGGATGGGGTGGATCGATGATCAGCAAACTCCTCATTTGGGAGCGAGAGAATCCCAAAATGGGAAGAAAGGTGCATATTATTTTTGTCGAAGAAAAGCTCGGTTTCTAGTGATACTTATTTTTAAAAATATTTCTATGGAAGTAAATTACTCATTGATTTTTATTGCAACGATTGCACAGTTTATTTTGGGAGGACTCTGGTATTCACCGCTTCTGTTTGGAAAGTGGTGGATGCAGATTATGGAATGCACAAATCTCTCAAAAGAAGAATTACAAAAAATGCAGAAGAGCATGATGCCGTTTTACGCATTACAGTTTGGGCTCACGTTCTTTACGACGGTTTCCTTCGCCAATTTACTACCGTATATCAGTACGTTCGGCATTTACCATATCGCATTTTGGATTTGGATCGGTTTCATCGCACCTATCCAAATTGCCTCGGTAGTCTGGGCGAATACAAAAAAGCAGTTTTGGATGAAACAGATTTTCGTCATGTTGAGTTTCCAGCTCACTTCAATGATGCTCATGTCGTGGGTACTTGCGATGCAGTAATTTGTACCTTGCCAAGAGAAATGCTCCTATAACTAAGGTCAAAATCATTTTTTTATGCTGTTCTCAATGTTTCCTATCATTCTCCGTGTTACGGTAATTTACTTTATCATTCTCATTGGCATTCGCTGTACGGGCAAGCGTGAGATCGGTCAAATGTCACCGTTTGATCTTGTGCTCTTACTCTTGATTTCCAATGCGGTACAAAATGCCATGCTCGGACCGGACGTTTCTTTAGTTGGCGGTATTGTTGCGGCGTGTACGCTTTTTCTTTGGAATGCGGTTATTGCGCGTCTCACCTTCATGGTACCCCGATTTCGTCATTTGATTGAAGGGTCACCGACACTGCTTATCCATAATGGAAAAATTCTTGAAAATAATCTCAAAAAAGAAGGACTTACTCATGAAATAATTGAGGAGGCGCTTCGTGAGCATGGCGTTGATTCCACTCGTGACGTTAAGGTCGGAATTCTCGAGGTCGACGGATCGGTGAGCATTGTTCGGGTGAGTGATGCATCCACCGCTCATATCCCCCATCATCACTTTCGTATTTTGCGAAAAAAATGAAACCCCATCCTTGAGGTGAGGTGGGCGCATCTCATCGGTTGGTTCAAAAGATTTTCGGATAATTCATCATTTCTTCATGGAATGTAGCCTATGCTTAGGGTGTAGGATATTATTCTTTATATTAAATTTATGGCAGATACCATCATTACCAATTCGAATCCCAACCCCAACCCGAACAATAACGACAGTGCGGCCGGATGGATTGTTGCGCTCGTCATTATTATTGCGGTTATTCTCGGCGGGGGCATTCTCTACAGACGCGGCGCTTTCAATCGCGTGGCTCCACAGCCGGCTCCCGCAAACAGCACCAATATCAATGTAACGCTACCGCCTCCACCACCCCCAACCACGAGCGCGGGCGCCACGTTTCAGTATTAAACAAGGAAGGCGGAGATCTATGATAAGATGAATACATATGAAAAAATCTATTATCGCACTTATTGTTGCTGTTGTTGTGGTTCTTCTCGGAGTCGGTGCATATGTGTGGAAGCCAAATTTATTCACAAGCGAAATAGCGGTAAATAATCAAAATACCCCACCCGAAACCAATCACATTGTTCGCCCCGGTGGTGGCAATCCCGCAGAAGCGACTCCGGTAGCACCACAGGAGAACAAACAAGAGACGGTCATCGGAACTTCGGTTGAGGGGCGGAGTATCACCGCGTACCATTATGGCAAGGAGAACACTCAAGTCAGCAAAGAACTTTTATTTGTCGGTGGTGCTCATGGTGGATATGAGTGGAATACGGTGCTCGTTGCGTATCAGTTGATGGATTATTTGAAAACGAATCCCGATGCTATTCCCGCCGGTGTCCGCGTAACGGTCATTCCGGTATTGAATCCCGATGGTCTCTATAAAGTGGTCGGAACCAGCGGTCGTTTTACTGAAGCGGATGTGCCTGCCTCACCCGAGAAGGTTGCGTCGGGTCGCTACAATGCAAACAATGTCGATTTGAATCGTAACTTCGATTGTGATTGGCAGTCAACCGGTGTGTGGCAGAATACCAAGGTGAGTGGTGGAAGCGCGGCATTCTCCGAACCTGAAAGCAAGGCATTGCAAACGTATGTCGGAGCGCACAAGCCGAGTGCGGTTGTCGTATGGTTTAGCTCCGCCGGTGGTGTCTTCTCTTCAAGTTGTCACAATGGTGTTTCATCCGAGACAAGTGCCATCACCAAGATCTATGCCGATGCATCGGGTTACCCGGCATTTAAAGAGTTTAACTTTTATGAGATTACGGGGGACATGGTGAACTGGTTTGCCAAGAATAATATTCCGGCCGTGAGCGTACTTCTTTCGACGCACAGTGATATTGAGTGGTCCAAAAATCAAGCCGGTATTCTCGCCCTCTTTGCGCACTACTCGAAATAATGTCCGCGTTTTCGTTGAAACAACTTCTCATAGGCCTCGCGATACTTGCTGTCCTTGGTGTGGGAGCCGCGTTCATTAGTACTCGAAATAAAACTGTACAGCAAGTGCCACCACTTGTAGTAAAACCGCCCGCCGCACCCTCTCCCAAAATTGAGCAACCTGAACGCAGTGTTATTGGTACTTCCGTCCAAGGTCGTGCAATCGAAACATATACCTATGGCAACGGAACAACACACCTTCTTTTTGTCGGCGGCATGCATGGCGGATATGAGTGGAACAGTGTGGTATTGGCGTACCAATTTATCGATGAGCTACGCAAAAATCCGACTATTATCCCAGCCAATTTAATGGTAACCGTGATCCCGTCGCTTAATCCCGATGGTGTGTATGAAGTAGTGGGCAAAGAGGGTCGCTTTACCGTTGCGGATGTTCCCGTCAAACCAAGAGTTCTTGGTACGGGGCGATTGAATGCGCATCAAGTCGATCTCAATCGCAACTTTGATTGTAACTGGAAGCCGACAAGTATGTGGCAAGGAAAGACAGTGGCTGCGGGTACGAAGGCATTTTCAGAACCGGAAGCTACGGCGCTTCGTGATTTTGTCTTAAAAGAGAGGCCCGATGCTGTTGTCTTTTGGCATAGCCAATCGGGCTCGGTATATGCATCGCAATGCGAGAAGGGAATACTTCCCGAGACGCTGACAATTATGAATGCATACGCACATGCCGCAGGGTACACACCCATTAAATCTTTCGATGCGTATCCTATCACCGGCGATTCGGAAGGTTGGCTCGCCTCGATCCACATCCCTGCATTAACCGTCGAGTTAAAAACTCATGAGACGGTTGAATGGGAGCGTAACCTTGCCGGCATCAACGCACTTTTTAAATTCTATAAAGAGAAAACGAAAATGTTATAGTGAAGCTATTATTAGTTATCTATTTTTATGAAACATTGGAATGAGCAAACCGAGGGAATCGCACGCTCCATTACCGAGGCGTCGCATCAGAAGGGTATACAGTGGACCCGCGTGACATGGTATTCATGGTCGCTTGCGGTGATACTTTTTGTGATCGTCATTCCCGCACTCGCTTTTTATATCGGAATGGAATATCAGCAAACCCTCGACACAAAAGCGTTGGTGAATGAAAAATGGTAGACTCCCTTGTAAATAAATTGCATCAAAGGGGAAAAGCGCTATAGTATGAAAGAGGTTATTATCAGATAATACTATTACTATGCTGGAAGAACAGAAAGATAAATTCGGGCCGGAGATTACTCCGCAAGTAAGTACACCGGAAGTCGGACAAACAACAGAAGAGCAACCTTCCATCGCAGTTATCAACGGTGCGCTTGAGATTTTGGAACAAGAAGAAAATGAATTGGAGAATGAGCAAACACCAACACTACACTGAATAGCCGCTCAACAGAGGTTTTCGTTTCCTATTTCCGTTAAGTGCGGAGTAAATGCTATAGTAAGAAGGTATGCGCAAGGAACTTATTTCCCGAATCTCTTGTTTTCTTTTTTTGCTTACGTTTTTTCTCACGCCCTCGATGGTGTTTGCAGTTCCGTTTACCGATGAGGGTGATGACAAAGACGGGGTCATTTCATCACTCGAGTTTCGTCCCCACACTTTTTTTGGGAGACGCACATTGGGAAAACAGGATTTGTATTCAGCAGATCTTACTCTTCCCGAGAAGATTATCCTCCCACCATTTCGTGTGTATGCGGTGGAATGTATTAATTTGGTTTACGACACACCTTCTTTTTTACTCCCACGAACTCCTCAGATTCGCGCACCCCCAGCTTCGTTCGCGATATCTGAATTGAGTTAATTATTATTGTCGGATTATTTTTTCATCACTACAACTATGAACAAAACAATGTTAATCGGAAGCACGTTTGCACTTACCCTCGCAGCACTTATTACCTCTCCCGTATTTGCTCAAGTAACAGGCGGTACGTCAGTTACTGCAAATACTCCCGTCGTCATGGCGTCATCGTCGCCAAAGAAGGCCACTGTGGATCTTGCCTGTGTTCAAACAGCAGTCGATACACGTGAGGATGCAATTGGCAGTGCATTTACCACATTTAGTACTGCAGAGAGTGCTGCACTTGCTGCACGAAAGTCCGCACTCCATGATGCATGGGGAATCACGAGTTCCAAAGATCGCCGTGTTGCACGCGAGAAGGCATGGACGGATTTCCGTACTGCGAATCGCGCGGCATTCTCAGCGCTTCGTACCGCACGTAAGTCTGCTTGGGCTGCCTTCGCAACCGCATCAAAGGCATGCCACACCCCCGTTGTTGAGTCTGCAAGTTCTGAAGGGACTGGAAGTCTCGGACTCTAAGTTTGTTTCGGAATAGGTTCATTACTGCGCATGCGGAAGTGAATATTTCCCCTCAAAACAGCATACCAAGAGTGGTATGCTGTTTTGTTATTGGTCAAAGCATTATAGGCTGAGTATCAATATTGGTTCTTTGTGCGTTTTTGTTGTATTATCGTTATTCATGAAATGGATTATTTTTACAGGGATATGGCGGCTCACCAATAAGGAAGTCGAGAACGATGTGCGCCAAGCGGCCCGTCGTGTTTTTGAAAATGGCGACGGATTGGTAACGGGGGGGGGCAACGGGTGTTGATTATTTTGCGATGGATGAATTTGTAAAGTTGAACCCCGATTGTACACGGATCCGTATTTTTATTCCCGCGCGACTCGATCATTTTATTGCTGACTATCAAAAAAATTGGAAACATGCTCCGATCAATGAAAATGACATCAACAACCTCGAACATCTTTTGAAGATTATCAAAGAGCGTAATCCAAGCGCCGTGTTTGAGATGCGTAAGGAAGATGGGGATATCACGCAGGAAGAATATGACCTTCGTCACAATGAAGAAGTCGCCTTTGCCGATGAAGTGTATGCCTTTCAGGTGAACAATAGTTCGGGAACAAGCGACACGATTGCAAAAGCACGCAAGGCGGGCTTGCTGACTACGCTCCATAAAAAATATACGATCGCCGAATAAGTCTTCCCCCGCGAGTAATTCTTTGGTATTGTTATTTTTGGATGGAACTGATGAAGGAGAAATCTAATGGATGCACAACAAGCAATAACGCTCACGGACAGTGCGGCGAAGCGAATTATTGAATTGTTTCATGCGGAAAATGATCCCGATCTCAAATTGCGCCTTTTTATTTCAGGAGGCGGTTGCTCGGGTTTTCAGTACAACTTTCGATTTGAAAGTACGGTGAATGAAGATGATACGCAAATTCAAAAGAATGGCGCAGTACTCTTGATCGATTCGGCCAGTTATCCCTATCTTGCCGGTGCGGAAATCGATTATGTGGAAAATCTTGCCGGCGCGCAGTTTGTCATCAACAACCCCAATGCAACAGGCAAATGCGGTTGCGGTTCAAGCTTCAGTGCATAGCCTAATATTTCAGAATATTTTTTGTGTTGCGCGCAGACCATCGGGTTTACCCGATGGTCTTTTTTACCCCCATTGCAATAAGCATGAAAATCTGCAAAATTATACTATATGAAGTTACTTCTTTCTCTCGGTGCAAACTGGAAATCCGGACTTACGGTTGCCCTGGTTTCGATTCCTTTGTCGGTGTCTCTTGCGGTTGCGTCGCATGCCTCTCCGGTGATGGGTATTGTGACTGCAATTTGGGCGGGACTCATTGCTTCGCTCTTTGGAGGAAGTAATTACAATGTTGTCGGACCAACCGGTGCGCTTTCAGGAATCTTGGCGGCATATGCGATGCTCCATGGAGCTCAGACATTTCCGATGCTTGCGATTATTGCCGGTGTTCTCATTGGCATTTCATATTTTTTTCATTTGGAGCGTTATCTTGTCTTTGTGCCGGGAAGCGCCATTCATGGGTTTACGCTCGGTGTTGCATTCATTATCGGATTAAATCAATTAAATTTTGCATTGGGCTTGGTCGGACTCCCCGGTCATGAAAAATTTATTGAAAATGTTTTTGAGTCATTAAAAAATTTACCCGCAATTTCATTAACTGCCACGGGAGTTTTTCTTATCGCTTTTTTCTTACTCTTTTTCTTTAAAAAATTTACTCCTCGCTTTCCGGGTGCGATTCTCGTCGCGCCACTTGGGATCCTTTTTGGTTGGTTGAATGGCACGGGAATCATCTCGCTTTCACTCCCGACTCTTTATATGTTGTATCCCGATATTCATCTGGAACTTCTCTTGCCTCATGTTGTGAGCATCACTGCTTCAATGTGGAGTTCGGCCTTTGCGATCGCACTCGTGGCGATTTTGGAGACGATGATTTCGGCAAAAATTGCCGATGGAATGACCGGAACGAACCATCATAAGCAAAACGAAATGCGCGGACTTGCGCTTGCAAATATCGCTTCCGGAATAATGGGGGGAATGCCTGCAACCGCAGCACTTGCCCGCACCTCGCTCAATGTGAAAACAGGTGCGACCAGTAAGATATCCGCGACCATAAGCAGTGGATGCATTGCCATTATTTCCATCCTTCTCCTCAACTATTATCGCTTTATTCCACTTGCGGTGATCGCGGCAATTTTGGTCTATGTTTCCGTGCAAATGGTCGAAAGAGAGCATTTTGCGCGAATGTGGAAATACGATAAGAAAAATTGGATTATTGCGCTTATGGTCGCACTTGTTACGATTTTTATCGATCCGATTTTCGGTATTTTGTTCGGCGTCGGAGTTTCTTGCCTCCTTTTGCTTGAGCGTTTATCGCGAGGACAGTTTGATCTTGTAATGAATGACGCAAAACATCACATTATCGGACGAGCAAGTGGAGAGTCTTTTAAAAAATTATTAGAAGGTTCGGATACCGTTGTCTACTCAATCAAAGGCCTCTTGTGTTCACTCAACAGTGAGGCTCATTTGGAGCGATTTCGTAATCACTTTACACAGTCGCACAACATTATTCTTCGTCTGCGAAGCGTTTATTATATCGACATCGACGGAATAGAGGCTATTGATGAAATCATTCGCAGTGTACAAGTGCAGGGGAAGAATATTTATCTGACGAGCGTAAGTCCGATTATTGAAGAGCTCCTGAAGCAGAGTACTGCGTATCGCCAACTCAAACATGAAGGAAAGGTTTTTCAAAAGAGCATTGATGCCTTGCGATATTTGGGATTTACTTTGCCACATTAAATATAGTGGTTTTCCGATAATTTTTTAGGAACAAAAAACCGCCGGAGGTCACGGCGGTTTTTTGCTGAGAGGGACTCTAGGCACCCCTCTACAATATTTCGTTTATGTTTATTGAGTAACAAACGGTTTTCCTAAGGTCTGGGTTGTATTTCCCACTTGATCAGTCGACTCCAACACATAGTAGAAGGTGCTATGAGAAGGAAGACCACTCAGTGTAACGCTTTGCGTCGTACTGAATCCGGTTCCCGAGACGCTTGGTGCGGTGGCAAGGAAGAATGGCCATGAAGTGCCGTAGAGCACTCGTGCACGCGCGGGTTCATTGGTGCCCCATGTAAACGTTGCCGAGTTTGGGGAAGTGGTCGACACCATCTCTGTCGTCAGAATCGGCGCACTCACATCATCACTCGAACTCGTCATGTGTCCCGACACCATCTGATCATTAATCGATGACATGGTGAGTGGTCCCACGCGTCCCACTGCAGAAAGGTTATTCTGCGTTTGGAAACGCATCACCGCCGCCTTCGTTGCGGGTCCGAAATATCCGGTGATTAATTTCTCAGGATACACGCTGCCATATGCAGCAAGAAATGTCTGCAATGTTGACACATCATCACCACTCATCCCTTGCTCGAGCTCGCGGGTGAGGGTGGCGGCGTGGGCGTGCGGAGCGAATCCAAACCCAAGCGAGAACATTGCGCCAATAATAACGATTCCTAAAGCAATATGCTTGTACGAAGACGTGAAAATTGTTTTCGTCATATTTATAGATTATGGATAATACTAAAAAGAACATGTTTCCTTCTTTCAAAAGCATAACAAGTCATCGGTGAAGAAAATGTGAAGTTGAATGAAGATGGAGTGTAAGAAGATTGATCCTCATCCGTCTTCATAAATATGGGTTTCATGAAAAATTCATTAAGCATATTCTATACTTTATGAGTGTTTCTTGATCCATTTATTCGTTAGTGCATTTCACTCTACTATGAAAATTCTTATTGTTGAAGATGAAGAAAAGCTTGCAACGGCGCTTGCCGCCGGTCTCTCGGTGAAAGGGTATGCTGTTGATGTGCTTTCCGACGGAAAAAAAGCATTTACGCGAATATCGTTGCATTGGAAAGATTATGATTTGGTTATTCTTGATCTCATGCTCCCCAACATGAGCGGTGATGAGATTTGCAAATCCCTCCGCGAGCTTGAGATTACCATTCCCATTTTAATCTTAACCGCGCGGAATGAAACCGAAACGAAAGTGAATCTCTTGCTTGCCGGTGCTGATGATTATGTCGTCAAGCCGTTCTCGTTTGAGGAACTTTCTGCACGTGTGCACGCATTGTTGCGTCGACCATCGGAGAGCGTGCCATCCATGCTTACACTTCATGATATCGAGCTTAATCCGATTGAACGGAAAGTCACACGCGCGGGCGAACCTATTGCGCTCACACTGAAAGAATTCGGTTTACTGGAGCATTTGATGCGTCGCCCCAATGAAGTGGTGAACCGCGAAGAATTACTCTGTCACCTCTGGGATTTTAATTATGATTCGTTTAGTAATGTCATTGATGTCCATGTCAAAAATCTACGTAAAAAACTTGATCGTCGAAACCATCCCAGCATATTGGAAACGGTGCGCGGAATTGGTTACCGCATGCGTGCGTAAATATCAATTTGATCTCTTTTTCCGAACGGAATGTCGGATCATCGCCCTGCAGCTTGCCTTTACCTTGTTTATTTTGCTTATTGTCAGCGGGGCATTTTCCTATCTTTATGATGACATGACCGCTTCACTCACGTTGGGAGTAAAAAACGGTATTTCGGCAAAGTCCGCAACACTCATGGGTGAAACGATTGCAAAACAAATGGAATACGCAAAGACAAAAAATCTTATTGCGGTCACGACGCTGGTCGTATTGGTCGCATCGATTTTCGGATATATCATTGCACGCATTACCCTGAAGCCGACGCGCGACGCGCTCTCATCACAGAAGCAGTTTATCGGTAATGTTGCACATGAATTGCGTACGCCGCTTGCGATTATTAAAACAAATACCGAGGTCGCACTCTTCGACCAATCGTTGGGAGAGAAGTTGAAACATACCTTGCGGAGCAATGTTGAAGAGCTTGATCGCGCGTCAGACATCATCAACAATCTCGTTTCACTGAATGTGTTGGTGCGCCCCGAGCGTATTCACTTTGGCAATGTGGATTTGGGGATGATTGTGGAGAATGTGGTACGCAAACTCGCTCCGCTTGCGGCACAACGCGAGCTTGAAATCACTGTGCGTAAAAGTGAATTTCGTCTGGTGTGGGGAAATGCGACCGCACTTGAACAGATTGCGATGAATTTGCTCAAAAACGCCATTATTTATACTTCACCGGGCGGACGCATCACGCTGACTATTGTTCCCACGTATCGCGGCGATATCGAACTTACGGTGCAAGACTCGGGTATTGGTATTGCGCGGAAAGACCTTTTTCGGATTCTTGAGCCGTTTTATCGTGCCGATCATTCGCGTGCGCGCAAACAGGGCGGCAGCGGACTCGGCCTTACGATTGTCAGCGAATTGGTAAAGCTCCACAGCGGAAAACTGAATATTAAGAGTGCGCTCAAGCAGGGGACAACGGTGCTCATTTCATTGCCGTGCGGAAATACAGCTGAATCGGAAATACGCTTAGCGAGCGGAGAAAGCAAAGATCATGGCGAAATTGCAATTGATTTTTCCAATCGCAAACCGCATCCGAAAACCACATAGGCCCACCTCACTTCATTATTTTTTCATCACCTTCTTGCTACAGTTGGTTGAGAAGAGTTCTTTGGTTCGTAGAACGCAACAGTTTCGTGCAACAAACATAATCAGTCAAACACTCACAGTGATCCTGTGCAAAAAACTATGTTGAGTACTGAGAAAAAAATTACGCATCCGAGCTCCCTCTTGCTCCGGAGACGTAAGCCATAGCCGGAGAGGCCGCGATTTTCCAAATCATGCGGTCTCTCCGGCGTGCTTGTTGTTTATTGCCGACGTAGAGCGAGCGAAATGAAAAAGTCTTCTTTTTCATTTCCGAGCCGAGGAGAGCTAAAAAAGGTTTAATACCCCGCGACTTTGTCGCGGACACGCACGAGGCTTTGCGAGTTCTTTGGCGGGTCCAGGGCTTGTCTTCATGCACTGGGGGTTAATACCTTTTATTCAAAAAAGATCGATACTCCTTCGGCAAAAATATTTTCATAGATCGCCCAGACGATAAAAAGACAAAAAAGAACAGTGAGATATTCACGCGCGCGTGGTGTGGGACGCTCAGGAAAGCGTTCTTCCGTGAGCAGGTACGCACAAAGAGGAAAAATTCCATATACGCCCATCCCAAAAAATGCGAGGAAAAATCCCGAGAGGGGATGAAACAAAACATTTCCCAATATGAGTCCCTTTTCGGTAATGATCAATCCAAATATCCCCGAGAGTATAAAGACCGCTTTTTTGGAGAAGCAACGTTTTTGTAAAATGAAATACCACGCAATCGTGAACATTCCGTAGTGAAAGAGTCCCAATAACAGATCCATCGCAAGATTGGGATGGAGTAATGTTTTTTGCGCGGTGGGAACCCCGACATTATTGAGTATTCGTATCAATTCGGTAAAAAGTCCGAAAATGGTCCCGCTTCCGATAAATGCAAGCGGAAGGGGGGAGTGGTGGAGAGAGTTGGCGAGCCGCTCTTTATAAAGAAAGATAATAATTGCCATGAAGAAAATCAACCCTTCGGCATTCCACCAAGAGGCAACAAGTAAAAGTCCGGCAAACACCCAAAGCACGGTGTAAATTGTCTTTTTGTGAATTTCCATTTTTGGAGTATCCATATGCTCTAGTATAACAATAAAGCAGTGATATAATAGGAAAACATGCTTTTTGCATTGAAAAAAACAAATCGTGGTTTTACATTAATTGAACTGCTGGTTGTTATCGCCATTATCGGCATTCTTTCCTCCGTGATACTCGCTTCGCTTTCTACGGCCCGACAAAAGTCTCGGGACGCAAAACGAATTTCGGATGTCGAGCAAATTCAACTTTCACTTGAGCTTTTTTATGATGCAAATCAGATGTATCCTTCCACCACTCCGTCAGGGTATTCCGGAGATGATGCGGGGGTGCAAATGCTTGTTGCGGGAGGTTTTCTTACCAAGGTCCCGGTTCCTCCGGTTGGCCCCAATACCACATACATCTATCACGGAGTCACTGCGCTTGCGACGGAATGTTTGAGTGTCGGCATTGTTTGTACCAACTACGAGCTCGGAATTACCCTTGAGCGAAGTGATAATCC
>OBEQ011648427.1_pt1 | contig 27204 bp, 27 predicted proteins | sample 1670901 | NCBI WGS metagenome assembly OBEQ01 (sample SAMEA104232315, study PRJEB22302) | groundwater metagenome | biome: forest; feature: aquifer; material: groundwater | place: USA | collected 2011-08-07 | depth 5.4 m
CAGGGACGGTCGGCCTAGGGGGCAGTCGCTTACCCCTCAATCGATGCCACAAATGGCCCGCGCAGCAACACCATCATTTTCATCCCCAGTGGTGCGCGCCAGCGGCGCGCTGGGCGTCTCTCCCGCAAGCGGGAGAGGGGGAAGAAATGTTGCTCAGCGCCATAATGAGAACTGCTGAACGCCCATTGACTCCCGCGGCGCCTGGCCCGAGTCTGCGGCCATGCTGAAAGCCGCTCTGGTGCTGATCCTGCTTGCCGTTGCCACGCCGGCCGCCGCCTTCGATATCAAGGCGGGGGTGCTGCATGGCGATACCGAGGCGATGGTGAGCTGTCCGCATCTGTGCCAGTTCTATGGGGGCTGGGAGAAGAACCGATTCGTTGCCCGCGATCGGCGCTCGACCTGCGGCTGTCGCTCGGGTCCGCTGGGCAACAAGGACGAGGCCAATGCCGGGCCGATCGTCACCGATACCCGTGCCCCCTGGGCCTGCGTGTCAGCTTGTGCCAATTATGGGGGTTGGGCGCAAAGCTGGCGCAAGATCGAGGGACAGGCGGTATGTCAATGCAAGCAATCCCTGACGGGCGGCGGGAAGACGAACAAGTGACCGCACACGAGCCGCTGGGCCAGACGCTGTATCTGGCCGCCGAGGGCTATCTTGACGATCTGCTGGCCGAACTTGGCGAATTCGATTGGGTCGAAGACCGTCTGGTGTTCGCCGCCGGCCCGCCGCGTCCGGCGGCCTGGGCGCAAAATATCTGGGTCGACCCGGTGCGCATTCCCATCGTCTCGATCGGCGAGGGGGCTCGGGCGTTGCGCGGAATGCAGCGCAATTGGGCGTTGCATTCCCTGCGCCACCATCGCCGCGCTCAACTGATCCAGGACAAGCTGCCGCCGATCAAGGTCAAGCCCTACGTGTTCGGAACGCCGCTGCCCAAGGCGCCGATGGGCTCGTGGCTGCTGTGGGACGAGGGCACGATCATCGCCGCGCCGCACTGCTCCTCGCCCTTCGCCCATGGTGAGGTGACTTTTGCCGAGGACCGCGAGGCGCCGCCCAACCGCGCCTATCTCAAGCTGTGGGAAGCCCTCACCCTGCTCGATCAGCGGCCGCAGCCCGGCGAGCGCTGTCTCGATCTCGGGTCGAGTCCCGGCGGCTGGACCTGGGTGTTGCAGCAATGCGGCGCGCAGGTGGTGTCAGTGGACAAGGCGCCGCTCGACGAGTCCATCGCCGCGCTGCCCAATATCGACTTCCGCCGCCAATCGGCCTTCGCCCTGGAGCCGGACGAGGTCGGGCCGGTCGACTGGCTGTGCTGCGACATCATCTGCTATCCAAGCCGCCTGTGGCAGCTCGTGGAGCGCTGGCGCGAGGCCGATCTGGTGCGCAACTTCATCTGTACATTGAAGTTTCAGGGCCCGACGGACCACGACTCTGCCCGCCTGTTCGCCGAAGTGCCGGGCGCACGGCTGCTCCATCTGTCGCACAATAAGCACGAGCTGACATGGATCTGGCAGCGAAGCTGACAGGAAACTGCCCTCGCCGGGCGCGCTCCGCGCTCCGGTGTCGCCGCAATGGCGGCTGGAGCGTGACATTTGCTGCGCAATCGACTTGCCACGGAGGGCGCGACCGAGGTAACCATAGGGGCAATTTCCAGGATCAAGGCTCCGCGGACCAGATATGGCAGTTCCAAACCTACCGCCACCCGTCGATCTGAGCAACGAGACCAAGAAGGCCATCATTGATGGGCTGAAGAAGGTCATCGAGGTTTTTCAGGCCAAGGGTGTCCTCGACAAGGCGGTGACCTATGGACGGGTCATCCATGAGCCCGAGGTGCTCCACGCCTTCATCCAGACCTTCCGCGCTCAACGCGCCCTGGTCGATGCCATTGTGCAGGCGCCGGACAAGAAGCCGGTGCGTGACGAGGTGACGCCGCTGGTCTGTGGCGTGACGCTCGAGCAGGTCCAGCAACTGCTGGTCAAGACCTGCGCCAAATTCTATTTCGACAAGGATCGCACTGAACCCGAGACGGTGGTGCGGACCGTTACCACCAAGCGCTTCCTGTTCTTCACCAAGACCGAACAGGTCGAAAGCAAGGCCGGCCCGACCGCCGACGATCGCAAGAATCGTGAAATCCTGCGCTATCTGGCGTTCGACTGGCAGTTGCCTTTGCTGCCGGCCTTCAAGGACATGATCTATCAGCAGGTCGCCGAACTGGGCGACGATATGGTGGCGCTGAACACCTTCGACGGCATCGAAGCGCTCTCGCAGCTCGATCCGGCCGTCATCAAGAAAGCCAAGGGAACCGCCGGCCCCGACTTCACCAATATCGTCGCCGAACGGCCCCAGGCGATTCCCGGAGTCGCCGCCTGGAACCGCGATATGTACGTGTTCTATCGCAGCATCCTGGGCGTCAAGGCGTTCGAATTTTTCGCCCGTGACAAATATTTCTTCAACGTTGCCGCCGAACTGGACAAGCCGATGGCCCGCGCCTATGGCGACGTGCTGTGCTTCATCCATGCCGACAACCTGATGGAAATGCAGCGTCTCAACATCGACAAGACCGAGGTGCTGATCGAGGGCCTTCGTCAGGCCCTGGGCGACACCCTGCCGCAGGTCATGGCGCTGCCTAATTTCGCCAAGGAAATCCTGCGCCGGCTGGTCGAAAGCCTGCTGCATATGAGCCAGGAAAAAGACCAGATGCTGGTCGCCACCTCGCTGACCTGCAAGGCCATCCAGCCGCAGATTCTCGAGTGGCTGAGCAAGCAGCGGTAGCGTTTTTCCTGGGAGCGCGGGCATCCTGCCCGCCCAACCGCCGGTGCGGGCAGGATGCCCGCGCTCCCAGCGATGTGGCCGCTCGTTCACAGCCCTTGAACTCTGGGCTGGCTTCCCCCGGGAAATGTGATAAAACGCGCTTCCTGCCGGACTGACCAGTGGAGCGCCGTCCCATGCGCACGGCCGCCGTCGAGCGGAATACCAAGGAAACCCAGATCAAGCTCGCGCTCGATCTGGACGGCTCCGGGATTTATGACATCCAGACCGGCGTTGGTTTTCTCGACCACATGCTGGAGCAGTTGTCGCGTCATTCGCTGATCGACCTGACCCTGCGGGCCGTGGGCGATCTGCATATCGACAGCCATCATGTCACCGAGGATTGCGGCATCGCCATCGGCGAGGCGGTGGCCAAGGCGCTGGGTGGTCGCAAAGGCATCACCCGCTATGGTCATGCCTATGTGCCGATGGACGAGACGCTGACCCGGGTGGCCATCGACCTGTCGAATCGGCCTTACCTGATCTGGAAGGTGGCGTTCAGCCGTGACAAGCTGGGCGACATGGACACCGAGCTGTTCAAGGAATGGTTCCAGGCCTTCGCTCAGGCGGCCGGGGCGACCTTGCATGTCGAGTGCCTGTATGGTGAGAACAATCATCACATCGTGGAAAGCTGCTTCAAGGCGCTGGCCCGCGCCCTGCGCCAGGCGGTCGAAATCGACCCGCGCAAGGCGGATGCGGTGCCGTCGACCAAGGGCGTGCTGGGTGGATCTCTGTAAGATGAGCAGCGTCGCCATCATTGATTACGGCTCGGGCAATCTGCGGTCAGCGGCCAAGGCCTTCGAGCGTGCCGTTGCCGAAGCCGGCTTGGCTGTCGACATCCAGGTTACCGCCGACCCCGAGACGGTCGCCCGTGCCGATCGCATCGTCCTGCCCGGTGTCGGCGCATTCGGCGACTGCCGCCGCGGTCTCGACGCGCTGCCCGGTATGCATGATGTGCTCGAACAGCGGGTGCGACGGGACGGCCGTCCGTTCCTGGGCATCTGCGTCGGCATGCAACTGCTGGCCAGTTGGGGCCGTGAGCACGGCGACCATCAGGGCTTCGGCTGGATTCCCGGCGAGGTGGTGCCGCTGCACCCCAGCGATCCGGCGCTGAAGATCCCCCATATGGGCTGGAACGAGCTGGTGATCGACCGTCCGCATCCGCTGGTCGAGGGGCTGAGCAACGGCGCCCACGCCTATTTCGTCCACAGCTTCCGCTTCGCCGCCGACGCGCCGGCCGATGTGCTGGCCCATGTGGAGTACGGCGGGCCGATCGCGGCGATTCTCGAACACGACAACATTGCCGGCACCCAGTTCCACCCGGAGAAAAGCCAGGAAACCGGGTTGCGACTGATTACCAACTTCTTGCGGTGGCGGCCGTGAGTCTTGTTATGGACATAGGAAGATCATGATTCTCTTTCCCGCTATCGACCTGAAGGATGGCGCCTGCGTTCGCCTCAAACGTGGCGAAATGGATCAGGCGACGGTGTTCAACACCGATCCCGCCGCCCAGGCGCGCGCCTTCACCGACGCCGGCTGCCAGTGGATACACGTCGTCGACCTCAACGGCGCCTTCGCCAGGAAGCCGGTCAACGGCGATGCGGTCGACGCCATTCTCAAGGCAACCAAAGTACCGGTCCAGTTGGGCGGCGGTATCCGGGACGCGGCGACCATCGAGATGTGGCTGGACCGCGGCGTGCGCCGGGTGATCCTGGGCACCATCGCGCTGCGCGATCCGCTGCTGGTCAAGGAGGCGTGCAAGCGCCATCCCAACCGCATCGCCGTCGGCATCGACGCGCGCGGCGGCCGGGTGGCGGTGGAAGGCTGGGCCGAGACCTCGGATGTGACGGCGCTGGAGCTGGCGCTGAAATTTGAGAACGCCGGTGTCGCCGCCATCATCTACACCGATATTGATCGTGACGGCGTGCTCGGCGGCCCCAATGTCGAGGCCACGGCCGCGCTGGCACGGTCGCTGACGACGCCGGTGATCGCCTCGGGCGGGGTGGCGACGCTTGACGATCTGCGGGCGCTGAAGGCCGAGTCGTCGTCGGGCATCGCCGGAGTGATCTCGGGGCGGGCCCTGTATGACGGCCGCATTGATCTGGCGGCGGCGCTCGAGTTGTTGCGGGGCTGAAAACCATGCTCAAGGTGCGCATCATTCCCTGTCTCGACGTCAAGGACGGCCGTGTCGTCAAGGGCGTCAATTTTGTCAATCTGGTCGATGCCGGCGATCCGGTCGAGCAGGCGCGCGCCTATGACCGGGAGGGCGCCGACGAGCTGACCTTTCTCGACATCACCGCCAGTCACGAAAACCGCGACACCATCTATGACGTGGTCAGCCGCACCGCTGAACAATGCTTCATGCCCCTGACCGTCGGCGGCGGGGTGCGCGGTCTGGACGATATCCGCAAGCTGCTGCTGGCCGGGGCCGACAAGGTGTCGATCAACACCGCCGCGGTGTTCCGCCCGGAATTCGTCCGCGAGGCGGCGGAAAAGTTCGGCAGTCAGTGCATCGTCGTCGCCATCGACGCAAAATCGGTGGGGCCGGGCCAGTTCGAGATCTTCACCCATGGCGGCCGCAAGCCGACCGGCATCGACGCGGTGGAGTGGGCACGGCGCATGATGGAGTACGGCGCCGGTGAAATCCTGTTGACCTCGATGGATCGCGACGGCACCAAGCAGGGCTTCAACCTGCCGCTCACCCGGGCCATTGCCGACGCCGTGACCATTCCGGTGATCGCCTCGGGCGGGGTCGGGACGCTGGATCATCTGGTGGAAGGCGTGCGCGAAGGCCATGCCGCGGCGGTGCTCGCCGCCTCGATCTTCCACTTCGGCACCTATTCCATCCGCCAGGCCAAGGAGCATATGGCTCAGGCCGGCATACCGGTGCGCCTGCCATGAGCCACGTTCTTGACGAGCTGTTCACCGTCATTGCCGCCCGTCGCGGCGCCGATGCCGCCACCTCCTACACCGCCAAGCTGTTCGCCAAGGGCCGCAAGAAGATCGCCCAGAAGGTCGGTGAGGAAGGGGTGGAAACCGCTTTGGCGGCCGTCTCCGAGACGCCGGCCCAGGTCGCGGCCGAAAGCGCCGATCTGCTCTATCATCTGTTGGTGCTGTGGGCCGACTGCGGCCTGACTCCCGATGATGTGTGGGCCGAACTGGCCCGCCGCCAGGGCATCAGCGGCATTGCGGAAAAGAGCGGACGAAGCGAGGTGTGACGGCAGCCGTTGCCAGTTGGGTCGTATTCTGGTAGAATGCGGAACATTGAGGGAACACAATGTCCATAACATACCACTCTCCTATTCCGACTTGGGTAACCAAGACTAGGATACAAGCGGCGACGGAAGACCTCGCCGAGCGAATGGGGATTGAGCCAGGGTGTTCTCTGACGGAGCTGATCAACGAACTGGGTGGTCAGGTAAAATATAAAGAATACAAGGAAGCCTCGTACGATACCGAGTCCATCTTGGTCGATGGTGATGGCAATTTCACCATTTACCTGCCGACCGACACCAGTCTGGCGCGCGACCGATTCACGATTGCGCACGAACTCGGCCATTATTTCCTTCATTATCCGTTGGTGAAGGCGCGCCATCCTGAGCAGCCGCAGATGAAGGCGACCCGCTTTGTGAATGAGGCGTTTGATGATCTGGTGCGCGCCGAGTGGGAGGCGAATTGGTTTGCCGCCGCCCTGTTGATGCCGAAGCAGGCATTTTGCGACGCCTGGGAGCAGTGGGGCAGGGCCACCGACATTATCGCCATCAAATTCAGCGTGACAGATCTGGCGGCACGGACGCGCGCCAAGGCACTTGGTCTGTTGAAATAGGCGACCATGACCGACTTGGCCATGATGGATCCTACGGGCTATTATAATCGCCTATTTCTGAGCGTCGATCTGTCGGGCAGCACGGAATATAAATATGCCGGCCGGCGCGATAAGGCTGTATCGGGGGAGTGGAAGAAGGTCATCAAGGACTTCTATCAATCTTTTCCTCATACCCTTTTTAGTATATTTGATACACCTGCTGCCAAACCCAATGATGGAGCATTGTCTGATTGCATACCTGAAGTCTGGAAGACTCAAGGTGATGAGATTATTTTTTCGGCTATCTTGCAACGCTATCAACAGGCGGCATGGCTGACCAGAACCTTTCTCGATGTTCTGGTGGATTATCGCAACAAGCTGCCCCATGGGCTGAATCTCAAGGCGGCAGGCTGGATCGCCGACTTTCCCGAACGCAATCTGGCCCTATCGCCTGCAACATGGTCGTCACGCCGAGGGCAGCCGGGCGAAACGACCAATGCTCGCACGGAGGAAGCCTACAAGCTTGATTTTGTTGGGCCGTCGATGGATCTGGGCTTTCGCTTGTCCAAGTATGCGGATATCGATCGGATGCCGATTTCGGTCGAATTGGCGCTGCTGCTGAGCCAAGCCGAACGTGGGAGTGATCGTATCTTCCGGTATCGGTTTTCCGGCCTGGGCCGTCTGAAGGGGGTACTGGGCAGCAGCGATCACGACAACTACCCTCTGGTCTTCCTGGATACACATTCGCGACACAATCAGCCGAAACGTGAAGGCATCGATCTGCGACTACAGGAATGCGAAGAAGCACTGCATGGCCGGACAGAAATCCTGCCCATGCAGATCAGGGAATACTGTACCGCCTTTATCGAAAAGCATCGCGATGCTCTCTATGAGCCCTATTTTCCCGGTTGCGATCAGTTTGGGAAAGAGCCCGCGTCCTATGTGGCGTGGAAGGCTCAAGAGCCGTTGATTGCCGAACTGGACAAGCGGAAGCTGGCGGGCGAAGCAGCTTCCGAGGCCGCTGCGGCGGACCCAAAGGAAACCGATGAATTGCCGGCGGAAGTCTCGGATTTGTTCCAGGGCACTATCCGAGTGAGAAGGTAAATGGAAAAAGCGAAGGATTAACCATGACCTACGACCCCAACAACATCTTCGCCAGGATTCTGCGCGGCGAAATCCCCTGCAAGAAAGAGTACGAAGACGATTTCGCGCTGGCGTTTCATGACATCAACCCGCAGGCGCCGGTGCATGTGCTGGTGATTCCCAAGGGCCCCTATGTGTCGATCGACGACTTCACCGCCAAGGCCAGCGAGGCCGAGATTGCCGGGTTCTTCCGGGCGGTCGGGACGGTGGCGCGGCAGGTGGGGGTGGCCGAGGCCGGCTATCGCTTCCTCGGCAATGTCGGGGGCAATGGTCACCAGGAGGTCATGCATCTGCATGTCCACATCTTCGGCGGTCGTAAACTGGGGCATATGCTGCCGCGTGACTGATGGACCTGCTGCTTGCTGATCTGGCCGAGATCGCTGCCCTCACCGGCGGCATCTGGTGGAATGCCGGGGGCTGTCCGCCGTTGACCGGTTTCAGCGTGCGGGTTAAAAGCTTGGCGCGGCGGCAGACCGGAAATATCTATGCCCTGCAAAATCGCACCGACGGCAAGCCCGAGCCGGTGCAGCCGCCTGATCGCCTGATCGAAGCCTTCGCCGCCGGAGCGGTGGCGGCCATCGTGCCGAGCCACGGCGACTATGCCGGCATGACCCAGCCGCTGCTGATGGTCGACAACGTCCGCACCGCGCTTCACAGTCTGGCGGTCGCCGGCCGGGTGCGCTACACCGGTCGATGTGCCCTGATCACCGGCTCGGCCGGCAAGACCGGCTTCAAATGCCTGCTCGGCCATGTGCTGGCCCGCCAGTTCCGCACCCGCTATATGCGCAACAGCCTCAATTCCACCGGCCCGATCCGTGCCAGTCTGGCCTCGTTGCGGACGGGCGACGAAAGGCTGGTGCTGGAGGTGGCGGTAGCCGGGCCCGATCGCGGCTGGCAGCGCTCGCAGTTGATCCGGCCGCATCTGTGCGTCATCACCGAGGTCGAGGCCGAACATCTCAACCTGCACAAATCGCTCGACGCGCTGATCGAAGCCAAGGCCGCCGTGGTCGACGGTCTCGAGCCGGGCGGGATCTGCCTGCTCAATGGTGACAGCAGAACCTATGCCGCGGTACGTCGGGCAGTCCTTGGCCGGCGTGCGGTGCCGCTGGCGGTGTTCGGTCACGGCGCCGAGTGTGACGGGCGGGTGCTGGCGGCCGAGTTCGACGGGGCCGGCTGGCAGACCCGCAGCATCGTCGACGGTTATGAGGTGTCGTTCCGCGTCGGGCTGATCGGTGAACACGTTCCGGCCGCGGTGACCGGCGTGCTGCTGGCGGCGGCGCGGCTGGGTGCCGATCTGGAACAGGCCGCCGCGGCCGTGGCCGACTATCGGCCGATCGGCACCCAGGGCACGCTGCGCACCCTGCGGCTGAGCGGCGGCGGGACCGTGCGGGTTCTTGATTATTCGGAACGGGCCACGCTGCTGAGCTATCGCTCGGCCATGGCGACTCTGCGCCGTTTCGCGCCCCAGGGCGGCCGGCGGATCGGTGTGATCGGCGAGTTACGTAATCTCGGCGACCACCTGGACCCGGTATCGCGTGAAGTGGCGGCCCTGGTCGGCGCCGCCGGTTTCGACCGCATCTATCTGGTCGGCGCCAACGCGCGGGCATTGCGCGACCATCTGCCCGATCCGGCCAAGGTGGTCACCTGGTTTCCCCGCTATGAGGATACCGACGCCGACTTTGCACAACGCGTTGCGGACATGGCCGCCACGCTCCGCGCCGACCTGACCGACGGTGACCTGCTGTTCGTCAAGGGCGAGATTGAGGAACTCGGCGAGGCGTTGCGCGCCGGGGCCCCCTGACCGAACGGCTATCCTCCCTCAGGAGGAGAGCTTCCACCAAAGATATTTTTTATCCCTAATAAGTATAAGGCGGCATGAGGTTCTCATGGCCCCATGCGATACGTTTGCCCTTCTGTTTATCTTAACACCAATGGCTCATCCTCAGTAACGAAAGGCACCGTCTTGCGGGGGCGGTCTATGCTGTGCAGGCGGGAGCGTGGAATGGTGTTGGTCCGCAGAAATCATTATTATAAGCTTGTTTTCGTCAGCGTCGGAGTTGTTGTTCAACCTGATGGCTACGGAAGCGAAATCCGCCGACCCTCAACTCGGCGGGAAGGATTGTCATGACCGATAGCGCTTCCATCGCCCTGACCGGCGCACAAACCATCGCGACCATGGCAATCACGCGCCAGCTACTGCTCAACGCTCTGAGCCAGCACGCTGAATTGCGGATCGACTGCACCGCGATCATTGAGGCCGACCTGACGCTGCTGCAACTTCTGCTGGCGGCCCGGCTGAGTGCCGAGCGACATGGCAAGCGGCTGTCACTGGTCGGCGCCCGGCACGGCGGGCTGGGAACGGTGCTGGTGGATAGCGGCTATGCGCTGTGCGACGGCCTTTCTCCCGAATCCGCGTTCCTGTCGGGCGAGGATGGCGGCTGATGGCCAGGCCAATCATGAGCGCCGGCGCCACCGGCTGGATCGTCAAGCCATTCCAGCAGAACCAGCTTCTGGCGATGGTGCGCAAGGTGCTGGGCTGAAAGGACGTCAGACATGTCTCACGCGAGCGATCCGTCCCAGACCTTCCGTCAGGAAGCCGCTGATCTGCTGGTGCAGCTTGAGGCCGCTTTGCTCGATCTCGAGGATCGTCCTCAGGACGTCAGTCTGGTCGACAAGGCATTCCGCGCGCTGCACACCATCAAGGGCTCGGGCGGTATGTTCGGCTTCACCGCGGTGGCCGACTTTACCCATCACCTGGAAACCGCCTTCGATCAGGTGCGCACCCATCAGCGCCCGGTTTCGGCATCGCTGATCAGCCTGACCCTGGACTCGCTCGATCATATCCGCGGTCTGATCGAAACCCCGGATACGGTGGATGTCGCCAGGGGAGAACAATTGCTGGCCGCCTTGCGGGCGATCGGCGGGGCGACGCCCGCGGTCGCCGTGACGCAGCCGCCGCCGGCCAATGCCGATGCCGGCAAGCATCTCCCCGGCCCGGCCACTTGGCGCATCCGCTTCAAGCCCGGCGCCGACGTCATGAGCTTCGGCACCAACCCGCTGCTGCTGCTCAAGGAACTGGCGCAGATGGGCCCATGCACGGCGACGCCGCTGGCCAACGACGTTCCGCCGCTGGAGGAGCTGGTCCCCCACAAGTGCCATATGGCGTGGGATATCCTGTTGACCACGGAGCGGCCGCAGGCGGACATCGAGGACGTCTTTCTGTTTGTCGCCGACGAGTCGCACCTGTCCATCGAGCGCCTGGGCGCGGCGCTGGATGACGACAAGCGGGTGGGGGACATCCTGGTCGAGCGCGGCGACGTCCATCCCGCCGACGTGACGGAGGCCCTGGCCAGGCAGCAGCGGATCGGTGAACTGCTGGTGGCCGAGGGCAAGACCTCGCCGGATCGCGTCGAGTCGGCGCTGGCCGAACAGCAGCATGTGCGCGAGCGGGCGCGCGGCCCGCAGCAGGCCGAGGCCCAGACCGTGCGTGTTCAGGCTGACCGGCTCGACAGCCTGATGGATCAGGTGGGTGAGCTGGTGATTGCTCAGGCGCGGCTGCGCCAGTTGGCCGGGTTGTCCAGCGACCTTAACATGCGCGCCCTGGCCGAGGAGATCGAGCGCCTGTCCGCCGATCTGCGCGACACCACCATGTCCATCCGCATGCTGCCCATCGGCACCCTGTTCGGTCGTTTCCGCCGTCTGGTGCGCGACCTGTCGCAAAGCCTGGGCAAGCAGGTGGCGCTGACGACCGCCGGGGAAGACACCGAGCTGGACAAGACGGTCATCGAAAACCTGAATGATCCGCTGGTCCACCTGATCCGCAACGCCCTGGATCATGGCCTGGAAGATCCCGCCACCCGACTCGCCCACGGCAAATCCGCAGAGGGTCGGGTGCATCTGTCGGCGGTGCATTCCGGCGCTCAGGTGCTGATCACCGTTTCCGATGACGGTCGCGGCCTGGACCGCGCGGCGATCCGCGCCAAGGCCGAGGACCGTGGCCTGATCGCCGCCGGTGCCGAGCTGTCCGACAGCGAGCTGTACGCCCTCATCTTTCAGCCCGGCTTCTCGACCGCCTCGTCGGTGTCCAGCGTCTCCGGGCGCGGTGTCGGCATGGACGTGGTGAAGCAGGCGATCGCCGCGCTACGCGGATCCATCGACATCACCAGCGCGTCCGGCCAGGGCTCGTCGGTAACCTTGAAGCTGCCGCTGACCCTGGCAATCATCGACGGTCTGCTGGTGCGGGTGGCGACCGGTTCCTATGTGCTGCCGCTGGCCGCGGTGGAAGAGGTGGTTGACCTGACGGCGCAACAGGACGTGGCGTCGACCGGTCGCAGCTTCCTCAACATCCGGGGCGATATCGTGCCGTTCGTGCGGCTGCGCGAGCTGTTCAACACCCCTGGCAAGCCGGACCTTTACCAGAAGGTGGTCATCGTCACCGCCGGCGAGCGCCGCGTCGGCATGGTGGTCGATCAGGTGATCGGTCAGTACCAGACCGTCATCAAATCGCTGTCGCAACTGGTCGATGACGTCGAGGGCTTTTCCGGCGCCACCATCCTTGGCGACGGCTCTGTCGCTCTGATCCTGGACGTGCCGCATCTCATCAATTTCGCGCAGTCGCGGGAATCGGCCCTGCGGGCGTCGTAGAAGAATATTTTTGAAGACGGGGAGTTCCGTGATGAAACTGACGATCAAGACCAAGCTGTTCTTTGGCTTCGGCATCGTCATCGGCTTGGCCGGGCTTATCGCCTTCATGGGCACGCGGGCCTTGTCTCTGGTCAACGAAGACATGACGGAGCTGGTCGCCGGGCCGGTTGAGCGGCTCAAACAGTCGCAGATCATGAAGGCCGATATTCTGGCCGTGGTGCGTGCCGAGAAGAACCTGATCCTTGCCGACAATATCGAAGCCGTGGAGCACTATGTCGCTGAAGCCGCGCGATACCGTGACGGGCTTACCCAGACCATGACCAGCATGCGCGGCAGTGCCGCAGCCGACCGGCGCAAGGTCTGGGATACGCTGTTGGGCCATTGGCAGGAGTTCCAGACGACACATGCCAAAATCGTCGGTCTGGCCCGGCAGCTCAGCAATGTGCGCGGAGCCATCATTTCCGATACGAAAGGCCGCGAAGGCTTTGCCGCCAGCGAGGCCGCCTTGCGGGAGATCGCCGCGCACGCCGTGCAAAGCGGTGACACCCGCACGGCCGCTTTGGTGGAACGAACCATCCCGGAATTGCTGCGTCTGTTCCTGCTGGAAAAGAACATCATCCTCGAAACCGAGCATGCCAAAATCGAAGCCCTGGCCCGTGCGGCTGATCAGCAGGAACGCCAGGTTGCCAGCAATATCGCCGAACTGGAAAAGGCTGTCGCCGACCCGGCTCGGCTGCACCGGCTCCAGGCCGCATGGTCGACGACGCTGACTGCCGACCGCGAGGCCCGCAAGCTTGGGGCCGAAAATACCAATGCTGCCGCGATCACCCTGTCCAATGGGGACGGCCGCCAGGCAGTCAACAAGATCGAACAGGTTCTCGGCGAGGTGCTCGCATTCAACGCCGCGCGCCTGGAGCAGGCGACCAAAGAGGCGGAGGAGATGTATCGCGAGTCGCGCAACCAGATGCTGATCCTCGTCGTCGGCGCCATCGCCATCGGTATCGCCACGGCGGCCTGGATCGCCCTGTCGGTCAGCCGCGGTCTGGTCCAGGCGGGGCAACTCGCTCAGGCCGTGTCGCAAGGCGATCTGACCCGGACGGCCGACTACAGCACCCAGGATGAGATCGGCACTCTGGTGGTCAGTCTCAACGAGATGGTCGAGCGTCTGCGCGGCGTCGTCGGCGATGTCACCAGTGCCGCCGAAAATGTCGCCTCCGGCTCGCAGCAGCTTTCGTCCAGTTCCGAACAGATGAGCCAGGGTGCCACCGAACAGGCGGCGGCGGCCGAAGAAGCGTCGTCGTCGATGGAGCAGATGGCCGCCAACATCAAGCGCAGTGCCGAAAACGCTTCCGAGACGGAAAAGATCGCCCGTCAGTCGGCGGTGGATGCCACGGCCAGTGGCCAGGCGGTCAGTCAGGCGGTCGATGCCATGAAGATCATCGCCGAGAAGATAAACATCGTTCAGGAAATCGCCCGTCAGACCGACCTGCTGGCCCTGAATGCGGCGATCGAAGCGGCGCGGGCCGGCGAGCACGGCAAGGGCTTCGCCGTGGTGGCGTCGGAGGTGCGCAAGCTGGCCGAACGGAGCCAGAACGCGGCCTTGGAAATCATGACCCTGTCGTCGAGCACCGTGACCATCTCGGCCAAAGCCGGCGAGATGCTGGCCAAGCTGGTGCCCGATATCAAGCGTACCGCAGAACTGGTGGAGGAAATCAGCGCGTCCAGCCGCGAACAGAACATCGGCGCCGAGCAGATCAACGGCGCCATTCAGCAGCTCGATCAGGTTACCCAACAGAATGCCGCCGCCGCCGAGGAAATGTCGGCGACGTCGGAGGAACTGGCGTCTCAGTCCGAGCAACTGCAAGCCGCCATGGGATTTTTCAACACTGGGCAGGTCGTGCGGGCGGCTCCGGCGGCGGCCCGGTCCGGTTCGGGTCCAGTCCGCAAGGGCAATGGCCAAGCCGCACATCCGGTGAAGGTCGCCCATCTGCCGCCGCCGTCTCTGGCGAAACGCGGCAGCGGTAATGGCAAGGTCAACGGCAGCGGCAAGGGGGTGGCGCTGCACCTTGACGATCAGTTTGCCGGAGCCGACGGCGACGACGCGGGGTTCCAGAGAATGTAGTCGGGATGGTCGGCCCGCCGGGCCAGCCACGATGTGAGGAGGGGGAATTTGGTCATGCGCGTCTCAGTCAAGCTCAAGCTGGGCATCGCCTTTGCGGTGGTCATCCTTCTGTCCGCATTCGCCACGATGATGGCGATCGACGATCTCGGCATCATCAATGGTCGGTTGAACAGCCTGGTCGACTACCACGCCAAGCGTCTGGAACTGGCGCTGGAGCTGAAGGCGGAAATCCGCGCCATCCATCGCGACGAAAAGAACATGATCCTGGCCGACAATCAGGTGGATGTGGACCGCTATGCGGCAGCCGTTGCCAAGGAGATGGATTTGATCACCAGCGCTCGGGACCGCTTGCGTGACCTGTCGTCGGAGGAGGGGCGCCGCAAGGTGGAAGCCTTCTCGTCCGCCTGGAAAGCCTATGTCGAGATCCATGACAAGGTTCAGGCCCTGTCGCGCCGTAATTCGACCGTGCGGGCCCGGCAGTTGTCGCAGAAGGAGGGCAAGGAGCTGTTCGACGGGGCGGCCGAGCCTGTGGACAAGCTGATCGAGCGGTTGGAAGGCGACATCGCCAAAAGCGGCAGTGATGACCGCAGTCAGCAGGTCAGACTGTTGACCCTGGCGCAGCGCCTGGACGGCAGCCTGATTGATATTTTGCGGGCAGAAAAGAACGCCTTGCTGTCCGTCGACAACGTGGCCGAGATGGATCGCTATGAACGGCTGGCCGATGACGCCATCTCGGCCGTCAACCAGCGCCGCGAAGACCTGACGCGGCTGGCGCCGGCAGCGGACCGGCCGGCCCTTGACAGCTTTGCCGACCGCCTGTCGCGTTTCCTGAAAAACCATCGCGAGGTCCGCACCCTGGCGCGCGAGCGTAGCGATGAACTGGCGTTCGACCTGTCCAGCGGGACGGCCCAGCAGGCGATGGACCGGGCACGGACGGCCCTGGATGAGGTTGCCGACCTGAATCAGGCGCAATTGGCGACCCAGAAGCAGGAGGCCAATGCCGCCTACCAGAGTGGCCGCACCTTCCTGATTGCGCTGGCCGCTGCCGCCGCCCTGTTCGGCATCGCCGCGGCCAGTTGGATTTCCTTCAGCATCGGCCGTGGCCTGAGCCAGGCCGTCGGCCTGGCCAATGCGGTGGCTATCGGCGATCTCAGTCGCCAGATCAGCGTCGCCAGCAATGACGAGATTCGCGATGTGGTCGAGGCGCTCAACACCATGACCACCAATCTGCGCGCGACCGCTCATCTGGCCGAAACCATCGCCGCCGGCGATCTGTCGGTGGAGGTCAAGCGCCTGTCGGACAAGGACACCCTGGGCATCGCCCTGGAGCAGATGATCGAGGGGCTGCGCGATACCGCGCGGGTGGCGGAACAGATCGCCGAGGGCGATCTGACCGTCGACCATCATGCGCGCTCCGACCGGGACGTGCTCGGCAAGGCGCTGGCGGCCATGCTGGCCAAGCTGCGCGTGGTGATCAGCGAGGTAACCTCGGCCGCCGAGAACGTCGCCGCCGGCTCGCGGCAGCTGTCGTCCAGCTCGCAGCAGATGAGTCAGGGCGCTACCGAGCAGGCCTCGGCGGCCGAGGAAGCGTCGTCATCAATGGAACAGATGGCTGCCAACATCAAGCGCAGCGCCGAAAATGCCGCGGAGACGGAAAAGATCGCGCGTCAGTCGGCGGTGGATGCCACGGCCAGCGGCAAGGCGGTCGATCAGGCGGTCGACGCCATGAAGATCATCGCCGAGAAGATAAACATCGTTCAGGAGATTGCCCGCCAGACCGATCTGCTCGCCCTGAACGCCGCCATCGAAGCGGCGCGGGCCGGGGATCACGGCAAGGGCTTCGCCGTGGTCGCGTCCGAGGTGCGCAAGCTGGCGGAACGCAGTCAGGCCGCAGCCTTGGAAATCATGACCGTGTCATCGGATACGGTGACCATTTCGGCCAAGGCCGGGCAGATGCTGGCCAAGCTGGTGCCCGACATCAAGCGCACCGCCGAACTGGTGGAAGAGATCAGCGCCGCCAGCCGCGAGCAGAATATCGGCGCCGAACAGATCAATGGTGCCATTCAGCAGCTTGATCAGGTCACCCAGCAGAATGCCGCTGCGTCCGAGGAGATGTCGGCGACGTCGGAGGAGTTGGCGGCCCAGTCCGACCAGTTGCAATCCAGCATGGGCTTCTTCAACACCGGACAGGCTGGTTCGGCGCCCATCGTGGCGCACCGCGCCCGACCATCCTTATCCACCGGGTCGGCGCACAAGGGCAACGGCAAGAGCGACCACGCGATCAAGGCGCATGTGCCGCCGCCATCGGCGAGCAAGCACGGTGCGGCCAAGTCCAACGGTGCGGCCAAAGGGGGCGTCAAGCTGCATCTTGATGATCACTTCGCCGCGCCCGATGGCGAGGATGCTTCGTTCCAACGCTATTGACCGAGCGGTGCCGCGGCGCGCGGCCTGTCTCCACGAGGAAAGGGGGAGCCGATGAAGTTCACCATCAAGGCCCGACTCGCGGCGGGGTTCGCGACGGTGATCGTGCTGGCCGGCATCGGTTCCGGGTTGGGCATCACGTCGCTGGCTCGCGTCAATGGGGTGCTGCACGACATCAGCGATTCGCGAGCGCAGAAGATCATGCTGGCCAGCGACCTTCGCTCGGACCTCCAGGCGATGATCATCGGTACCCGGACCATCGTACTGGAGACCGACCAGACGGCGATGGAACGGCAGGCCGACGACATCCGGGCCGGGTTGGCCCGGGTCGATGTCAAGCGAGCCCAATTGCGCAAGCTGGCCGACCCGAGCGAGGTGATAAAACTCGATCAGCTTGATACGGCGATGGTCGCTTTCCGCGATGCGCAAGCCAAGGTGCTGGCGGTCGCCCTGACCAACACCGACCATCGCGCCAAGGTGATGATCGAAGAAAAGGCCAGCCCGGCCTTCCACGCCGCCGAAGCGGCGTTGATCACTCTGGCCAAGGACCAGAGCAAGCGCCAGCCGCCGGATGCCACCTTGGCGACCCAGGCGGCGCTGATCGAGTTGCACAACGCCTACCGGATGTTGCGCCAGATTCAGGGAGAGAACAGCGACGCCCGCATCAGTACGTTGGCCGGTCGCGTTCAGGCATATGAACAGACATTGCTGGAGCGGGTGAATGCCGCGGATCAGAGTGGAACGTTGCGGCCGCTGATCACGGCCTATCTGTCCATCCACAAAGAAGCCCTCAGTCTGGCCCAGCAGAACAGCGTCGGACGCGTCGAAGTTCTGGCGGCGACCGAGGAACGCGCCGCCAAGGACAAGGCCATTGAAGTGATTGCGGCGCTGATCGACGAGGTCAGGGCCGACATGGCGGCGGAGGTCGTGAACAGCGTGGCAGTCTATGAAGACGCGCGGATTGTGATGCTTGGTCTGTTGGCGGGCGGTGCTCTGGTCGGGGTGGTCATTGCCGTATGGATTTCGCGGGGCGTGTCGCGCGGTCTGTCCGAAGCGGGCCGGCTGGCCGGTGCGGTGGCCCGGGGGGATCTGGCGCAAACCGCCGCTTACCGGAGCGACGACGAAATCGGCGACGTCATCACCGCCTTCAACACCATGACCGCCAATCTGCGCGGCACCGCCGGTGTCGCCGAGACCATCGCCCGCGGCGACCTGACAGTGGAGGTCAAGCCGTTGTCGGATCAGGACGTGCTCGGCCTGGCCATGCGCTCGATGGTCGGCAACCTGCGCAGTACCGCCCGCGTCGCCGAGGTGATCGCCGCAGGCGACCTGAGTATCGAAGCGAAACCGCTGTCGGATCAGGATACGCTCGGTCTGGCCATGCGGTCGATGGTGCAGAACCTGCGCGGGACAGCCCGTATCGCCGAGACCATCGCCAGCGGCGATCTGACGGTGGAGGTCAAGCCGCGCTCCGACCAGGATGCGCTGGCCGTGGCCATGCAATCAATGGTCCGCAACCTGCGCGGGACCGCCCGCATTGCCGAAGTGATCGCCGCGGGCGACCTGACCGTGGAAGCGAAACCGTTGTCGGATAAGGATACGCTCGGCCTGGCGTTGCAGGCCATGCTGGTCAAACTGCGCGAGGTCATCGGCGACGTCACCAATGCCGCCGAGAACGTCGCCTCGGGCTCACAGCAGTTGTCGTCCAGTTCCGAACAGATGAGCCAGGGGGCCACCGAGCAGGCGGCGGCGGCCGAAGAAGCGTCGTCGTCGATGGAGCAGATGGCCGCCAATATCAAGCGCAACGCCGAAAATGCCGCGGAGACGGAAAAGATCGCCCGTCAGTCGGCCGTGGATGCCGAGAGCAGCGGTCGGGCGGTCGGCAAAGCGGTCGAGGCCATGAAGACCATCGCCGAGAAGATAAACATCGTTCAGGAGATTGCCCGCCAGACCGACCTGCTGGCCCTGAATGCGGCGATCGAAGCGGCGCGGGCCGGCGAGCATGGCAAGGGCTTCGCCGTGGTCGCCTCCGAGGTGCGCAAGCTGGCCGAACGGAGCCAGGCCGCGGCCTCGGAAATCATGACCGTGTCGTCGGATACGGTGACCATTTCGGCCAAGGCCGGGCAGATGCTGGCCAAGCTGGTGCCCGATATCAAGCGCACCGCTGAACTGGTGGAGGAGATCAGTGCCGCCAGCCGCGAACAGAATATCGGCGCCGAACAGATCAACGTCTCCATTCAGCAGCTTGATCAGGTCACGCAGCAGAATGCCGCCGCGGCCGAGGAGATGAGCGCCACCTCCGAGGAACTGGCGGCCCAGTCCGAACAGTTGCAGTCCAGCATGGGCTTCTTCAACACCGGACAGGAGCGGTCGGTGCGTCGCCCGGTCGCGGCGGCCCCCCGTCCGCCATCGGTGCCCACGGTGATACCCGGGCGCAGCAAGGGCAATGGCAAGCCGGTTCTGGCGATGGCGTCGGCCAAACGTGGGAACGGCAAGCTCAACGGCAGCGGCCGAGGGGTGACCTTGCAGCTTGACGACCAATTTGCCAAGGCGGATACCGAAGATGCAGCTTTCCAACGTTATTGATCGCGCCGTACCGGCTCTGCCCGTCGGCGCCGCCGTCCTGCAAGTCCTGACCCTGGGACTGGAGCGGGAAACCTTCGCCCTGGAAACCGAGATGGTGCGCGAGGTGCTCGATCGTGTGCCGATCAGCGAGGTGCCGAACGCCCGGCCCTTTGTGCGTGGCCTGATCAATGTGCGCGGCAAGGTCGTGCCGGTGGTCGACCTCAAGCGCAAATTCGGCATGGGCGCCACCGAGGCCACCACCGACTCGCGGGTGATCGTGCTGGAGATCGAGCTGAAGGGCCAGCCGGTGCTGATCGGCCTGTTGGCCGACCGGGTCTATGAGGTGGTGGAACTGCCCGCCGCCGCCCTCGAGACCGCTCCGACGCTCGGCATGCGCTGGCGCGCCGAATTCATCCGCGCCATCGGCAAACGGGGCGAGGACTTCATCATCGTGCTCGACATTGAGCGGGTCTTCGCCTCGGAAGAGTCGCCATTGCACCGGCCGCAAGGAAAAATTGAATGAGTGATGCCATTCGTCAATACGTGACTGTCGGTATTGGTGCCGAGATCTTCGCCCTTGATGTCGCCCAGGTGCGCGAGGTGCTTGACCTGTGCCCGTTCACCCGCGTCCCCAATATGCCCGATTTCGTGCGAGGGATGATTCAGGTGCGCGGCCATGGCGTGCCGGTGGTCGACATGCGGCAAAAGTTCGGCCTGCCGCCGGTCGAACCCGACAGCCATACCCGCATCGTTGTGCTTGAGGTGGAGATGAACGGCCGCTCACTGGTGATCGGCGCCCTGACCGACCGGGTCTACGAGGTCGCTGAACTGTCCACCGAATCGGTCGAGGCACCGCCCGAGGTCGGGGTGACATGGCGTTCCGATATCATCCGCGGCATCGGCCGGCGCGGCAACGCCTTCGTCATCCTGCTCGACCTGCACCGGTTGTTCGTCACGGAGAGCGTCGCCCTGGTGGCGGCATGAGCCGCTGGAGTCTCTGGTGGAACTGAACAACCGCGATTTCGGCCGCCTTGCCCAACTGATCGAGGGGCATTGCGGCATCAAGATGCCACCGACCAAAAAGCTGATGGTTGAAGGCCGGCTACGGCGCCGTGTGCGCGCCCTGGACTTGCTCGATCTGGACGATTACTGCGCTTTTCTGTTCGATCGCGGCGGATTGCAGCAGGAAATGGTTCATCTGGTCGATGTGGTCACCACCAACAAGACAGATTTCTTCCGTGAGCCGGAGCATTTCGATTTTCTCGGCGAGCAGGCGGCACCGATGCTGATGCGTTCGGGTGCCGGTCTGTCTCGGCCGCTGCGGGTGTGGAGTGCCGCCTGTTCGACCGGTCAGGAGCCCTATACCCTGGCCATGGTGCTGGCCGAGGTGGCGGCGCGGACCCGTGGCTACCGTTTCGTAATCCGCGCCACCGATATCTGTTCCGAAGTTCTGGCCACGGCTTTGCGGGCGATCTATCCTGCCGAGCAGGCCGAACCGATTCCGCCCGCGCTGCAACGTCGCTATCTGATGCGCAGTCGTGACGACCGCGATAAGATGGTGCGGGTGGTGCCCGAACTGCGGTCCAAGGTGTCGTTTCGCCACATGAATCTGATCGAGGGGGTCTATCCCTGGGAGGAGCCGATGGACGTGGTGTTCTGCCGCAACGTGCTGATCTACTTCGACCGGCCGACGCAGACCCAGGTGCTTGAGTTCCTGTGCCGCAATCTTGTCCGTGGTGGCTGGCTGTTTCTTGGTCATTCCGAAACCCTGTCGGGTTTGGCGTTGCCTTTGCAGCCGGTGCTGCCGGCGGTTTATCGACGGGTGTGAGTCATGGCCAAAATCCGGGTGCTGGTGGTCGACGACAGCGCGACGGTGCGCCAGACGCTCAGTGATATCCTGGCCAGCGACCCGGATCTGGAGGTGATGGCGACTGCCTCCGATCCCTATGTGGCGGCCCGCCGCCTGCGCGACGAGGTGCCCGACGTCATCACCCTGGACATCGAAATGCCGCGCATGGACGGCATCACCTTCCTGCACAAGCTGATGCAGCAGCATCCCATTCCGGTGGTCATCTGCTCGTCGCTGACCGAGGCCGGCTCCGACACGCTGATGCAGGCGCTGGAGGCCGGCGCGGTGGAAATCATCACCAAGCCGACCGTGGCCACCCGGCAATTCCTGCTGGAGTCGCGCATTCGCATCTGTGACGCGGTCAAAGCCGCCGCCCAGGCCAGACTCGGCCGCCACAGCCCGCTGCCGCATGCCGAGGCAACCACGGTCGCCCAGCCATCCGTCAAGGCCATCCTGTCGCGCACCACCGACAAGGTGGTGTGCATCGGCGCTTCGACCGGCGGCACCGAGGCGTTGCGCATTCTGTTACAGGGGTTGCCGGCCGACAGTCCGGGCGTGCTGGTGGTTCAGCACATGCCGGAAAAATTCACCGCCGCCTTCGCCAATCGGCTCAACGGCCTGTGCGCCGTGTCGGTCAAAGAGGCCGCCGACGGCGACGCGGTGCTGCGCGGACAGGTGCTGATCGCCCCCGGCAACCGCCACATGCTGCTCAAGCGCAGCGGCGCCCGCTATTACGTCGAGGTCAAGGACGGGCCGCTGGTATCGCGTCACCGGCCATCGGTCGACGTCCTGTTCCGCTCCGCCGCCCGCCATGCCGGTGCCAACGCCATCGGCGTGATCATGACCGGCATGGGCGACGACGGCGCCAAGGGGATGCTGGAAATGCGTCAGGCCGGCGCCATCACGATGGCCCAGGACGAAGCCAGTTGCGTCGTCTTCGGCATGCCGCGCGAAGCCATCAAACTCGGCGCCGCCGAACGCGTGTTGCCGCTCACCTCGCTGGCCGGGGAGGTGCTGCGGGTCTATGCGATCCTCAGCCCGCTGCGGGAGGGGTAGGGGAGGGCTGGGCAGGTTCCCTTGAACCATGCGCCTTGGAGGCGTACATTTCTTGGGAACACGATTGGGATTTTCGCCATGCCAAGGATCGCCCAGCGCCAGGGCCGCGTCAGTCTGCGGCTCAGTCCGCAGTCGAAGCAGACGCTGGAACGCGCCGCCGCGTATGTGGACAAGACGCTGACCGACTTCGTCGTTGACGTCGCCCTGCGGCAGGCAGAGGCGGTGGTGCGTGAACACGAGGTCATCGCACTGACCGCCGAGGAATGGCGACAGTTTCAGGACATGCTGCTGAATCCGCCCGAACCGAACGAGCGTTTGCGGCAGGCGCTTGCCGACCACGAACGGATCATCAACCGGTGACCTGGGTTCCAGGCTCATTGCAGATCGTATTATTGAACGCGGACCATGACCGGACGGCCTTTGCCTGCGGCGTTGAGGCGCTCGATCGTTACATTCGCGAGCAGGCCGCTCAGGACATGCGGCGGGGCACTGCTCGCGTTTTCGTCCTGACCACGATTGATCGGCCGGATCGACTCCTTGGCTACTATACTTTGAGCGCCGCTTCGATAGTGGCGCAGGAACTGCCAGCCGGCATCGCCAAGCGTCTGCCGAAATACCCGATTCCAGCGGCGTTGATCGGACGCCTCGCCGTCGCCCACAACGTCGCGCGGCAGGGCCTGGGCCGTCTTCTCTTGGCCGACGCCATCAAGAAGGCCATGCTGGCCGGAGAACTGGTGGCGATAACGGCAGTGGTGGTCGATCCCATCGACGATACCGCCCGGGACTTCTATATGGATTTCGGCTTCCAATCTCTTTTGGGGCCACAGCAACGCATGTTTCTGACCCTGCCGCCTCGGGTATAGTCCGTAATATGAAACAAAGCGGCGGGATTTCGGCGAGGTATCCCCGAAATCCAGATCGAATCATAGGGCTGGACCTCGCCGGGCGCGCTCCCGCTCCCCCTCCCCCCATCCCCGCCAGCAGCTGCGCCAGTTCCACCGCGGAACGCACCGCCATCTTGTCGAAGACATGGGCGCGGTGGACTTCGACGGTGCGCATGCTGATCCCTAAGTCGTCGGCGATCTGCTTGTTGAGGCGGCCGGTGAGGATCTGGTCCATCACCTCGCGTTCGCGTGGGCTCAGCGTGGCCAGCCGGGCGGCCAGCGACAGGCGCTCGGCGTCGCGGGAACGGCGCTGGGCTGACAGGGCGCAGGCGGCCAGCACCTTGTCGACCAGTTCATTGTCGTTGAACGGCTTTTCGACGAAATCGAACGCCCCCTTCTTGAGCGCGTCGACGGCGACCGGCACGTCGCCGTGGCCGGTCAGGAAGATCACCGGCAGCGGACACGCTGTTTCACGCAGCCGGTCGAACAGCTCCAGGCCGCTCATACCGTCCATGCGCAGGTCCAGCAGCAGGCAGCCGGTCAGGTCGGGGGTCCAGGCGTCGAGAAAGGCCTCGGCCGAGGGGTAGTCGCGAGTGGTGACCTTGCGCGACTGGAACAGCCAGGACAAGGCGTCGCGGATGGCATCGTCGTCGTCGACGATATGGACAAAGTCGTTGTTCATGGGCGCATCGTTGGCAGGGTGAACAGAAAGGTGGTGCCGCCGCCGGGGTCGGGCTCGAACCACAGGCGGCCGCGGTGATGCTCGACGATCGAGCGGCAGATATTCAGGCCCATGCCCATGCCTTCCTCCTTGGTGGTGAAGAACGGCTCGAACAGGTTCTCGACGATCTCGGGAACGATGCCGGCGCCATGGTCGCGCACCGACACGGTCACTCCGGCCTCATCGGCGCGGGCGGCGATGGTCAGCACCCGCCGCGTCCGGTGGGTGGCGGCCATGGCCTCCATGCCGTTGCGCGCCAGATTGGCCACCACCTGGCCGATCTGCACCGTGTCGGCTTCCACATCGCCCAGGTCGTCGGGCAGGTCCAGATCAAGCCGGATGCCGCGCCGGTTGGCCTCCGGGCGCATCAGTGCGCCGCAATCCTCCAGCACTGCCGCCAGATCGCAGCGGCCGATCTTCGGCTCGCTCTTGCGCACGAAACTGTAGACCCGGCGAATGATATGGCCGGCGCGCTGGGCCTGCATACTCAGCTTGCCGAGTACCTTGAGGATCTGGTCGGGGTCGGCCTCGCCGTCGTTCAGGCGGTTGATGCAGCCGGTGGCATAGGAGGCGATGGCCGACAGCGGCTGGTTCAGCTCGTGGGCGATGGCCGAAGCCATTTCGCCCATCACCACCAGCCGGGCGGTGTGCTGCAACTTGTCGCGCTGCTGGCGGGCCAGATCCTCGGCACAGCGGCGCTCGGTGATGTCGACCACCGAGCCCATCCAGCCGGTATGGCGGCCGTCGGCATCAATCAGCGGTGCTTCGTAGATCAGCGCTTCGAAGCGGCTGCCGTCGCGGCGCCGCAAGCCGATCTCGAAGCCCTCGGTCGGCGCTTGGCCGGACAGCACGGCGGCATGCAGTTCCAGGGTGCGTTCCAGATCATCGGGCGCCCAGTAGGGCATGGGCGGCTCGCGCCCTACCAGCTCGTCCTGAGTCCAGCCGACCATGCGGCAGAACGCCGGGTTGACATAGGTAATGCGCCCGGTCAGGTCGCGTGCCCGCATGCCGACCGTGAGCGAATCTTCCATCGCCTTGCGGAAGGCGTGCTCGGCGCGCAGTTGCTGTTCGGCCATGACCCGGCGGATGATCTGGCTGCGCACGCTCCACAGACTCCAGACGGCGGCCAGCGCCAGGGCGAAGATGGCCGCCACCAGCACGTTGCGCGTCAGGTTGGTCTCGTCCTGGTACAGCGTCGCCACCAGCATCAGGCCATGGCCGGGGGGATCGAAGGCGATGGTATGGCTGATGCCGCCGTTCTCCGCCGCCACCCGCGACTTGGCGGTGAGCACGGTGCCGGCGGCGTCGGTGATTTCCACCCGGTAACGCTCGGCGAACCACCACGGCAGATGGGTGTCCAGCAGCGCCGGCAGCGAGATCACCGCCACCACCATGCCGGCGAAGCGGTCGCCCTGGAACACCGGCTGATGCAGCTCGACTCGCGCCGGCCCGACTCCGGTGGCGACCGGCGCGGAATAGGCCGGATGCCCCAGGCCGCGGGCGATCAGGAACGTATCGCGGGAATTCTGGCTGGACTCCGGTTCGGCTTCGCGCGGCGGCAGGGTCAGGGCTGGCCGGCCGGCGGCGTCCAGCAGCAGGATACGCTCGATTTCCGGGCGGTTGCTGATCATCCACCGCGCCTGAAGCTGAAAGCCGCCGATTCCGGCCGGCACCTGGGCGAACTCGCCGGCGAGCTGGCGCAGCCGCTCCTCGTCGGTCGACAGTTGCAGCCGCAGGGTCTGTTCAGCCCACAGGGCGGTCTTGATCAGAGTGCGGCGTTCCTCGTCCAGCTCGCTCTTGTGGATCACCGCCAGCAGCGCGCCCAACAGCAGAGTGATCAGCAGAATCGCCAGGATCGACAGGCCCGGGGTGTTGTCGCGCCGCTTGACCGGCCGCCAATGGGCACCGAGCCGCCGCAGCACAGGGAACGGGGAAGGCCTGGAACGGGAGGCCGGCATGCGGAGATCCAGGTTGGTCCGTCAAGGGATGGCGCGCGGGGCAGCATCCTTACTCTAATGCGCGGCCATGCTAGCCGGAAGCTGCGGATTTCCACAAGGTGTCAAAACCGTTTCCTTCAGGCAGTTATGGGACCGTCCAAGAAACATGGGAAGGATCCGATCCATGAAGCTCGCCCGCATCGTCGCATGCGCCCTGACCTGCCTGATGGTCAGCCCGGCCCTGGCGGCCGATCCGATCGTCATCAAGTTCAGCCATGTGGTCGCCCCCGACACGCCCAAGGGCAAGGCGGCCGAGCGCTTCAAGCAGTTGGCCGAAGAGCGCACCAAGGGGGCCGTCAAGGTCGAGGTCTATCCCAACAGCCAGCTCTACAAGGACAAGGAAGAACTAGAGGCGTTGCAGTTGGGCGCGGTGCAGATGCTGGCGCCGTCGCTGGCCAAGTTCGGCCCGCTCGGCGTCAAGGAATTCGAGGTGTTCGACCTGCCCTACATCTTCCCCAGCAAGGCCGTGCTGCGCGCGGTGACTCAGGGCGACCTGGGCAAGATGCTGCTGAAGAAGCTGGAGAGCAAAGGCATCATCGGCCTGGCCTTCTGGGATAACGGCTTCAAGATCATGAGCGCCAACAAGCCGCTGATCCACCCGGCCGACTTCCAGGGCACCAAGATGCGCATCCAGTCGTCCAAGGTGCTGGATGCCCAGATGCGGGCGCTCGGCGCCCTGCCGCAGGTGATGGCGTTCTCGGAAGTCTATCAGGCATTGCAGACCGGCGTCGTCGACGGCACCGAAAACCCGCCGTCCAACATGTACACCCAGAAGATGCACGAGGTGCAGAAGCACGCGACGATCTCCAACCACGGCTATCTCGGCTATGCGGTGATCGTCAACAAGAAGTTCTGGGACGGCCTGCCGGCCGACACCCGCGCGACCCTGGACAGCGCCATGGCCGAAGCAACCGACTATGCCAACGCCATCGCCGAGAAAGAGAACGAGGATTCGCTGGCGGCCATGAAGGCCTCGGGCAAGACCCAGTTCCACGACATGACCGATGCCGAAAAGGCCGAATGGCGCAAGGCGTTGCAGCCGGTTCACACCGAAATGGAAGGCCGCGTCGGCAAGGATCTGATTCAGTCCTTCTATAAGGAAGCCGAGAAGGTCGAGGCCAAGAAGTAAGACCGTATTTCCCTCTCCCGCTTGCGGGAGAGGGAGGGGCCCAGCCATAGGCTGGGAGGGGGAGGGGG
>OBEQ011479048.1_pt1 | contig 27203 bp, 53 predicted proteins | sample 1670901 | NCBI WGS metagenome assembly OBEQ01 (sample SAMEA104232315, study PRJEB22302) | groundwater metagenome | biome: forest; feature: aquifer; material: groundwater | place: USA | collected 2011-08-07 | depth 5.4 m
GGGAACCCCCAGGGCTTCGGGGCTGATTGACAGCAGCCCACCGTTCCGAAAAACGGTATAGCGGTTTCTGATGTTTACCGCAGCATTGAGGTCGGCGTGAAGGCTAAACCCGCAGGAGGGGCACTGAAAATCGTGGCGATGGCGCTTCCCCAACAGTCCGCACCGGGAGCAGATTTGGCTGGTGTAGGCTGGGTTCACTTCGGCCACCGCCAGCCCGAACTCCTGGGCCTTCCCCTCGGCGCAGCGCCGAATCAGCCCGTGCTGCCAGCCCGAGAGTCGGCGGCGCAGGGCCTTACCCCGAATGGCCCCCTTCCGGGGCTGGGGCATCTTCAGCGCCTCGAACACCAGCACGGAGTCGGGGCTGGCCCACTGGCAGAGACGCTTGGCGGCGGTCTGGGCGAAGGTGCGGTTGCGGTTGCTGCGCTGGCGTCCGAGCCGTTTGAGAGTCCGACGAACACTGCGGGTGTCCGTCCTCTCTGCCTTGCGGGAGGCCAGCTTGCTTTGGAGCCTCTTGCGGGTCTTGAAGGAACGTTTGTTGGCGACCTTGGTTCTCAGGCCGGAGATGAAGAGGGCCTGTCCCTCGGGGTTGACGGCGACCAGGGCGTTGGTCTCATTCAGGTCAATGCCGACGGGGTGCACGCCCTTGGGGTCGGGCCACTCCAGTGTCACCACCACCCGGCCCAGAAGTCGACCCTTGCGGTCAATGACCGTGATGGAGTCGATTTCCAGGGCTTCGTTGAGCCAATGCTGGAAGGCTTCCGGAACCTGGTAAGAGATGCGCTTCCGGCCCGCCACGGTCCAGATGGACAAGGTGCCGTCCTTGCGGAAGTCGGCGTCCCGCCCCCTTTTCCCCACCAGGAACATGGCCGCTCTACGATTGAAGTTGAAAGGCCGCTGGGCAGGGCGACGGTTGCGTTTAGCCGAGGCGTAGGCCCCGGCCACCAGGCGCAGGGCCGTGATGGTCATCTGGGAGTTGAGGATGCCCTTGACCTGATGGTAGCAGGCCCGTTGCAAGGGCACAGCCTTGAGGGGCTTACCCTCGTTGAAAGCGGTAGGAGAGACCTTGTGCTGGACTTGCTGGAAAGCATCCAGGGTAGCCTGCAGGTCCGGGTCGTCGGGGAGCAGGATGGTGAAGGTGCGTTGGGCTTGTACCATAGGGATATTATACCACATACTAGAACCTACGGCAAGATTTTTGATGGAAAGGAGAGGGCGCATTCCTCTGTCGCCTAAAGAGCGACAGCCCCCTGCGCCCGACGATTAGTGTGGTGGTCACATCGTCACCCCTTTCAGCACCCGTTCAATGCTCCCGTCCAACCAAGAACTAGGACGGAACAGGTACGCCTCGGCTCCGCCCTTCTGGAAGGCATCAAGCCAATCCTGCTGCCCTGGGAACACGCGATAATGGCCCTGGACGGGGCCTCGCAGCTTCCCTTCCTCGGCCTTGCACTCTATCGCGATGACCCGCCCACGTCCCACCAGGATGATGTCTGGGAACCCTGGTTCGCTCCATCGGCTATCCTTGCTATGGTAGGCCAGATAGTCCAGGGCACGGGCCAAGTCTAGGATGTTCTGGACAAGCTCCTTCTCGCTCATGGCGCGGGCGATGCGCTCCTGCGTGGTCAAGGTCTTAGACATTGGCCGGCTCCTCGATCAAACCAAGCCCCCTGATTCTCCGTGCAATGCGGGATTTTGCTGACTTTCCTCTAGGCACACAGTACAGAGGGCCGTCTCGATGTTCCAGTGCCCGGCGCTGCACCCACAGGCGCAGAGGCAGGGAAAACCACGCTCCCCCTTCACCTCACCCTTGAGCTGCTCGATCTCCCAAGGCGTGAGCTGTGGACCCGTCATCATTGCAGGGGGCTACCCAGAAGTTTCCGCAATGCCGCTGTCAGGCGAGGCACCAATCCCAATTGGGCAATCAACCCAAGGGTCTCGACCAGCTCTTCCCTGCTGTAAACCACGCTCCATCCGAACCTTCCCAGGACCCACGCCGCGTTCTCATCGGCATCGCCCTCCCACCCACATAGCCTCGACATACACATGAAATTGGACCCAGAGCGGTAGCCCCTCTCAAGACAGCGCCCACACGTCTGGCTGGCTCCCCACGCAGGGGGGATTAGGTAGAGGTCAGGCAAGCCCTGAAGTTTCAATCTCACTCTGACTTCATCTAAGAAGGCGGGAAAGGGCATCAGAGGGTATATCCGGGTAAACTCCCCATCAGGAACAGGGTCTTTGAAGCCCGGGCTAAGGGTGAATGTTTCAAACCCCGTCTCGAACGGGCCGAACCGCTCGACTACTACCTGACTCTGGTACAAAGCTGCAAAGCGAGCAATCTCCCTCGCTATGATACTGAGCTGATCGGTGAGGCCGGCACTCGCCGCGCGGTAATCCGCGCCGGTCTGTAAATAATCTCGGAGCCTTTGGACGAGGGATCCACCTGGCCAGCGCCTGACCAGGGCAACTGCGTGCCGGTCATTAAGCAGCGCCATTGTAACTAGGTTGTGCTCCCCCAGGTCCAGGGCCAGGACTGACTTTACCATCGTACACCTCCCTGAATCTCCGCATTAGTAAGCCCCGAGCTCCCTTGCGGATTCCTCGCTCCCACTCTGCATTGTTACTCTTACGCAATAGATATCGCTCCACCTGCTGCTTTGAACGTAGCCCATGAGTCAGCGCGTACTTCCTTGCCGCAGCCACGCCCTTTGTGCGGCGAAGCCAGCCGGCTACTTCTGACTTAAGGCCGTTGGGATGGTTAAAGCGGAAGTTCTTCACATCCAGAAGAACGTATTTGAAGTATTTCATCGGCGCGTGGATCGTGGTTTTCTTGGTCCGCATGACGTATAAGGCCCATACCCAATTCTTGACATATGGGACCTGCTTGGCGCAGTTGTGGAGAAAGCCTGGGATATTCTTGCGCCACGCCACCGGGATCCTCCCGTCATCCACCATGGCTTCTAGGAGTTGTTTTGCTTCCCCCCTAAGCCGATACTCAAGCGAGGAGATTTTCAGAGTGGATTTAGGTCTAAGAGAAGAAGTATTACTATACTTCTTTCTCTCTGATCCTATTTGCGCGCGCACGGGGAAACGGTCTTGTTGTGACATGGAGACTCCTTTGGGCAAAGAGGTAGTAACGAAAGCACTCTCAGGGACTTGACAAGCTGGCCAGCTCGGTTTAGTATCAGAGGTGCTTTCTCACAAGCCCTGTTGTACACCCACCGCCAGGTGATTGTCAATAGGTTCGGCTAGAAAACCGCTCGCGCTGGCCCGTGGCGGTTTTCTTTTTGTCCCCACCGGGGGCTCTCACTTACCTCCGGCCTTGTACTCAACCCCCGCGCTGGTGCAACCTCTCCCTCTCGTCGGCCCTCCATCGTTCCACAGCCTCGGCGGTCTCTTTGGCGTGCTGCGCGCGTGGAATCCCCCACCGAAGACAGTGTGCCCACTGGGCCGGCGGCATGGGCTGCCGGGTTTGGCCAGGCAGGTGGGACAGGCGTGCTCCTTAGGGTCGTGCATGATTGCTCCTTTCACTCGCCACTTGACATTTCTTTGCTTCTCATCCTAGTATTAGACGTGTCGCGCACAACTACAGGTGGTGTTCCTTTAGCCCGGGCCATGGCGGCCCTGGGAATCTCGAAGGCTGAACTTGACCAGGCCCTCTTGGTGCTGGACATCAAGCTGCATAAAGAGGCGTGCCTGACCCCCGAAGAATATGCCCGCCTGGCTGAGGCGGTTATAGCCCGATCGCCAGCTCTGCCAGCGCGCTAGCTGGGCTTTCCCTTCTGCTGCTGCACCACCGAGAGTTGCACGAGGCGTACCGCCTCTCTGAGAGTATGACCCTGGGTTAGCCACTCCTTCATCGATTGGACATTGTTGCAGATAGCCCGGACCTCCGTCGCTTCCTTCCCCAACCGCTTCATCTCTCCCCAGAACTCGTTCCATGTGAGGTCCGGGGGCTCTGTTTCTTGGGGAGCACCCCCGCTATCCTGTGGGGTACCCTCCCCGTTTGGGGGAGTATCCTCCCTCGCAGCAAGGGCCGGCGCCGCAATACCTGCGGCCGCGGGCGGCACAAGCTCCTTGGCCGTGGTCTCGTCTGCCACGATTACGGGCATCCCTGCGTAGGTATCGGGATCGTCGGTCGGGGCAAACTGGTCTGGGAAAGCTCTGCGTAGCGCCTGGCTAATGGCGCGGACTTCGATCATCGAGTTAGGGTTGGTGAGCCATACCTCCCGGTGCTTGTTCCAGTCCTCCATCTTGATCCTGTGCTCAAAAGGCACTGGCGCACCCCTTTTGTAGACTCGGCACCAGGCGCCCAGGACTTGGTCGCCTGGGTACGTCAAGGTGCCCATAATGTCCACGTAGGCATCCCCTCGCTGCACCACGAGGCCCGCCTGATATGTCTGGTACTGCGGGTTGTGGGAAGCATGTTTCAGGTAGAGCTGAAGGCCGGGCATTATGGTCCAGGTGATCTTGTGGGTTGTGCGGCTCTCGAAGGGCACTAGGTAGACCTCCCGGGCAAAGGGGTTTGCGCCCATCGCGAGGCAGTAACGCAGGAATATCTCGATGGTGACATCATCGGCCTCTGGGGCGAGCCATTTCTTGATGCTCGCGCTGTTTAGCTGGGTGAGGACAGGGGCGCCTTGGTATTTCTCCATTTGATCCGTCATGTTGTTCCACTCCTTTTCCGCTAACAAATTATCACGCCCCAGGGCGGGGCCGGAGAAGCCTTCTCTGTTGCACGCCACGCACCACGGGACATACTGCCCCGCGGCCTGGTCGAACTGAATCTCTAGGTGACCCGCCGGGTGACGGAGGCAAACTCGATATTTGAGACTGCGTGACATCTCCGCGTGGTTTAGGCCCGACATTATTCCTCTTTCCTGACATTCTCGACCCAACGATGTACCTGGGCCTCGGTGATCTCCCACATATCGGCCTGGATTCTCTCCTCTTTCGTTGTCATGCTTCCTCCCGGATGGCCTTTATCCGGGCGTTAGCAGCGTCCCATATGGGCTCCATCTGGGCATCAGCAGCCTCCCATACAGCCTCCACCTGGGCGTCTGCTTCCTCCTCTATGGCCTGTATTCTTTCTTCTTTCGTTCTCATGCTTCCTCCTCTGTGGTGGCTTTTTCATTTGCAGGCTCCTGTTTGTTCGTAGTCTGGGTTAGCACGGCGACAGGCGTGCTGGTCGTGCATTATTGAGGCATTCCCTACAACCCAGACCAAGGCTGCTACTATAAGGCAGCCCACCATAAATCCGAACACCCAGTCCTCTACCCTATCCCCAAATCTTGTGCTCATACTCCCACCTTCCTATGATGTTGCAATAGCGATGATTGGCAGCTTAGTTGCAAAGACGCTAGCTGGTAGTAAACACTGCCGTAGCCTGCTAGTTCCACGGTGCCTTCATAAAGTCCTCGCCGAGTAGTTTCGCCGCTTGCTCGCATAGTGCCATCCCGGCGAGCTGGTTGGAACCGAAGGGCAAATGCCATGCGGTGGAGTACATCCTCGCCCCTGACCTCCAGGTGTATCCTGCATCCACACGCCACTGGCGTACCACCCCAGCCGTATTTGGGCCTTCAACGTGGATGCTCTTCTGAAAATAGGCTGCCGTGTCGGCAGCGGCAGTCGCGAGCGCCGTCAGGTCGCGTGGGCTCAGGGAGCGCAGAGCCTTAATATCCCCAACACCTTGTTGGAGTTCTGGTATTCCCTGAACCTCGTCGATGGCCTGATCCATGGCCTCATACGGGGTGAGGCCGCCAGCGGCCTCGCGGAGTGGGGTGTCCCACGTGATGAGAGTCGCCCCCGCCGCGCGGGCCTCTGCGATCACTCTAAGGTCATCTGGGTCAAGATGAGCGTCTTGCATAATTCAGTTTAGGCTTGTAGGCTGTCCCCGCATAGGAGGTCGCCATGACATACGACTATGGTTTCCTAGTTCAAACTGGAACATTGACTATTGGTGTGGCGAGGGACTGCCTGCTTTAGCTGACGGTGGTTGACTTGCAACCTCCTTCGGGTACTGGTCGAGGTCATGTTCCTTCACGCCCTTCTCCACTATGTCACGCACCGGCACCAGGAAGGTTTCGCCCGTCGTCATGCGCGTGATCTTCTTGTGGGTGCCAAACTCCCGTTCCAAGAGCATGAGAAACGCCTCATGGTGCTCAGGGCTACAGGTCATGTGGCCTTCACTGGTGGTCATCCGGCAGATCACGCACCGGTCTGGCTCCGCAGGCCCGTGGTGGGCCAGATGGAGGACAAATCGGCACTCCCTGCACACCATGCTCCTGCAGTAGCAGTTGAGCAGGTATTGTGATACCTTTCCGCAGTCATCACACGTCAGGGGCATTACAACAGCCTCCTTTTCTCAATATCCATCCGCGCCATAGTGTGGCCAAGGGCCATAGCATATTCTGTCCAGGTCACCTCATCCCATAGGGGCTTGAGCCTTTGCTGGATGTGCACGGGCTCTACCTCGTGGGCCACCTGGCGGATATTCTCCAGCAGGACTACGTTGATGCCCTTGGCCAAATTGGGCACACGAAGAAAAAGCTCATGAAGGTCTTTGGGGGTCAGCATTTCACGCGCCTTTCTCTAGCTTACTCGGCAAGAGCACAATGAGGAGGTCGTACCCTACCCAGGTGCGGGAGTCCAAGCGGTAGTTCGGGATCTGTGGACCAACGTCATATTCTTGTTGCTGGAGACTTTTGGTCGCTATCTGGCCAGCACTCAAGGTCAGATTCACGCCACGATTAGTCGTCTGCCTCGTAGCAGGAATGTAGATGATCGTACCCCCCTGTCGCTCAATCTCCAGCAGCCCAGGAAGCCCACCCTTCGTGCCCAGCATCTCGGCGGCCTTGCTCCAGTCCGAGAGGATGCGGTCTAACTTGTTTTGGGTTTCGGCTGTCAGAGCTGCGAGCTTATCCTGGCTCTCTTTGAAGATGCGGTCGTGGGTAGCCTGGACTATCTCCTCTATGGTGGGCTGCTGGCCGGCTTCCTCGGATGGTTCATCTGGTTTCTTCCCAAATTGGAACATGGTTCTCCTTTTGTTACCGCGATAAGGTTGACCAAAAAGTTAGGTTAAAGCAGGTGCAGGGTATGGCCTACCTGCTCTGGGGGCTTTGGAGGAGCCTTGGCCGTGCCTGTCGGCTTCCTACGCGCGCTGGCGGTCTTGGCCACCCCGGCCGGGGCCGGTGGTGGGGTAGGCGCCTTGTGGGCAGGGTATCGCTTGGCCGCGGCCCACTGCTCACGTGCCGCCCTGACCACCTCGGGGACCAACGCGAGGGCCCCCAGCAGGGGGTCCCCCTCGCCCTGGACATCACACAGTTCGATGCGGGGGTCGCAGTCTGGAGTTCCCACCACGATGATGGCCTTCCAGCCTTTCATCTGGATCACCACCTTCAGCTCGTCGGGCGGTCCTCCATCCTGGGCAGCATTAGCGGCCTGCTCGGCCTGTTCTTCAGTCTCTTGGGTTGCGGTCTCGTTGTCCATGATGCTCCTTTCTTTTGGTAATTGAGTAATGTGCAAAAAATGCACATTTCTGTGCCGTAGCTAGGACATGGCTCTCACCCCCTTCCCCTTCGGCGCCGCATTACCTGGTCAGCCGCCTCTTGTAAGAGCGCTTTGTCCAGGGTCTCTTCTTCCATGACCTGCCGCCACAAACCAGGGTCTATCGCTCCTTCAACCGCGCCTCTGACTATATCGGACAGAACATCAGGTGGCAGGGCATCCACTTCATAGCTGGAATCACCGTACTGCGCTATGAATGCTGCCGCCCTGGAGTCTGACAACTTAGCGGGGTTGGGAGGTGGATTGTACTGCGCTATTTGGTTCTGCGTGATGGCGAGTTTGATTACCTCCAACTCAACCCCCTGCCTGGTAAGCAGCAGCAACCTATCCTCTACGTCCCGCACCATGTCCTCGCCGGAGGGGTCGAAATCCCCTACGTAGAAGATGGTTACTGTTTTACCATCCCCCTGGCGCAGCAATCGCTCCGCGGCCTCTTTCATTGCCGAGGAGCTGGAATAGCCGCGGTTGACCATAAGGGTTATGTGATATTGGTCGGCTATCGGCTCCAGCACTCCTGCCAAGGCATCCTTTTCCACCCAAAGTTCAACGTATCGGGGCTGCCTCTCCCATCTGGGCAGGAGGTAACCTGAAACGACCGCCTCCATAATCTGCATGGGGGATGTCCACTCCGTGACCTTATGGGGGACCCTAAGACGGTCAACTATGGCCTGCCAGTCCACCAGGCCTGCAAGTCTGCCCTGACTGACAAGGTTCCCAAGGTTCTTGTAGGCACGCTCCTCGTTGCGGATTGTGTTCCTCGTGACAAGCTGGTAATAAAGTTGCCTCAGCGTCAATCGCAGTCTCTGGGCTAGATACGTGTCTATGATAGAATTGACCTGCTCCAGCATGCCCAGGGCGGCTTCTCGGAAGTTGGTTTGCGTGAATGCCTCTTTCATCCGTGGACCCTCCCACACCGCGGGCACACCGGCGCCTGCCAGGGTGTTCCTTTCTCTACCAGCCTGGACACGCGCACGTGGATGAGCTTCGCCACCTGCTCCGGCGTGGCGGGCACAGCGCTCATAGTCCCGGCCCGCGTGTCCACATAGGTCGCCATGGACGTGAGGGTTCCCGCCAGGAGCTGGCGCACGTACTCTAGGGCCAGACTCGCCATGACCTGGTTGATGGTCGGGGATTGGTTCCCAGCCTCTATGGCCTGAGCGCAGTCCGCGGCGACAGGCTCGGGTTCCCAGGCGGGCTCCAGGAGTGCCGGCTGCTGGACTGACGGCAGTGGCAGTGCCCGGGCGATGTCTGGCCCCTGGAGAAAGCTCATCTCCAGGTTCCTGGATGTGGAGTTGCCCAGGATGAGCTGGCCCGACTCCTGGCTGTTGCCCGCATCTAGCCACCATATATGGCGGCTCCCTCCGCCGTGGTAGTGCTCGAACCCCGCCGCCAGGGCGCGCCGGGCAATGTGATTGTCCACACACCCCACGATGATGCCCGATGACCTGTCATAGACGCCCGCCTGACTCCCCTCAGCCCAGGGCAGCACAGAGTAGCGCACCGGTCTCCGGAACCTGCTTGCCAGGCGCAGGGCCAGGGCCTTCGCCTTGAACTGGCCCAGGTCCTCAGAGTAGAAGTTCTGGCGCAGCAGGTTGTGCTCCTCCACGACGTCGTGGTCCACCAGGAGTATGCGACCCAGTCTCTGGATCAGGAGGCGGCATAGCCCTTCGGCCACGAACCCTCCTGTACCGCCACAACCCACGACGGTAATAAGAGGGTCGTCCAGGTACTCATTGGATATTGTCCACAAGGGCATCACCTCCTTCCTCTGCTACCATGTCGTGCCATCCCCCAAGGGGCCCTTCGAACACCGCACTCCAAGGAATGTCCAGAAAATAGCCGTAGATACCGAGGCGCAAGCGCACCGCCGGGCCACCGTCCTTCACCCCCAGGACACCATAGAGCTTGAATCCCTGCTCGTCTAGGTCGTCGATGGAGCTGAAGAAGGCTCCCATGCGGGGGTGGGTGTGAACCTCCAGGACGGTGTTGGGGATTGCTGTAAACCTCACTGAGGCAGGTGTGCCTTCTTGAGGGGGATACGCTATCATGTACCTACCCGTCCATATGACAGCCACGAATTGTTCCTCCTCCGGCTGGCTGACATCGCCCACCACCGCGCAGATGCCCTGCCAGAGGTCTGCTGGCAGCCGGCCGTGCTTCAGGGTGAACTCCGGAACCAATGGGGCCAGGCCCCTCACCTCCGCTGGGGCCAGCAGAACGCGGGCGCGCATGTGGGCGTTCTCGGCCTCCAGCCAGAGGCCGTTACCCGCCAAAATGTAATTGTATGCCTGGCCAAGCTCGCCCAAGTAATCGCCTGCTTGAGAGTAGAGCCGGTATCCGACTGGTATGAGAAGTGGCATCAACGTCTCCTTCCATTTATAACATCTCCAATCGTGCCGAAGGGCATCAGGTCCTGCGTTGGGTAACGCTTCATGCCGTTCTGCATGCGCCACCAGGCGGCCAGGTCATCAGGGTGGCGGGCGCTGCGCCCATGGGAGTCGCCCGCCTGGGTGAAGAAGGAGAGGAAGAAGCTCTCCGGGATCTCCTCCACCCTGGCCGGGTACCTGTGGTTTCCTGCGCAGGTGAGGCCCGAGCTGAACACGTTGAACAGTGGGGCATGGTACAGCTTCTCCTCCGGTTTCACCGGCCTCCGCTTGGTTGCGTATACATAGGGGGGCTGGCCCGGGCTGCAAACAAAGACCAGGCCAGGCATCGGGAGCTCCAGGCGCTCAGGGGGCACCAGAGCCTTGACCTGGAGGGCCACCTTCCACTTGCGAGGGCTTCGCCATAGGCCCACTGTGGGAGCTGGGCTGGTGGAGGCCCACCAGAGGGTATCGGGTGGCAGGACACCCGTATTGAGCGAGAGGGTGCCGGCCAGCGCCTTGGCCACGTCCAGGGCACTCACCATGTGCGTGGTGGCCACCCCATCCTTGCCGTGGGTGGTGAGCACCACCGACTCCCGATAGAACAGAATGGAGGCCTCCAGGGTATCGCGGGCTGCCTCAAGTGGTATGGGCAGGGCCGTCTCCATCACTGGTCTCCTCCTTTTGTTCGATCCAATAGCTTTGACAATAAAACAGGGATAAGGAACATGGGGTTCCATATGATTAGCAGGTCATGCCACTCGAAGGGACGGCCAATGAGAAAGCATGTCCATCTATTCAGGATCGTGTTGAGCATGGGCTTCTCCTTTCCTGCGACGTTGTTTACTGGGCGGGACTTCTACCGGCCCCAGAGCTGCGTTCATGAGCTCCGCAAAGTGCGCCGGCATGGCCTCCTCCAGCCAGTCTATCAATGCGTGCAGGGAATCGAGCGCGACCTTAGCCTTTGGCCACTGCATGGCCAGGGCCGACACCCTGCCGGGATCCCAGGGAAAATCCTCTGTCAAGAACTCCAACTCCCCGTTTTCATAGTCCTCGTGGTTGAGCCACAGCCAGATGTAGGGCGAGGTCTTGTGAAGTATGTCATACATCACCAGGGCGGCCTCGTACCTGGTGCCGCGCAACCTCTCCTGTAGAAGCTCATGGGGGACGCCATCCACAGGGACCCGCTTGGCCAGGTCCCTGCCCACACTCTCCTCCAGCCTCGCGAGGTAGGTCACCCGCTCCGGATCCAGGGGCTGGCCTTCTTCGTACTCGCCGTCGTCCATCATCATGTCCGCATATGGGGACTCCACGAGACAGACTAGCGCGGTATAGGCGGGGTCTCCGTTGTAGGCTCCGTTGTAATACTCCTCCCCAGATATCCCCATGGGTTCTATCGGGATGTACTCCAATATCGTGTCGTAGTCCACTGGTTCCCAGGACGTCCACGTGATGGGAAAGTACCGCTCTGAGAACTCATTGCCCCAAAGGGCCACACGTGCTCCAGGAGTCAGGTCCCTGCTGAACGCCTGGGCCTCCAGGTCAGGAAGGTACTGGCGGAACAGCGCCCGGAAGCGGGCCAACTGCCGAGCGTCCCGCAGGAGCTCGACCAGGTCGCTGACTCGATGTGGCGCCACGCTATTCCTCAGCTGGATTGCTAGCGTGAGGGGTGGCAGCGTCACTCTTGGTCCTCCTCCTCGATGTCGCCGAGTTCGTCAAGCTCCTGGTGCGGAGCTTCGCGGCCCACCTCCTTATTCTGGATGAGCTGCCCCACCTGTTTCAGAACTGCCTGGGTGTCCCCCACATAGGCCCGGGCCTGGTCCACGGCCGCCTCAATCTCCTCGGCCCGTTCAGTGGCTCGTAGTGTGGCCACATTCCCATCCTGGTCTATGAGGTCTCTGGCCAGGTCGTATATCGTGAGGTGCGCTGGCGGGACATGGTGCAGGGCCTCGATGATGGCGGCGTGGGTTCCCAGGTGCCCAGCCTGGGGTCTATCAATTTCTGTAGATTGCTCCATAATTCATGCGGCGAGGGGACTGCCTGCTTTAGCTGGCAGTCCCCTCGCCGCTTCCTCCTTTGTGGTATAATGCTCTTCGAGCGGATAGGCTTGGACTGAGCTTGTGCGTAAAGTAGTCCCGCGCCGAGTGCGTACCGCTCCGCAACACTCGCTGGTGCCGGTCGCAAGAAGCCGTCTGCTTTAGCTGACGGAGTAGTCACACGGCCTGTAGCTTGGCGTCCACGGCCACACGTGCGGCCTCCCTTATGGCGCGCTCCTTGGCGTCTGTGGCATCCAATATAGCCTGTATTCTCTCAGCTTTTGTGGTCACGTCATTCTCATTCTAGCTAGTATATCTGCTAGTTCTTTTGTTAGGTAATCCCAGCCCCCACTTGATTTAAGTTTCTGCCAGAGAATCCCGTCTAGTTGGCGTAAGGGGCCACTAGACTGTACGAGGGTTGGAGCTATCTCACAGTAGTCGGCAGAATCGAGGTCATTCGTGGTTGTCACTTCCGTCTTGCCTTCCGTATTGGCTTCAGCCATTTTTACAAAGGACTGGTAAGGGCCTTGATAGGGTACCCATACAACGCGCCGCCAGTGCTCACCAGGACAAGCAGCAATCGCCCTTTCTAGTGAATCGTACACACCCGCCACATAGGTGTCCTCGTAGCAGCCCCGTGTAACCACATAAACAACGGTCATAGAGCCTCCTTCTCTACCTTTGCAATAGTGAACCGGGCTAAATCCTCGGCAGCCTTAGCCATAAGCTCCACGGTGGCGTATCCGTGCTTCGCTAGGATTTCCTTCACAGCAAAATCGTCGTGGACGTGGGACAGCATCATGCAATCCCCGATAGCTACGACTAGCTTTGCCACTTCCAGGAGGGCTTCGTGACTGTTGCAAGCATGGACAAAAAAGGCGGCGTTGGCAGCTTGTTCCTCTTGCCTGACTTTCTGAGTTTCCAGCATATGTCTGTCAACCGGCATATCTACTAGCGTAGCTGCGATGTGGACTTGCCTACCGTTCTTCAAAGCCACGATGGTATCCCTACCATGGAGTTTGAATGGCGTCGGCGTGTGCTGTGCGGTGCTCATTTCGTCACCTCCTCGTCGGGCATAGCGTCGGCCTCCTGTATGTCAGTAACGGCCTTCAACCAATCAGCCTCGGCCTTCTCTATCAGTTCTTTCTTGGTGCTCATAGTTTGGCTACGCCCTCATTCACGATCATAATGGTCTTCCCTTTTGCCTTGGAATGGTTACCGCATTTCGGGCAAATCTTATTGGCGTTTAGCTGGGCTAAGAACGCTTCCATAATTGTGCCTATGGCTGGCTGAAAGCGCCATTCGTGTCCGCACACTGAACATTGCAAAAGCAAACCGTGAGTTAGTTCAGGCACTGGGCACCCCTATCAAGTGCTTCTCACATGTTTGGCACGACCATATGTCTGGCGAGCCCCCCCACGGAGAATCGGTTGCCTGCATCCCGTCCTTGTACCAAAGCAGGCCACAGAGAGTCTTCGCATACTCCTGGCCCTTAATGGTCATGTAGCCCATGCAGGCATGGGAAGTGCGACTTTTGCTCTCGGTGTAGCGAAACCAGCCAGGGATGAGTTGACGATTAGGCATTGGGCACCTCCACGAGTCCAGCTTCATAGGCGGCAAGGGCGGCCCTCTGGTTTGCGTTGAATGGAGCGGCCCATAATGCAGGACTTGTTTCTCTCATTATTAGAGCAGATTCGTAGAAACCCCTCATTACTGGGCCATTCATGGCGGTACGATAGCCTTCAGCATGCCATACCTGTTCCATGCTCCATACTGCCTCTCCTGAGCTACGGTTTACCGGGTAGTAAGATGTTTCCCCGTTCCATGTCTTAGTCACCCTTTTTTCGTCTCCTCCCCGTCGTCGGGCATGGCATCGGCCTTCCGCCAGTCAGCATAGAACTTCGACCAGACTGCGTCGAACTTACGCAAGTCAGCGTCGAACTTCTGCTTGTCAGTCTTCTGCTTGTCAGCCTTGGCCTTAGCTAGTAATGCATTCTTTGTGCTCATGCTTCCTCCTTCGCCTTCTCCCACGACTCAATAGCAGCGAACTTGGCTTTGCCTGTGCCGCTCCCCATTGCAATCACCACCTCCGCTGCCTCTAACCGCCGCAGCAGGTAGAGAATATCAGAGCGGGCATGGGCGATGAACTCGGCATTGGCTTGATGCTTTTTGAACGGTCTATCTGAATCATCAAACCCAGGCCACGCCACGATAGGCGTTTTCCCTTGACCTATTACCTCTACGATACGAGTGGCAGGGAGTTGAGGGCGCAGTGTCCCGTCCAATAGATACCACGGCCCAGGCGTGGCCGCGTCTACCCGTGCTTGGATTCCCTTTAGGCTAGTCATACTTCCTCCTCCAACCACACTTCATAGGTGGCTAAGACGTCCATTGCTTGCAGCGTGTCAGGAACATCGCCACCACAATCTAGGAAGTTTACATACGCCCGTAGCCAGTCGTACAACGCCGTAACCACTGGGCTGTTCATAGCAGCTGCATAGCCCTGATTCAAGGCTGCCTTTATTATTCTCTCTTCTAAACTCATGGCTGTGTCAGCCATAGGAGGAGACGTATATGGGGGCCCGTTCCATATCTTGCTCATGGCCTCACCTCACTGTTGGGGTACGATGATGCTGTGTTGTCATGCCGCACCTCCTTTGTCAGAGGCTGCAATGGCGGCTGTTGGCTCAGGTTCCTTTATTACCTCTGTCCGGCGTTGAAAGCCCTGCCCTAACCCATACTCTGTTAGGATTGCTTCAAATTGTACAAACGCCGCCATCTTGACGGGGGGCAACGCCGCAATGGGAACGTTGAGTTCCAGTCGCATAAGACTCTTACCGTTCTTGTGCATTTCAAGCACGTAGTGAAACATGGTGGGGTATTCGGGTTCTAGCATGCCTTCATCTCCTCATTCAGCATTGCCTGACAGATGCGCCTGGTACAGACGTGGGCCACCTGTGGGGGGCTGGTATCCACTTTGCCCGCCCTGTTTGATTAGGGTATAGCACTTACTGCCTACATAGACAAATTGCCCGTCTATGGTGATTGCTCCCGCTGGGTTACGTCCTAGCTTGCGGTCACAGGCAAAACACTTCATGCTGCACCTTCCTGTGCTGCGATGGCGGCTCGGAGTTGTCCCCTAGCTAACCAATATTCGCAGGTATTATCATGGGGGCCATACATTGACGTTGCCTGACAAATGCAGATGGCTTCCTCCATGGCCTTCGCCGCAGCTAAGAGCGCAGGGTAGTTCTTCAACCGCTCTCCATCTTCAGGAGAAAGACGCACCAGTATGCCCCTAACGGACTCTTTGGTTTCGCCTAGTTTGGGTGTGTGCTGTGTGGGCATGCTGCACTCCCTATCCTTTCGTGCCTACCTGTTTTCTGAACTCGAAATAGGTCGTATCCCCATCCTTCCTCTCATTGGTGGTGGCATTGGCCAGCTCGGGGAAGTAGTTGGCCAATGTGTGCCGCACCTCATCCGTGCTGAGGGCGGGAGAAGGGTCGGGGTACTCTCTCCCTTCGACAACGAAAATGCGTGGCATGGTTACCTCCTTTCTTTGCTAATGGACTCTTCTATCTCAGCAAGGAGTGGTTGGATAAACCGGTTAGGCTTCCGCCGGCCAACCTCCCAGTTCTGGATAGTATCCTCGCTGAGGTCCAGGCGTTCGGCCAATTTCGCCTGGGTGATGCCCATGTCCTTGCGGAGTTGCTTGATCCTGGCGGAGGTCCAACTGTTGTCATTCATCAAAGCCACACCTCCTCGAGATGGGTATAGCCTAACACAGTCAGACTTACTTTGCTAGGGCTGGCTACGCCTTCTTACGGGGTTTCCGCCCCTTCTTGGCTACTGGCGCCGCCGTCACGGAATCCTCCGCCACCGGCTCACCGGATGGCTCCTGAGATGGTTGCTCCTCAGCGGGATTCTGTTCCTCAGTCGTAGGCTGCGCCCCATCCCACTGGACGAACATCGGCATCATCACCACGTCCGGCATGCCTGCCGTGGTGAACAAGGCTGGGGCGCTAGGACTGCTAACCCCCATACTCACTATGCCCTCCTGGCCCTTGAAATACTCGACCAGGTACTTGACGTCAATGGCGATCTTCCCCGCCGCGGTGCACGGCACCAGGAGACGCACCTGAGCCGTCACCTCCCCCATCTCCGTGGCCGTGGCCATCACGGTCATGTCCTCACCCTCCCAGGAGAGCCTGACTATGCCGGAGCCGCCACGTGCCACCTCCCTGACCAGGTCCAGGGCCTGCCGCATGTCTCCTGCCATGAATGAGGCCCGCTGTGGCAGGTCAGTGGGAATGAGCGGCCCGTAGTTGGGGAAGGTGCCCTGGGCCAGTTGCGTTATGAGCGTGACCTTCCCAAAGGTGATGCGCACCAGCTTATCGGTGTACTCCAGACGCAAGAGGCGCTTGCCTATGGCCATCTGGGCCGGGCCATCTTCCTCCTGGAGCTCAGGCGCTGTGCTCGCGTGCTCCCACAGGTGGGCCAGCACCTTGATGGTGTGGCCAGGTATAAGGAGCTTGTGGCCGTTGAGATGGAGGTGTCTTTCTGGTATCTGCTGTATCGCCAGGCGGAATCCATCGGCCGCCGCTACCTCCACCGGGTCGCCCAGGGTGACGCAGGCGGCCGTCAGGACTGGGCGGCTCTCCTCGCTGGCCGTGTAGGGTAATATCTGGCCCAGTGCTTTTATCAGAGCCGTGCCATCCAGCACCGCCACCTTGGGATCTTGAATGGTTGGGGCCGGCGGGTAGTCCGCGGCCTTGCCCGTTACCAGCGATGCGGTCCCGCTCTTCATCTTGACGCTGAGCATCCCACCGGGCTGCGAGGCAGGTGTCAGGACCAGCATCGTGTCCCCTGGAGTAAACTTCAGCAGGTCATAGAGCTGATGGTGCGGGATGCAGAATGGGTCACCCACCTCTCGCCCCAGGTCCACTGAAACCATCACCTCTAGGTCCGAGGCCCTGGCCCTGGTGCCCTCCAGCAAGACGTTCTGGAGGACGGGCAGAGTCGTTTTGCGGGGCACCGCTGGAGCCAAGAGCTCCAGGACGTCGCGTAACTCCTTCACAAGTATTTCCATGTTGGTACTCCTTATTTCAATTCACTTCACTTGAGAATGTCTTATTTCAAAATCATGGCTATTTCTTCAATAACGTGCACCTCCTTTCGTGGCCCGACATGTCTGGACTTAGTCTTGCAGCTCCGGTGTTATCACCACGACCTCCGGACTGGCGGACGTGGCCTCTTCGGCAAAGGCATAGGCATCCTCCCTTGCCGGGAAGGCCCAAGCCTGGTGACCGGAGCCTGATACGTCCATCTGCCCCTGGTGCTTCTCGGCCAAGTCATCAAGGACAGGCAAGGTAGGATGGTCCCAGGCCGGGTGCTTGAAGAGCACGTTGACACGCCACATATCAGATGAGCCTGGCTTGTTCAAACTCCACCTCCTTTGCTGGTTGCACAATCTTTTGTGCATTTTGGGCATCTGGTTGCTCTTCGCGCTTCAGGTGGAGGGCCTGGCGCTTGAAGATCCAGCGTCGAAGGCGCTCCAGGTCCTCAGCCTCGCTGCCCTCCAGCTTGGCGGGGCTGGCCAGGTCATTAGCTTTTGCCGCCTCCGGCATGCACCGGTTGAAGAGCCACATGTAGATGTTGAGCCAGTTATGAGAGGGTGGCGCCGTCAGGGTTGCCGTGGAGATGTAGAGCATGGCCTCGTACTCAGTGCACATCCCCTCCATGAAGTCCTGGTGGTGGGCGAGGCGCTGAATCAGCACCTTGTCCCACTGGTCTTTGAGCGTGTCCACCCAGCCAGGCATGCCCACAATCGGCGCTCTCAGGATGTGGACGAAGAGCTGCGCGAACTCCTTGCTCTCTTTCTCCGGGGACTTGCTCCGCGGCTTCGGCGTGGGCGGGTCTTGGGCCTCGGGTATGGGTAGTTTGTGCTGTTCGGTCATGGTCATCCTTTCCTCACTAAGTCGTAGCCCAACTCTTCCGCGAGAGTGCGCAGGTGTCCCTCGGCGATCCTGTGCGCCCTATCTTTCTGGGCAGCCTCAATGGCCGGCTTGTAGGCCAGGAAGATTGGCAGCAGATCCCGGATGATGTCGGCCACGAGCTTTCCCTGGTAGCTGACGTCGTAGAGGTAGGAACGCGGGTTGTTGAGCCAGGTCTCCCATCCCATGCCGTGCTGGGACACGAACTGGTGAACAAAGCTCACCAGATCTTCCTTGTACGTGGCGATAAAGCCCTGGTGGTCATAGTGCGCGATGAACCCGCAGTGCGTGATGAGCAGGTCATACGCCCCCCTCTCCAGGAGCGCCATGTCGCCGACGGCCAGGACCTTCCGGATATTGGCCACCACCCGGGTCGGGTTGGGCTTGTCGTAGTTACGAACGGGCACGTCTCACCTCCTTATCTTCTTCACAGGGTTGCAAGCACACTCGCAGTTGATGTTCAGGCCAGGTGCCTCCCTGGCATCGCAGAGATGGTCTTCCAGGTCGGCCCCCAGCATCGCCATGGCCTCAGCCTGGTGAGCTACTCCGCTGATGCCGTTGTCGTAGGCCACGTTCCGGCAGGAGTCGCAAACACTGCTGAACTTCAGCTCCTGCAACTCCTGGTCCTCGTAGGCGGATTCGGCGCAGTATTCGCGGCAAAAGACCTGGTCCGGGATCTCAGGATGGCTGTATCGCTCCTTTCCCAGAATCTCGCCGCACCGATCGCATTTGGGCAGGCCCTCTCGCCTCTTGGCAGCCCATTCACGAGCCTGTTCCGGGCTGATGGGTTCAAAAGGCATGGTCATGCCACCCGTGGCCCCGATGCCCAGTTGAGCATCGGTCTGGCCGGCTCCTTGCCAGTAGTCAAGGATCTGGAGGGCAGCTTCCACAGCTTCTTCGGGGTCGTCGTAGGTCTGGAACTCCCCTGGGTACTGGGCTCCTAGCGCGTCGGGGTTCGTATAGTCAAGATCCCCATCGGAGATCTCCACCATGGGGGTCCCGTCGGGCCATTGGATCTGTCGGGTCACTGTCCAAGGCATAGGCACCTCCTTTCTTTGGTCTATTCGTTGGTGACGGTGAGCTCCTCATTGAAATGGGCGTCCAGGGCAGCCACTAGCTCGGCGGGCAGATAGCTCCGCGGGGCGTCGCTGTCAACGCCCTCCTGATATGCGACGTCCATCAGATCAACGCCATCCGGCCCCACGACATTGAGGATCTGCAGGTTGTGCATCCCGCCGCTACTGTCCACTTTGTAGCTTTGGTCTTCGAGGAAATCCTCGATCAGGTAGGTACCTACCCAGGCGTCGCCGTCGCCAAACCCGTGCCTCTCGAACGCCTCTTCCCATGTCCAGCTCTGAATGTATCTAGGCATCGCGCGCCTCCTTTAGCTTCCGTATTACCGCTGTGTAGACCTCCTGAAGGTCATCCCGCTCGTCCTCCTGCGCCAGGTCGTAAAGTTCCTGATCCAGAAGTTGGGAGACTAGCATAGCCTCTTCGTCGGTGAGGGTGATGATTGGCATTGTTTGCCTCCTTTCTATTCACTTCAGGCAGCGCTTGTGCGCCACCCAGTTCCAGTCGCCCATCTTGACCGTGTGGCCCTGCGAGTCGAGAATGACCTCGCAGGACCCTATAGCCTGCTGCTCGTACGGGCAGTCCCGGGTGGGCTTCACGGGGTCTCCGCACACATAGCAGGTGTGCTCCTGTGCCGGCGGGCTAGGCTGCGTGGGCATAGGCCACCTCCTGCGGGGTGGCCGCCGGGGCCAGTGTGGGAGCCGCGGGCCGCAGGTCTAAGATGTAGCCGCACTGGAGGCAGCTCCTGAATGGGCCATAGGCATCCCTTTCTGGGTACAGGTCGCCGTGACATCTGGGACAAGCCTTGAAGTACACCACCGTGACACCCCCTTTCCCCGCTCTTGGCGGGGCCTGAACGCAAAAGACCCCCTTCCCGCCTGGGAAGGGGGTTGTCTTACCACTAGAGACGCCAAATCACCCGCCCAGTGGGTGCTGGGCGGGTGTCTGGGGTTGCTAGTCCAGGTTGTGCTTTTGCCGCCAGTCCAGGACGGCGGCTCTACAAAGCTCCCCTACCACGGGGAGCGTGACTCCGTACCGTTCCGCCTTGCGGCGGGCGTTTCGTGATGGTTTCATTGCCATACCCACGTCCACCCAGAGGTGGATGGGCAAGGCCAGTCCAGGGATTCGCACCAGAGCCGTCCTCTCAAAGCTGGAAGGATTCACGCCGTAGCCCACGATTTCATAGATGGGGAGATTGTCCCGCCGCTGTTCCTCTGTGATGGGGTCATGGTGGCGCAGCTCCCCACGTACCATGGTGTACTGCCCGTTCCAGCCCCTCTCCTCAAAGGCCATGATGGTCTTGCGGCGCTTGCCAGCCTTGCTATCGGTGATGCGGTGTTTCGACTCGCCGTCACCGATGCCGTGGAGGTGCCGCCATTCCATCTCCCACTGAAAGGCCCGCCTGCTGGCGTCGGCGCTCTTCCACTCTGAGATTATGCCTTCCAGGTACTCCTCATAGCAGTGTGCTTCCACAGGACACTGGGGGTGGCCGTAGACGCACAGCCCATTGGAACGCTGGAACATCTCTACCATGCGGCTCTGGCGCTCAGGGGTACTCCATTGAGGTAGCATATTGCTCCTTTGCGCCAAGCTAATGGTGGCTTGTGGGAGTGGGGAACGGGGTAGCCATGCTCACCCGTGGGGGATAGTTAGGCGGGGACTTGCTCCGCCTGGGGGGCACCTTCGACTATCGCCTCGGCCTGGGCCACGGCGTCCATCGCCTTGGTGGCCTCGGAGAGGTCGTGGGCCATTGCGGCCATCAGGGGGGCCGCAGCCTTCTGGCCCTTCTCCACCTCGGCCTTGTAGCCTTCGGCGTTGGCCTTGATTACCTGGCCCGTGTACCCTTGCAGGGTGGCGATGAAGTTCTCCCGGACGCCCGTTATGGCGTCGTTGAGGGCAGGGGCCACCCGCAGCGAGGGGCGTCCATTCTGGCCGAACCTGACCTGGCCGTCCTTGGTCTTGGCCAGGCGCAGGGGTGCGCCCAAGTCTTCCGATGGGATGCTCGCTCCACCCGCTACGTTGGCAGCGGTGAAGAACGGCACCCAGACGTTCTCCAGGTCCACGCTCCATACCTTCCGTGCCGCCTGGGGTTTGGACGTTGGCTTGAGCAGCGTCTGAATGTAGGCAGGGATTCTTACTTGGGTTGCCATAGCTCATTTTCTCCTTATGCGTTTAGGTTTGTTGGCATTGTCCGGAGGATGAGCATGGCTACCCTGTTCCCCACTCCCTAGAAGCTAGTTTTATTCTGTAGTTCCGTACTAGCTTATCCAGTATGCGAATCTACTTCACACTGTACCGCTGGACTATTCCCCTATGGCTTGCGCCACGTTGGAATACGGAACCTATTGAGCAAGTCTACTATCTGGATGTACGCATCGGCATCAATCTTGCGTATGCCTTAGTCTTAGTTCCTCTACCTATCCTCCTAGCGTTTCAGCCATTGGCATGGCCTAATCCGTTGTGAGGAGCTTCTCTTAGCCCCGGACGCCCGTCCAGGGGAAGCGGCTTGCGCCACGTTCAGCAGGGATTATCGGCGTGCGTTGGACTCCAAGGTGCCATTCTTGGTGCTGGACTCCCCTACCCCCCTTTGCATCATTGCGGCTACTTAGTACCTAAAGGCGCACGTACGAGGTCTTACCCTCTAGGTGTAACCGACGACTCCAGTCAAGCCGGGTGTCCATAGCCCGTGTCCAGATAGTTGTAAAGGTGCGTGCCAGATTCATTCAAACCTGACCCACCTATAATCTCACAAAAGGAGCCTTTTGTGAAGTCTGATACTATGCGTATATTTTCAAGAGGCTTCTGGGGGGTTTGGGGGTTGGGGATTTTCCTATCTGGGTAGCCAGTCCAGCCTGAGGCGTGGGCAGGGCCAGCGCAGGGTAAGGGCCTGGGCGTGGCTTGGTGGGCCTGGGGCTGTGGCAAAGAGAAGGGGCCTTCCCTCTTGAAGGGGGAAGGGCAAGGGCGGGGAGGTAAGCGGAAGGGGCGGAGGGGGGTCTGGGGGTATCCCCCCCCCCAGATATCACTCTGGTCAACTCTCTTGTGAGGTGTCCAGGATGCAGCCAACCTTGCAGGTGCACATCACTGGCTGCCAGCGCCAGCCAAGGTTCTTGAAGGCTTGGGATACAGGGGCCGGGCGCCGGCCATACCTCTGGATCCACTCATGCTTCGAGAGCATCGTCACGGTAGCCGATGATCTGCCCATTGGTACGAATCGCTTGTTGCACTTTGGCGCATTGGCTACGGCGCTGGGCCTCCCGAACACACGCATCACTACACGTGCGTCTTTTGACCCATCTTCGTGGTGTCCAAACCGTACCACATATAAAACATGTCCGGGGCCGTGGCCCACCCCGAGCCAGCGATTGCCGGTCTCCAAATGCAGCTCGTACCTGGAGCGTGTTGCATAATTCACCGCCGTAGTTTCTCCACCTCGGCTTTCTCAATCAGAACCTCTCGCCCAATGTGGTAGGTTGTTAGTTTCCCTGCTTTTACCCAACGCCATAACGTCATCCTGCTGACCCCTATAGCACGTGCCGCTTGGCTAAATGTGTAGAGTTGCCCTAAAACTTGTTCAACTATTGCCAAGATTCCCTACCCTCCTCTCTTGCACATAGCAAGTTATTGTGGGTAACGTGGAATAGAACAAACAAGCGACGGGTCTGAGAGTAGTGCCCAATCCCCCTCTTCTGGGAGCTGATACAGAGGGTTGTCGTTTCTACAGCATCGTCCCTTCTTACAGGTATCGCAGTGGTCACATTCATGTGCCTCGCAGCAAAGGGGGTTCCCATCTCTAAACAGCCTCACGCTCATTCCCCCTGTTCCAGCTCGCTCCAGTCCACCTCGCCGAGCGACTCGATGAAGGCGTCCCAGGCGTCGCTGCGATCCTCCGGCTCGCTGGCCCTGTACTCTTCCAGGGCAGCCCGCGGCGTGGACAGCACATCGTCAAGATCATCCTCGCGCACACCGGCCTCGGTGGCTGCCTCTACAAAAGCATCCAGGGCCTTCTCTGCGGCACCGGAGTTGGGCCTGGCGTATCCCTGGATCTTGTCAACCACGGCAGCCCAGGCGATCGCCACAGGTGACGTGGGTGTAGCCCGCGCCTGCGGCGCGGCTAGTTCCGCCTGAGTCCTTTGACTCTTCCTGATAGACAGTTGGCTAGCCCCACGGGCGGTCGTGACCCGGCCCGATGCCAGTAGCTCAACCGCATCGCTATACTCCTCGGAGGTCAAGAGGCCTTCTTGGAAATCTGCGTATAACCGCCTTAGTTCCGCAGGGTCGGCCTCAAAACGGGCCTCCTGGCGTCTTGCCACCCCCTGGGATACCTCCGGGGCCTGCGGAGGGGCTGTTTCACTGCCCCCCGGCAGCAGGAGCGTGTCCCAGGCGGGATCGGCGGCCGCGCCAGGCGTGATGCGGATGAACCTCACGTCCTCAAAGTCAGGGTTTGCGCTGGCCCTGGTCTCCCCGGTGTACTCTACCAGGCCATGCCGGCGCGCCGCATTCAGGTAGGTGCGCACCGTGATATACGCAGGCACTTGGTGGCGCTTTACTCTGACGGCTTCCCCCTCAGGGGTCTCGGCCTCCGCTGCCTGCACCCACGCCATTCTGATACGCTCCTTGAGGGTCGCGTGGACGAACATGGGGTAAGCCTCATCCCCCATCTCGACCAGGACGTCGCGTATCAGGGGTCCTATCCGGTAGGGCCGCCGGTAGCCACCACCACGATAGTCCCGACGCATCACCATCTAGGTTCCGCTCCATGCCGCGAGTTTAGCCACATCACTACGGGATAAGTTCAAGAAGCAGGTGGGGCCGCCAAGTTTCTGAGGCGTAACGACCCCACACTGCCAGAATGGGGGACAAGATGTCAGACTTCCTTGAGATTCTTGTTGCCGGTGTTGCCCTGCTTAGGGCCGGTACCGTTCTGCTGCGCCCAGAACCCCGCGTCATTCTTGCGCTGGTCCTCTAGCCCGAGCTTAATGTACTTCGACGTGGTCTCGAATCGCTTGTGCCCCAACTGCTGTTGCAGCAACTTTTGTCCAACGGCATCGGCATTGTAGTTCATCTTAGCAACCGCAATGGCATCGCGGAACCTGTGTGCGGACACGTAGTGTGGCTTGTTGTGCTCGAGGAGCAGGATACACTTTCCCCGAAAGCCGGCTGCTGCCGCCGCCTGCTTGACCACTTCATCGGCCTGTCGGCGCCCGATTTTGAATACAGTCGCGTTCTTGGGGCATCTGACGGCCTTGATGAACTTCGCCATCGCGTCGGTCATGTCGGGAGTGATCAAAACAGAGCGAAAGTTCTCAACAGGGGCCACGGGCAAAGGGACCCCATTTTGGTTCCTGCGTTGCGACTTGAGATGGTGGATCACCACGACATTCTGATCCGGGTGAACGTCGGCAGGGGTCACGGCCAGGGTCTCCGAGACTCTACAGCCCGTCTCCCACAAAAAGGACAGGAGGAGGTGATCCCGGGGGTTCTTCGTCTTGCTGATGATCAGCAGGATGTCTTGTGGTGAGAGATAGGTGATCATGGTATTACCCCCATGGGCAGCAAATGGAGTATAGCACAATCTGTCCGTTTTGGGAAGCCACGGTCGGTGGCAGGGGGTGGGGGTACAACCCTGCCCCTGTCTCAGGTCCTGGGGCCGAGATAGGGGCAGAGGAAGGAGTAGCTAGCCCGGTCTTCAACAGGCTAGCATTGATAGTCTAGACCTGGCGATGGTGTTCGTCAACAATGCAGGTGATTAGGTAGGGTATCAGTTTGGATTTGACGGCGGCGGAACCCCCGTGATAGCCTTTGGGTATGGCTAAACGGTCAAGCACGAAGAAGGAACACGACTTCGCTGTCACAGCTTTTCGTGTGGTGCGAGAGGCTACCCAAGAAGATAGAATCGAAGGGGTACAAATCTTCAATACTCAAAGCTCTGGGGGCGGAGCGCCCCCCCACCCCTGGCGGGTAGTGGTTCAGTTTGATTTGTCCAAGAGTGAAACTATCTCCTCAATCTCCCAGATGTGGTCAGTTAGGCCAGCCGCCATTGCCGGAGTCTTAGGATAAGGCTTGCTCAGTGTCTTGTGTAGCCTGGCAAAGTTGTAGTACATGAAGTGGAGCGAAATGGCGTGATGTGGGGATTCATCATCTCACCTCTCTTGGGCTTGAAGTGGTCTGATGATATGTGATGGGGCGACAAAAGTCAAGGATTTTATTCCAGGAATAATTCTTATGCTTTTTGCCATCTTGCCTGAGCCGCCTTTCGTGCGGTCTCTCGCCGTTGCTCTGGTGTGAGCTTCTCGGCACGCGCCTTGCCGCCTTTTTTGCCTCCCAGGCGTCCTAGCGCAACAGCAGCAGCATGGCGTTCTTCTGGCGGCAGTTCAGGGGCTTGGACAGTCTCCGGCGCGTCCTCTGTCGTTTCGCCAGTCGCGAAGGCCACAGTAGAGGCGGCTCGTTGATTCATGTCACGGGGACGTTTCTCTTGAGTGCGTGAGCGGTCAGCCATGCTTTCATGCTATCATAGCCCAAGAAAAGATGCTAGGAGGTTTTCAACGTGCGAACAATAATTCGGTATTCCGTAGATGACGACATGAATGGCCAAACTACTAATCGGCTGCGTAAGGCACTTGAGGATAACGGGATGCTATTTACACCTGCTACGGCCACCTATGAGGGACATCGCACAGAAGCTGAGCTTGGGCGAGTTGTGGCCGCATTCTGGCGAGCCGCTGCAAGAGCTGCCACCAGTGGCCCAGGGCGTTTAGACCACTTCTGGATGTATAGCGATGGGAGTCCAAACTGAACCACTACCCCCTGGCGGAAGAGCTTGACACAAACGCCACCAAGGGGGTACCTTTAAGTCGGCCAGAACCGTAAGATACACCCTGAATAAGGGATGCAAGAGCCGCTTCCATCAAAAGCGGCTTTTGCTTTTTTGACTTATGCCCTGAGTGCGGGCTGTCGGTTAGTCGTGATCATGCTTCTGCCTTGGAAATCCTACGGCTCGGACTGAGCCTTCGGGAGATAACGTGGCCCGCTGGGGCGAGCGTGTCCCGAGAAGCCGTCTGCTTTAGCTGACGGAGTGGTCACTCATAAAGACCTGGCCGACCAGGCCGAATGCTCTTAGCTAATACCTGTGGCATATTCTGCGGTCTTCCACAGGCCTCGCAGCAAAGGTTCCCATCGACATTGCGGTATAGACTCGCCCTTGAAGCTCCACAACGCCAGCACATACCTGCCAGGATTCTTTGGGCCACAGTCCCTATCAGTAACATGAGTGCTCCGTTGGGGGCTACTTCCTACGCTTGCTCACCTTTGAGACAATCACCGCAGCTATGGTCGCCACTCCCCCCAGCATGAGGAGTTTCATTAGGCCCCCTTGGGCCTTAGCGAGGCCGTAGGTCCCGTTCGCTTTCAGGTTGACCCCTGCGCTCATAGCGCCCCGCATCACAATGCCGTTATCGAAAGCCGAAATAGTCACAGTCCCAGAAAGGGTGCCAGAAGGGACTGGAGTAGGTGGTGGAGGTGGGGGTGGAGCGGTCTGTGGTTCTGTATACTGAGGCGCATTGACACGTGCCACGTTGAAGATCGTAGTCGGTGCCGTAATATTCAACTCAGCGTCAGAGTTGATTACGTCTCCTCCGCTCACATTCGGGACGCTTATTGTAAAGATGAGCGGTGGACTTGTAGCTCCCGGTCGGAGAGTTCCCACTGGGAACGTCTGGCTGCTTGGTATAGGTCCACCACCCGGGGCTACTCGGGTTGCGAAGATCAGTACCGAGAAGGCTGCGTCCACATTGCCTATGTTCTGGACCGTGCCAACAAAGGATACTGTGCGGGTTATCATGCGAGATTCTCCTTTTCCATCGTGCCTTATTCCCTAGCCTTACTTCCTTAGAAGACCATTGGCCATCTTGCCACATAAGCGTTGAAGAGGGTCAGGTACTCGGCGTCTGTAAGCAGGCGGGCCGCATAAGCTGCCTCAAACAGAGCTCGGATACTGTCCAGAGCCGTCTTAGTGGTTGCAGCAGCTATCTGAGCCAGGTACCCGCTAACGGAGGTCGGCACTGGCGCCGGTGGTGCGCCCGAGGATATCACGGAGCCTCTCGCCACGTAGGCGTTGAAGAGGGTCAGGTACTCGGGGTACGTCAGGCGGCTTGCCGCATAAGCTGCCTCAAACCCAACAC
>OBEQ011047799.1_pt1 | contig 27194 bp, 23 predicted proteins | sample 1670901 | NCBI WGS metagenome assembly OBEQ01 (sample SAMEA104232315, study PRJEB22302) | groundwater metagenome | biome: forest; feature: aquifer; material: groundwater | place: USA | collected 2011-08-07 | depth 5.4 m
TGTGAAGGGGTGGTTGTGTCAATTAAGAGCTCAAAGTATTGCTGGCAAAAGGGACACTGGATTGATTCTAGAATTTCCACAAGATGAACAAATTAATTGGCTCCGTACTTCCAGTTTATTGTGTTACGCCTTCATTGCGATCGACTCAGAGCATATCTAAAAATACAAAACAAAGACTTTTGCATATTTGGCAAAATCTGTTCCATTCGATTCCCGTCATCCCTTGCTGTCAGTTGAAGTCTGCCTTCAAATACTGAAAATATCCCCTCAAAACTGTGGTAAACAGTTGCTGATTGAATGGGCCTGCCATCCGAAGCCAGGCGAAGGATGGTGGAGGCGAGGGGATTCGAACCCCTGTCCCTGGGCTAATCGGAGGGAATATCTACAAGTTTAGCGGACTGGAAATATTCGGTTGCGCCAAAAGCAGTCCACTACCTAGCGCACACCTAGCCACCACGAATGTGTTTCGCCGAAAATTGCGGTCGCTCCAATTTTCTGGCTAACCTGCTGCATGCGCATGAAACCCTAGCAGGTGTCAGGTTTCACACGCTCACGGGAATTAGGCCGCGAGAGCCAACGAGTCGTTAGCTTCTATTTTTTTCTCTCGTTTGATAACGGGGCCAACGAGAATCCCCGACTTGCAACCTCTTCTTCATCTCTCAGGTCGATGCCAGTCGCCCCCAAATTTCAAAGGGAAAAGCACCCTGAAAAGACCTGCGTAATATAACCCATTCGAGAAAAAAAGACAAGTAAAGCTGCTAGCAAAAATAGGGGTGGTATTGTAGTTTCACCAACTTATGGAAACTCAAAATCGAATGGAACAGGTTATTGGAATTACAGCTGTATTATTTCTTGGGATTGGCTGCTTTGTCGTTTTACGACCCTTTATGTCGGCTTTATTATGGGCGGCCATCCTTTGTTTTTCAACTTGGCCACTATACCTTTGGTTGGAACGTGTTTTCAAAGGCAAACGTACCATAGCGGCATTACTGATGACATTGCTTATGGCGCTTATCTTGGTAGCGCCTTTCATGATCGTAGGATTCAGTCTTGCCGATAATGTTACACGTATGATTAGTACCATTCGTGAGCTCTTGAGTGAAGGTGCGCCGGATCCTCCTTCTTGGATCGGACAATTACCGATTGTAGGAGAAGTTGTTGAGAAGTCGTGGCGGGAAATAGCTCATAATAGTGATAAGTCGATAGAAACTTTAAAGAGTTTTATCGGACGCTCGAGAGGCTGGTTGCTCGATCGTAGTCTGAATCTTGGTCAGGGAATTCTTCAGCTAAGCTTAAGTGTTCTTATTGCCTTTTTCTTTTATCGTGATGGCAGTACTGTGGTTGCTAATGTGAACAGTGTTATCCATCACATTGTAGGAGATCGCACTCAACATCTTCTTGATGTTGTAGGTGGAACAATTAAAGGTGTTGTTTATGGAATCTTAGGAACTGCGATCGCCCAAGGGATCCTTGCGAGTTTAGGCTTTTGGGTTACGGGCGTTCCCGCTCCATTATTACTGGGGTTAATAACATTTTTTCTTTCGCTCCTTCCCATCGGACCGCCCTTCGTCTGGATCCCCGCAACCATATGGTTATTCTATAACCATCACCCATATTGGGGGGTTTTCATGGGTCTTTGGGGGGTTGGTGTTGTAAGTAGTGTCGATAACTTTCTTAAGCCTTACATCATTAGTCGTGGAAGTAATTTACCTTTTGTCCTCGTTTTTCTTGGAGTTCTTGGTGGTGTGATTGCTTTTGGTTTCCTTGGTGTGTTTTTAGGGCCTACTCTCCTTGCAGTAGGTTACAGTGTTGTATTGGAATGGAGTTCGGAGAAGGCAGAAAATCGTGTGTAAAGCAGTCCAAATTATTCTGTGGATTTCAGTAGCGGCTTTGGGTGCGTTTGCTTATTTCGTGGTAGCTTTTCATCGTGGCGAACCCCTCAATGCAGGTTGGCTTTTAATGGCAGCGATTTGTACGTATGCCATTGGATACCGCTTTTATTCCAAGTGGATTGCTGCACGGCTTCTTACCCTTAATGACCGACGAGCTACACCATGTGAAGCTCATGAGGATGGGCGTGATTACGTTAAAATCAACAAATGGATTGTTTTTGGACATCATTTTGCAGCGATTAGTGGTCCTGGACCTTTGGTAGGACCTGTGCTTGCGGCACAATTCGGATATTTACCCGGTACCATTTGGATTTTGATTGGTGTGGTTCTAGGAGGTGCAGTACAGGATTTCCTGATTTTATTTTGTTCGATACGGCGTGACGGTAAATCATTGGGCGAAATGGTAAAAGAGGAGATAAATTCCACCGCGGGTGTTATTGCTCTTTTAGCGATTGTATCTATCATGATTATTCTGATTGCCGTTTTAGGCTTGGTGGTTGTAAAGGCGTTGGCGCAGAGTCCTTGGGGTACATTTACAATCGCTGCGACGATCCCAATCGCATTTTTTATGGGATGTTATCTTCGTTTCTTTCGTGTAGGACATGTGTTAGAAGTAACCGCCATTGGGGTTATATTATTATTACTCTCTGTTTGGGGTGGGGGAGTGGTTCAAGGACATCCAACGTTATCTCATTTTTTTACCTTAAGCGGTCCTTCATTGGCTTGGGCGATCATTATTTATGGATTAACAGCGTCGATTTTACCTGTTTGGCTCCTTCTTGCGCCGCGAGATTATTTGAGCACATTCATGAAGTTAGGGACCATGATGGCTCTGGCAGTCGGTATTTTTATCGTCCTTCCGCCTTTGAGATTGCCACCGCTTACAAAATTCATTGATGGAACAGGACCCATTTTTGCTGGGAGTGTTTTCCCGTTTTGTTTTATTACGATTGCTTGTGGAGCCATCAGCGGGTTTCATTCGTTGATTGCTTCCGGTACAACCCCAAAGATCATTACGCGAGAGTCTTATGCACGGTCTGTAGGTTATGGAAGTATGTTATTAGAATCGGCAGTCGCGATTATGGCGATCATCGCATCCTGCACTTTGCAGCCAGGAATTTACTTTGCGGTCAATAGCCCTGCTGCTGCGGTTGGCAAAACGCCAGAACAAGCAGTTCAAACAATTTCTAGTTGGGGATTCCCTATAACAACGAGAGAAATGTCAAAACTTGCGCATGAGATTGGAGAGTCCAATATGTTTGGAAGAACAGGAGGCGCACCTACTCTCGCTGTGGGAATGGCACATATTTTCTCTAAACTATTGGGAGGAAGTGCAGGGATGGCTCTTTGGTATCACTTCGCAATCATGTTTGAAGCATTGTTTATTTTAACAACGGTAGATGCGGGAACACGTGTTGGACGTTTTTTAATCCAGGCATTATTGGGATATTTCTGGAAACCCTTAGGTAACATATATTCCTATCCTGCAAACATTTTTAGTAGTTTCTTATTAGTTTCTGCGTGGGGGTATTTCATGTATCAAGGAGTCATTGATCCTCTGGGTGGCATCAATAGCCTTTGGCCGCTTTTTGGCATCGCAAACCAACTTTTAGCAGTAGTTGCATTTTGTCTTGGAACTACGGTCTTGATTAAGATGCAAAAGAAATCTTTTGTCTGGGTAACATTCTTACCCCTAAGCTGGTTACTTGCAGTGACATTTACAGCAGGCCTGGAAAAAATTTTCCATTCTAATCCAAAGATCGGGTTTCTTTCTCAAGCCAAGCATTTATCGGCTCAATTAAATTCAGGAGCAATCGCATTGGATCAGATAGAAGCTACCAAACGTATCTTGTTTAATATACAGCTTGATGCAATCACAACAGGCTTCTTTTTAGCTCTCGTCGGAACGATTGTTCTCATCTCAACCTGGCGTTGGATTTATTTATGGACGGGACGTAGCCCTCTAGATTTGCGCGAGGTAGCGCCTGTTTGGTTGCCCAAAAAGGCCTCATCGGATGGAGTGTCTCAAGGCGTAACTGGTCGATTTTGGGCATTGGGTGTTCTCGGATTAAGCTTGTTAAAACATTTTTCCGGACAGACTCAACTTGATCGAGTTCGAGATACAACTGTTTGTTATGAACCCTCCACAGCCTATCAACCATCCTCTGCTAATCAACAAGGTCGACTTTGGGCAGAAATGGAAGAGAAACGTTATTCTTCTCCCCGATGCTGTTAGCTTGGGAAGAACAACCAAGCGAAAAACATTTTCACAATGTTTATTCGTTCTTCGCTAAACACCCCGTCTCGCAGCCGCAGGACGGGCTGGCTGTTTCCTACGCCGTAGTCCTTCGACTACGGGACGAAGGCCGAATCGGCGGAATGGATCTTGTTTTTCCACAATGATACTCTGCAGTTTGCTGCGGGGAGATTCATGTTGTTTTGTTAACTATAACAAACTTTAAGGATACCGAATTAATACAATAGCGGAGATTTGTTGGAGGCGGACCATCTTGAAAAACATGACCAAGATGAGCATCACACTGGTTACATAAAACCTCGATTCGTTCCATAAAGCGACTCCGATCTGATTCCATACGGATTTTTTCTTCGGAGATCGGAACCCAAAAGCTTGGCCAACCAGTGCCAGAATCAAATTTTGTTTTAGAGCTAAATAGCTCATTCCCACAGCAAACACACCGATAAACTCCATCTTCTTTATGATTCCAATATTCACCGCTGAATGCTGGTTCCGTTCCCTTCTTTCGAGTAATTTTGAATTGTTGAGGTGTTAAAAGTTTTCCCCATTCGGTTTCTATTTTAATGATTTTGTCGATCATCGTATGTTAAGTTTTAGTATGGGGAAGAGAGCTTTTCGAGCAATTTTTTTGGTTGGGCCGACAGCGGTTGGCAAGAGTGAAATAGCTGTGGAACTCGCCTTAAGATTACAAGGCGAAATTATCTCTGCGGACTCAATGCAAATTTATCGGGGGATGGATATTGGTACCGCTAAGCCTAGTTTAGTAGAGCGACGTGATATACCTCATCATCTTTTAGATGTACTTGAAATCAATCAAACCTTTGATGTAGCACAGTTCCGAACTCTTGCTCATTCCATTATTGTAGAAATTGATGCACGAGGTAAGTTACCAATCATAGTTGGTGGGAGTGGATTATATGTACGTTCTCTTACTCAAGGGCTTTTTGAAGGGCCGGGAAAGGATTTATGTTTACGAAGGGAATTGGAAACATTAGATAATAATACTCTGCATCAACGCCTCTTCAAAGTGGATCCTGCTGCTGCATCAAAAATTGAGGCCAATGACCGGCGTCGAACTATTCGCGCACTCGAGGTTTTTATTATCACTCAAAGCCCAATTTCTACAAAACAAACTCAGTGGAAAATTCAGGAAAAAATCTTGCCGGGTGAAATATATTTGATTGGCATCAACCGCCTACGTGAAGAACTTTATCAACGTTGCGAGATGCGTGTTGACAGTATGTTTTCACAAGGATTTATTGAGGAAGTCCGGCAACTGTTGGAACAAGGCTTGCTGCAAAGCCCTACAGCAAGCAAGGCGATCGGTTATGCTGAGGTAATACGATATCTTAAAGGTGAATTCACCCTTGAACAGACGATAAAATTGGTAAAGCAACGAACTCGTAATTTTGCAAAGCGTCAATTGACATGGTTTCGTCGAGAGTTTACAGTTCAGTGGTTAGAGATTACTAAGAATGATACGACTTCGATGGTTATCCCTCAAATTTTAAAAATTCTTGATGCAAGACACAAATGGGTTTCTTTATAACTTTACAAAGAGGGAATTATTCTATGCTTCCGAAGAATAAGGATAAAATACGAAGAATTTTAAACGTGACGAAGATACAACGGATTGCTTCCTCTTGTATTTTCTTTTTGACTTTTATTTTCTTCCTGATTCAGTGGGGAATTACTCCTTTATCAAGTGGGACTCTAGTTCATGCAGCTCATTCGGCGCCGGTGCCGGTACCTAAACCAATAAAAATGCGAGAATGGCACTATATTGTCATTCATCATAGTGGTGCCTTTTCTGGGAATGAAGCAACGATTGAAGCAGACCACTTACGACGTGGGATGGAAAACGGAATGGCATACCATTTTCTCATTGGAAATGGTAGCACCGGTTTAGGTGATGGAGAAGTAAGAGAAGGACATCGCTGGAAATATCAATTGCCAGGAGGTCATTGCCATCAAGAATTTTTGAATACTTATGGCATCGGAATCTGTCTTGTAGGTAACTTTAACCGCAAAGGTCCTACGCCAAATCAAATCAAATCCCTTGCCGCTCTTCTATTTCGTCTTCAAGCTCAATTTTATATCTCTGATGAAAATATTCATGGTCATGGACAGTTTTATGGTGAAGACAGCGATTGTCCTGGAAAACTATTTCCATGGGCGAATCTTTGGGCTAGCCTTAATAAGATCTATGAATTTCAATTGATGAGCAGTAGGAATGAGCATTTGATACAGGGCAAATAAGGATCTTGGTTAGTCTCTTTCTATGTCCGGCTATCCGAATAAAAGAAATTTGGTGTCTCCTCTTCAGATGAAGACGGTCGGAAACTTGATCCGAGAGATTCCCTTACATGATCGGCCAAGGGAAAGATTAGAGCGTTTAGGAACACGGAGTTTAACAGATGCTGAACTTTTGGCAATTTTACTTCGGACGGGTCGTAAGGGGATGTCGGCTGTTCAGTTAGGAGAGTCGCTCTTAAAAGAATTCAGCAGTCTGGAAAAATTAGCTCATTGTACCATATTTGAGTTAATGCGTGTGAACGGTATCGGCAAAGCAAAGGCAATCCTTTTAAGGGCTGCTTTTGATATGTATGAAAGAGTAAATTTTCGATTTGTGCAGGGGCTTCTTATGGATAACCCTGACCAAATTTACAAACTCATGGCCGAACGATTGAGGTTTTTAAAGGTAGAAGTTCTTTATGGATTAGCATTGGATTCAAAACTGCGTCTCATCCTTTCCTATGAAATTACGAGTGGATTATTAAACCAAACCCTTGTGCATACACGTGAAGCATTTCGACAAGCTATATCAGCTTCTGCGGCATACTTAGCCTTAGTACATAATCATCCAAGTGGAGATCCACAACCAAGTCCTGATGATATACGAACTACACAAGAGATGTTCAAAGCGGGAGAAATCCTTGGTATTTCATTACTTGACCATGTGATCATTGGCAAGCCTACGGATTCTCAGTCAAAGGGGTACGTTAGCCTTAAGCAGATCGGTGTGATCAAAGGAGTATGAAGAATATTACGCTGGAGCCTTTGGCGAAAGCGAAGGGCATCTTGCTGCGTTGCTCGCTCGTCCATAAGATCAAAGAGTCTCACTGCACCTTATCCGATGCCTTGACAACCCATGTTCGTGGTTCTTTACCACTTTGTTTGCGGTACTGTTTTGTGAGTTCAGTTATAAAAGCTTCTACATCTTTTTGATAAACCAAATTAAGTGTTGAACCTCCAAAACCGCTGCCTGTTAAGCGAGATCCGATACAAGAAGGTAAACTGCGGGCGATTTCTACAAGTTGGTCCAGAAATGGTGTGCTATTTTCAAAGGCTTGGCGAGAACTTTCGTGTGATCCAAACATTAATTGTCCCAAAGTTGACATATCCGATCGAAGGAGTGCTTTTTTTGCTTCCAAGACGCGCTCATTTTCAGTGGTAACATGCATCGCACGCTGAAAAATCCTGGGTGGAAAAATATTCGAGTTGTTACGAATATCTTCTGATGAAAGCTCGCAAAGCGCCTGGATTTGAATTTTGTTCATTTGGAGGATACGGACAGCTTCATTGCATTCATTCCAACGCGCATTGTATTTAGAAGAAAGCAACATGTGTTTAACGCCCGAGTGGCAAACAACAAAACAAGTTTCTGGGCGCAAAGGAAGAATTTCAGTTTCTTGCGAACGGCAATCCATAAAAACGACGTGATTTTTCTTACCCACAAGCGGAATCGCATGATTAAGGATTCCGCATTTATTACCTACAAAATCGATCTCTGCAGCTTGACAAATCCTTGCAATTGCCATCTGGGTGCCAAGATCATTCATATTACCAAACTCGAAGTTAAAAAGTTTTTGGAGCAAAAGGAGAGTTGCTATTTCGATTGCTGCGTTTGAACCCATCTCAGTGTTTGTTGGCAAAGTACTATGGATTTCCGCATGGAAGCCCCCCAAAGGAGCATCTGCCTGCTGAAGTTGTAATATGACTCCTTTACAGCAATTCGCCCATGGGGCGTGTGGTCTTCGCACAATATCTTTGAGGGTGAATGTTTCTTCTTCAAGTTCTGCGCTTTTTAACGTGACGACGTTATCCTTCTGCTTTTTGCCATGGATGGTGATGCCTAGATTAATTGCAAAAGCTAGAACATGCCCTTCATTATAATCGGTGTGATTGCCGATGAGTTCTAGACAGCCTGGAACAGAAGTGGAAATCATGATATGATTTAAAACAAAAAAAATATAGAATGAAAAAGTATATTCGAAAATCGACAAAAATTAGGAGAATAGCGAATGCGGGTTGTTTTGGAGTTGATATAGTTGTTTGAACATGGCATGAGCCACCATGTGATTAATCCTATTGCCCCTTTCATCATTCTTTTGATTGCTCATCTTATTGGTGATTTTGTTCTTCAAACAGAACAGATGGCTTTGAAAAAAAGCCGCGTTTTAAGTTGGCTCGTGCTCCATGCCTTACAATTAGGTGTGATTACTTGGGTGCTGTGTTGGAAATTTGGAGTTTGGCCAATAGCATTGGTTATTTTTTTAACTCATTTGATTTTTGATTGGATTAAACCTCGTCTGCCAGGAGATCCTCTTCGTTGGTATCTTATCGATCAGGCTGTACACCTGGGAGTTCTCTGGCTAGTTGCTCTTTGGATTGTGAAGTATATGGAGGGTGACTCTATGCCTTTAACTTCTTGGATGCCTTTTAATGTTCAAGTGATCATTGCAGCTTACCTTGCGATTGGGCGACCAATAACTATTGGGTTAGGATTGTTTTTGAAATCATGGCAAGATGAACTTTTAAAACTTAACCAAAGTAATTTTGAGAGTTCCGTAAATGGATTGACACGGTCTGGTGAATGGATTGGTAATTTAGAACGCTTTTTTGTGCTTACCTGCGTTTTAGTAAATCAGTTTCTTTTAGTAGGCGCTATTTTGATTGCAAAGGCAGTGATGCGACAAGGAGATGCCACAAAAATTGAGCAACGGAAAATGGCGGATTACGTGATTCTTGGAACACTCGGTAGTTTTGGGCTCGCTTTTCTTGTAGGAATTCTAGCACGTCTGGTGTTTATCTATTAACAATATTGTTAATGTAGCGACAGGGAATGGAATGTTTCCTTTGCTGCACGTAAAGTAGTTTCAATATCTTCTTCGGAGTGCGCGATCGAAATAAAACTAGTTTCAAATTGGGAAGGAGGCAAATAAATCCCACGTTGAAGCATGCCATGGAAAAAATGGGCGAATCGTGTAGTATCTGATTTTTCGGCATCTTTTAGATTATAAACCGGGCAGCCATTAAAGTAAGTACAAAACATGGAGCCAATTCGTTGAAATTGCACTGGAATTTTGGCTTTCCTTGCTATATCTTTTACTCCAGCTTCTAAAGTAGAACCTCGCTGTTCTAAATATCGATAGGAGTTTGAAATTTCTATCGATGGACTTATTAATTGCTTGAGATTTGCAAGTCCTGCGGCAAGAGTTAGTGGATTGCCAGAGAGTGTACCGGCTTGATAGACAGGACCTATCGGAGCCAGGTAGTCCATGATTTCAGGCGCTCCGCCAAAAGCACCTACTGGAAGTCCACCACCAATAATCTTACCCAATGCCGTAAGATCCGGTTGAATATGATAAATTTCTTGTGCACCACCAAAGGCAACACGAAAACCGGTCATGACTTCATCAAAGATAAGGAGAATTCCATATTCGTGGGTGATCCGACGTAGGAACTCGAGATAATCAGGTTTTGGAAGGTAAAGACCCGCATTTGCAGGAATCGGCTCAAGAATGATCGCAGCGATATCGCGTCCATGTTTATTCAAAGCATGGTTGATCGATGCGTGATCATTAAAAGGTAGGGTAATGGTAAGGCGTGCTAGATCAGCAGGAACTCCAGCACTATCAGGTTGACCTGTTGTAAGTGCACCCGATCCTGCTTTAACAAGTAACGAATCTCCATGTCCGTGATAACATCCTTCGAATTTAATGATGAGATCACGCCCTGTAAATCCTCGAGCAAGGCGGACGCAAGACATCGTAGCTTCAGTACCGCTATTGCACATACGGACTTTTTTAATCGAGGGATAAAACTGCACGATCAATCTGGCCATTTCAACTTCGGAGAGATGTGGAGTGCCGAAGCTAATTCCATTTTGGAGTTGCTCAGAAATGGCGTGCAGGATAGCAGGGTGAGCATGCCCTAAAATAGAAGGCCCCCAGGTACAGACATAGTCTAGGTATTCATTTCCATCTACATCGTAGAGGTTGGAACCTTTACCCCGTTGGATGAAGAAAGGGTTTCCCCCTACTGCTCGAAAAGCTCTCACGGGTGAGTTCACCCCACCTGGAATGAGTTTGAGGGCTTCTACAAAAAGCTTGTAAGAAAGCGTGCGTTTTTCGGATCGGATATTTATATCAGCATCAGGTCTCAAAGGCATTTTTAGAATTTAAGATCCTTCATGATTGACAGAGGATAAAGGAGATAAAGTTTGTCTTCGTAAATCATAGAGACGAACGAAGGGCAAAGGATCAATTTCACTGAAAGAAGGTTGTGTATGAAGCGCTCCCCCTCCTTCAAGCGAGATGGGGAAATTCCACACGCTCCCATTATAAAAATTGATTGCTATAGCGTGCGGAACTTGTTGACGAATAGAGCAGTCAACTTTTTGAAGCGATTCGATACTCGGTGATTCTAGGATGATGATATCACAAATCTTTGAAAGGTTGTGACGCTGAAGATACACAGCATGATCCTGTTGTAAAAGTCTTTTTGGGATATGTTTAGAAAATTTCTCTCCCTTCGACATAAATTCCCAATGGACTTTTGCTTCGGCCTCGGTCTGAAAAATAGGGCACCAGGCCCGGCCAACCCAAAAGGTAATTAAATGCGGGTTACCGTCCCATGCGATCATTTTCCAAGTTGGGTGCGCGCGTAAATAGGTCTCGATCGCAACGTTAGGAGATGAAAAACGACATGCCAATGCGTGATGGGAGGCACTAATAAGTAGTGCCATGGAGGCGACTCCACTCGCAATTACACACTGACGGGTTGTAGATTGTTTTTGGAGAATGGTGCTTGTCCAGCTTGCAAGAAATCCTGCCGTAAGAAGCCATGCGAATGGCAGGGCGAATACGTATAATCTTGGGAAACTTACATACCCTAGGTTTATCCGCAGCAGTACGAGTGCTCCACCTAATAATAATAATCCTGGTAACGCGAGAAGTTTTCTTTCAGCAGGTATTTTTACAACCCGAATCAACCACCAAATAAGTGCGGAAAAATAGAGCAGAAAAGCTATCCCTTCCCACGAAATCAGTGCTGATAAAAATCCATCAGAAATTTGTGGAGATGCTTTATTCTGATTTTGTAGGATTTGAAACCATACGCGTTTAATATAACTTATCCAATTTGATAACCCATAACTTAACTTACCAAAAATCATGACCGTGACAAACGAAGTTGCAATTCCAGAAGTTCCAATCAACAATATCCGTGGCAACTTTGCACCGTCGAATTTAAGGCGGATAAGGTCTAAACCAAGCATGATAACCAATGCTGCGATAGTATTATAATGAGAGAGAAAGACAAACCCACTTGCAGTTGCGCAGAGTAACCAACGGTACATCGTTTCTTTTTCGAGATAGCGTCCGTAGAGCCAAAGACTTAATGGAATGCTACAAAGGAGACTAGCCAAATGTTGTTTTCCATAATTTACGCCCAGAAAACTTGCGCATGAAAGACTCACTGCCCATAAAGGAGCCCAAGGATAATTATAAAAAAGGGTCCTTGCCGCTAAGATTAGAAATAATTCACCTAAGGATCGAATGAATGCAAAAGCAATGGCAATATTTTTAATAGAAATTCCGTTGAGCCAATGGAATCCAGCGACAAACCATGTTGCAAATGGGCGTAAAGTGTCTCCCCAATAACCACCCCCTGTTAGCAATAAGTCCCTTCCTGAAGTTGCATAAGCAGCGTCGTCGTAAGTTAGTCCTGCATATGAGTTAATGTTCCAAAATCGTAGAAGGGAAGCAGTAATCCAAACGATGAGAGCGATAACAAAGATTTTACTCCTTTCTTTTTCCTGTCCTATAGCATGGTCCATATTTATTGAACTTTAACTCTCCCACAATGATAGAGTTTTTGACGTTGGTTCAAAGAGGTCTTATGAAGGAAGTAATTTAAGCACTAGGGCATTGATCGTTTTTCCATCTGCGCGTCCAGCAGCCTTGACGAGGGCGGTTTTCATAACTAAACCCATTTGCGCTTTTGAAGTTGCTCCTACTTCAGCGATCACGGTTTTAACCAAAGCCTTTAGATCTTCTGAAGAAAGGGCTTGAGGAACGTAGGTCTTAAGAATTACGAGTTCAGCTTCTTCTTTTTTAAAGAGATCATCGCGTCCAGCAGAACGATAACTTTCGATGGAATCTAGATGCTGTTTGATCTGTTTTTGAACTACGCTAATAAGATCATTTTCAGAAAGGGAGGCGATTTTTTTCTCAATTTGGTAATATTGGAGTGCAGTTTTAAGCATGCGCAGGGTATTAAGTTTTATGTGGTCTTTAGCGAGCATAGCCACTTTGATCTCGCGGTCGAGCCGTTCAATGGGTGAAGACATATTGTTTTTAGGAGAGAGGTTTGTAAGTGACGGCAAAGGTTAAATTTGAATCAGCTGAGCTCTTTGAGAGCATCACGCAAGCGTGCTGCCCGTTCGTAATCTTCTTTATGGATAGCATCGAATATTTGTTTTTGGAGTTTTTCCCTGAGACTGAGAGGACGTTGTTTTTGAATTTCCTTCCTCCAATTTTGCAAAAAGCTGAGTTCAGGATTTTTCTCTATCAATTCAGAAGTATCGTTTGTATGGAAAAACTCGCAAATTTCTTGGATACCCCAATCAACATGTTTGAGAGCTAGGTCATAATCTTTATTTTGAAGTGCTTTCATGCCATGTGCCCGGGTATGTATCATTAGAACATAGGGACGAAATTGTTGAAACATCATCGCCATTTCTGGTTTTTCGGCATATTGAGTTACAAAATCAAAAAGATGCAGATTACGTTCTGTATCACGAATAACACCTTCAAAGTTTTGGAGTTGGAAAAAAGCGAGATAACGATGATAATATTGGATGCCCTCCTGCTGGAGTTTTAAACAATCCTCCGTATTAAGCTTAAACGTGTCTTCTTTACCTTCTTGGCAAAAACGTTTGGCAAGTTTTTTATAGTATTCCAAGAGCGAATCGCAACCAAAAGGAGTCTGCCCATCAGGACGTCCATGGACTTCCATCTGAAGAATTCCCAGATCGAGGCGAAGTTGAAGTTTTAAGCGTTCATCTTTACCTTGAATTGTTCGGACTTGAATGGAACCTGGTTCGAACGGCCAATTCCGTATGATTGGATCTAAATCATCTGTCATAAAACCTGAGCTTAAACACTTCCTTTATGCTTGTCAAAGCTAGAGCAAAGCTGCAGTTGCTTTTGCTGTAGCTATCCTTATTTTGAAATGTTTTCTAAGAAAGAGAATCCGCCTCTTTAGAATAGTTTAGGATTCTTCAAATATGCCCATTTTTCGATAACGTTCATAACGCAAATCGAGAATATTACTTTTAGAAAGTTTCTCCAATGGCAGTAAATGTTTAAGGATCGATGCCTTCAGATTTTGAGCAGTAGCAACTGGGTCATGATGCGCTCCGCCAGAGGGTTCCACAATAACGTCGTCAACCATTTTATAGATCAATAGATCTTTAGCGCTTAATTTGAGAGCCGCTGCAGCTTTGGGAGCGTGGGATCGATCTTTCCAAAGGATGGCAGCGCACCCTTCAGGAGAAATGACAGAATAATAGGCATTTTCGAGAATGAGAACTCTGTCAGCGACTCCAATTCCCAAGGCACCTCCGCTACCACCTTCGCCAATCACAATACTTAAAATAGGAGTTTGTAGAAGGATCATTTCACGGAGATTGACAGCGATTGCTTCAGCAATGTGCTGTTGTTCAGCTTGTACTCCTGGATAGGCACCGGGAGTGTCGATGAAGGTAAGGATGGGCAATTCAAATTTATTTGCAAGTTGCATCAGGCGTAGCGCCTTACGATAGCCTTCGGGGTGAGCCATGCCAAAATTTCGCTTTAGATTTTCTTTGGTATCTCTACCTTTTTGTTGACCGATGAGCATAACCTTACGGGATTTATCGTTTGCCTTAAGAAAGGCAAGTCCGCCAATCAAAGCGTGGTCATCGCCAAACCTCCGATCTCCATGCAATTCAGTAAATCCCTCAAAAATATGGGTTACATAATCGAGAAAATAGGGGCGCTTAGGATGTCGCGAAATCTGGACTCGTTGCCATGCATCTAGATTGGAATAGATATTTCGTTTAGTAGCCACAATTTTTTCCTCCATACCCTTGATTTCAGCATGAAGATCAATCTTTTGGCTTGCTGCTTGTTTGCACAGGTCCTCGAGTTGTTTTTCTAATTCCAAGATTGGTTTTTCGAAATCGAGGGTGTAGAGTTTCATAGGTTCCTAATTTTAGGGGATTTTTCTATCAAGCGAAAGTCTGAAAAAATTCAATTCCCTTCAAGGGAAGCAAGTGGCATTTTTGAGGGGGGATCTCACCCTTCCAATGTGTCTGTATTTGCATTTTATGCTTTTTAATGGCAGTGCATATCTATGATCAATTGTTTGAAAGTGTATTTTAAAATTCGCAAAGTTCGTGATAGAAACCTCCTGCAGCCACAGGATAGGAGAGGCTCGGGAATCTTAAAACACACTTTGAGGGCAAGAAGTTACAGTTTTGCTGCATTATTTCTTTTGGGATTTGCGATTTCCTCAATCGTTGCATCTCCCATTCCAACAGAGGATTCTGGAAAGATAGGATTTGTAGTCGGGCAACTTCTTTCTCGTGAGCATTATCGGAGACAGCCTCTTAATAATACTATTTCTCAACAATTTCTCAAACTTTATCTGGATGATTTAGATTATAATCACCTCATGCTTTTAGAATCTGATATTCAGGAGTTCCAAAAAAAATACGCGTTGATTTTGGATGACGAAATCCTCCGCGGTAATGTGCAACCCGGATTTGAGATTTTTGATCGATACATTCAACGGGTGGAGGAACGGATTGTGATGATTCAAAAGCTGCTTAAAGAGGATTTTTCATTTAATCATGATGAAAGCATTGTTCTGGATCGACGAGATGCTCCATGGCCCAAAAATGCGGAGGAAGCGTGTAGCGTGTGGCGCCAACGTATCAAATATGAGCTTCTTCAGGAGATTCTTAACAAGAAGAAACTTTCTGAAGCATCCGACATCGTTTTGAAAAGGTATACTCGTTTATTGCGAACATTACATGAGGAGGATTCTGAATCAGTTGTTCAGTTTTATTTGTCTGCATTAGCGCATGCTTATGATCCTCATTCCGATTACTTATCGTCAAGTGAATTAAATAACTTCACCATTTCGATGAAACTTAGTCTTGTGGGAATTGGTGCACTGCTGAGTTCCGATGATGGTTACGCTAAGGTAATTGCCATCGTGCCTGGCAGCCCAGCTGATTTAGATAAACGACTTAAGGTTAATGCTCGGATCACAGCTGTCGGCCAGGGCGATGGACCCCTGGTGGATGTGGTTGATATGAAACTGAGCAAAGCCGTGGAAATGATCCGTGGCGAGAAAAATACTTTTGTTCGTCTTCAAGTCATCCCTCCTGATACCAGCGATTCATCGACGCGTGTTGAAATTAAACTTAAGCGCAATGAAATCAAACTTACTGAAACAGAGGCAAAAGCTAAATTGATTAAACTCAAGGATGAATATGGCAAACTTCATTGTCTTGGGTATATCGAACTTCCTGCATTTTATTCAGATGGCAATGATGGATCGAATTCCAAAAGTACAACGCGAGATATTTCGCGGTTGATTAAAAAGCTTAAATCCCAAAAGTGTGAGGGGTTGCTTCTGGACCTTCGGCGGAATGGAGGTGGATTGCTCGGGGAAGCTATCTCACTCACAGGGCTTTTCATTAAGAAAGGACCTATCGTGCAAATTAAAGATTCTTGGGGACGAATTCATGTTCTTAATGACGAGAATTCTGACATGCTGTACACAGAGCCCTTGGTGGTTCTTGTTAATCGTCTTAGTGCCTCTGCTTCCGAGATTCTTGCTGCTGCACTTCAGGACTACGGTCGAGCAGTGATTGTGGGTGAGGGAAGCACCTTCGGAAAGGGTACCGTCCAAAAGGTAGAAGAATTACGACACTATATCTTTGTGAAGAATGATCATTCATTGTTAGAGGGTGCACTTAAGGTTACGACTCAAAAGTTTTATCGAGTTTCGGGTGGTTCAACCCAATATCGTGGTGTGATTTCCGATATTCAACTGCCTTCGGTGTTAGATTATCTTAAGATCAATGAGGCAGCATTTAAAAATGCTCTGCCATACGATGAAGTTCCTCGTGCCGATTACGTTCCTGGGAATGCGTTGGCTTCCTTCTTGTCGGTGCTTCGTCAGCGTTCCAAGAATCGTATCATGCATGATCCTGAGTTTAATTATATTCAAGAAGATATTGTTCGCCTAAAAGAGAGGCTGAATGGAAAAAGTGTTTCTTTGAACGAAAGCAAGCGTATTCGAGAAAAAGAAATCGAGGCGGGACGTATAAAAAAACGGAACACTGAGCGCGCTTCGCGCAAGGTTTCTGCGCCTGAAATTATGGAGATTACATTGGAATTGTTGGATGCGCCTTCTTCCCATGCTCCTGCTCTAACCCAGAAGGTTATTAAAGCGGCAAAAGCAAATTTTGAGGAGAATGATGATGATTTAATGTCGAAGGATTCTTCCGTGGATCCTGAATTTAATGAAGGGCTTAACATCCTTTCGGATTTAATTGAGTTATCTCCAAAATCGGTGAATCCATAGTCCACATTTCACAAAGTTCTTTAAGCCTTTTTGATTGAAGCGCTTACGACATCTTGTCGCTTTAAATTTCAGGTCCCAGGTTAAAAATCACGGATACACGGAACGAACGGCTGTTTCAGAGGCTTGCCACCAAGGTAACTGATAAAATCCTACCATGATCACAAATCCTATCAAGAGACCAAAAAACCAGCGCCATGGGCCAGGAATTTTCAGAGGAGTATGGTTGGTTGATGGTGTATTAGTATTAGAGAAGTACATAGTTCGGATTACACCTAAATAATAGTATAGGGAACAAACGACTCCTAGAACTGCTAATCCCAGAAGAATAAAAAAGCTTTGCTCGAAAGTAACTTGAAACAACAAAAGTTTACCAAAGAATCCAGCTAGGGGGGGGATACCTGCCAGAGATAACAAACCGAAGACTAGAGCTGTTGCAGCCCACCCTGAGCGATCAGAAAGGCCTGCATAGCTTCGGATATCTTGTCTTGGGTTTTCCGCAGCTGTTTCACACATGACCCCGAAAATGAGTGCGTTGGCTAACAAATATCCAAGCAGATAATATAGAACCGCAGAAAGCCCCATTACGGAAGAAGCTGCAACACCCAACAACATATAACCGGAGTGGCTAATGCTTGAATAACCCATAAGTCGTTTGAGATTGCTTTGGGAAAGAGCAGCAAGATTGCCATAAAGGATCGACCCACCGGAAGCGAAGATAAGGAGAGGCAGCCATTTCGCTTGATAAGAAGGGAAAACTTCAAACAGGACACGTATCAAAAGCACAAATCCAGCGCCTTTCGAACCAATGGAAAGTAGGGCGACGGTTGGAGTAGGAGCACCCTCGTAAACATCAGCTGTCCACCAGTGAAATGGTACAGCAGAAATTTTAAAAGCTAGACCCACAAGTACTAAGAGTAGCCCCATAAGTAACAAATTAGATTTGATATGAAAAAGAGCGTACTCTGCTACTTTAGCAAAGTGGATTTCACCGCTTGATCCGTAAATAAGAGCGATGCCGTAGAGAAGGATTCCCGAAGAGACCCCTCCATAGATAAGATATTTCAAAGCAGCTTCAAGACAGAGGATATTTTTGCGTTGGAAACTGACGAGGACATAGAAACTTACTGTCATAAGCTCTAACGCGACAAAGGACGAAAAGAAGTCTGCCGTACTTGAAACCAACATCATACCTAGACAAACCAAGAGTTGAAGGATGAAGTATTCGGATAAATGATCGTCCGACTCACCAAAAAAGCGAATCGATATTAAAATTGTGAGCAGGGTTGTTAGCATCGAAAACTGCTTAGCCCAAATTGCAAGGGTATCTAACACATAAAGACCGTGTGCCGTTTCGAGACGTGGCACATCCGGCGGTAAGCCGTTTCCCAAGAACAAACTTCCAAAGAGGAAAAGCCCTAAACTGTAGGCAGCGCCTAGTCCTAATATCCGTTTAGAGATGCGAGGAAAAAACAAATCGGCAAAGAACAAAACAAGCATCAAGACCGTAACAGCGATTTCCCAACGCATCACTGAAAAGTTCATGGCGCCTACGGTTTCCAAGCACAGGCAAAAGTGTTTTGAGGAGAACTCTGCACGATGATTCTCGGCCAAAATCCTACAAGTAACGAAGCAGCCACTAGCAACGCAAACGCTATACGACGATTTAGTCCTATATCTTGGAGGGAGGTTTCTGTTTTCATCATTGTTCCAAGAAATGTGCTGCGGATAGCACGGATCAGATAGACTGCAGAAATGAGTGCCGCCCAGAGAGCAGCAGTTGTGATCCACGGATAACGATCGAAACTTCCAAAGAAAATCAGCAATTCTGCAGGAAAGTTAGCAAAACCTGGTAAAGCACAACTTGCCAACGCAGTGATAGTAAAGAAAGTAGCTGCTACAGGCATTCGGCGTGCAAGACCTCCAAGTTCCGACAAAAGGCTGGAATTTATTTGTTCCCGACAATGACCGACGATACCAAAGCCAAGCGCAACGCTTAATCCGTGTGCAAAAAGAAAGAGAATAAATCCTTGGATTGCGATCTGAGTAGCAGCGGCAAGAGCCAGAAGTGCATAGCCCATATGGGAAACACTAGAATAAGCAAGCATGTAACGTAAATCATCCTGCTGCATCGCCACATATCCGCAATAAATGAGATTTCCTACTGCTAAAGTAACGATCCATGGTCTCCAATATTCAAACCCAGCAGGTAAAAGAGGAATGGCTACAACGATTAAACCGTAAAGACCGAATTTTTTAATTACCCCTGCATGAAGCATTGCAGCAAGAGGAGGCGCTTCTCCATAACCGATGGGCGCCCAAGTATGAAAAGGAAAAACAGAAATTAGAATTCCAAAGCCTAAGAATAAAATTCCAAAAAGAGGAATTTGAATCCTTGGATTGATCGGAGCCATGGCTAGTTTTTCTCTAAGCGTAGGTAAGTCAAAGGTCATACCACCTGCACTCCAATAAATACCAATGAATCCCAGAAGAAGAATCAGACTTCCGATACTGAGATAGAGAGTGATTTTCATGGCAGCTTCCTGACGCTTCTCAGCACCCCATAGACCAATGAGGATGAATGTTGGAATTAAAGCGAATTCATGAAAGATATAGAAAAAGAAAAGATCAAGAGAGACAAAAGCACCTACGATACCCCCAATCATAAGCAACGCTAACGCGTAAAAATGACGTGTTTTTTCTTTAACCTCAGAAACTCCAACCGCTACTACACCAACCAAGGTAGCAAGCAAAATCAACATGGCATTAAAATGGTTCACACCAAGATGATAGGAAATCCCTAGGTGAGGAACCCATTTACATTTAACTTCAAACGCGAAAGGGAGATGATTCGTAGGGGTGTGGCAAAAAACATAAAATGCAGCCATGAAAGGCACAAGAGCAGAGAATAAAGCAATCCCTTTGGCACAATGGGGTTTCTGAATGGGAATTACAAAAAGTAATAGAGCCATAAGGAGAGGAAACCAGAGGATGAAGGAGAGCATGGCGAGAGTTTAAAAATTCAGAAATTAATAAATTAGTGTCCAGTAGATCATCATCACAACAGCAAGACCTATGTAGAGAATATAAGTTTGGAGATTGCCACTTTGGAAGCAGCGAAGGAAATTACCGAAACAAAGGATTCCGAGTGAACCTCCTTTTACCCATAGACCATCGATAATCCAGAGGTCAATCCAACGGAAAAAATAAGCGATCCCACCTTGCACATGATTGACAAGACTATCGTAGCTTTCATCGAATCGAAATTTCGAAGCAAGCAACTTTCGAAAGAAGGGGGATAAGGGATCGGTTCCTTTCGCATGGTGGTAAAATGTCCACGCGCTCCCAAGCCCAAGAAATGGGATAAAGATAAATAGGGCATGAATAGAATAAGGGACCTTAGAAGGCTGGATTGCACCAAGAGCCCGGAGATAATCTATAAAGAAATCACAACGCCAAATTTCGTGGATGCTCCCAAAAGCTAAAATCAGAAGAGGGAAAGTTATGAACAGACCATTTTCACAGATATGTTTGGCCTTTTTATCTCGGGTTTCACCCATGAATACGACAATGAATAAGCGCCCCATGTAAAAGGCAGTTAGAAAGGTTGTTAAACTACCTATCCAGAAGAGCATCTGATTTTGGTGATAAGCAACTGCTAGGATCTCGTCTTTAGAAAGAGCACCGGAGGAAAATTCCACGCCGCACAATGCAAGCAGACCTAATAAAAACGTTGCAGTAGTGAACGGCATTTTTATGCCAAGACCACCCATCTTCCATATGTTTTGCTCATGCTGCAATGCAATCAGGACACTCCCCACACCGAGAAAAAGAAGGGCTTTGAAACATGCATGTGTGCTCAAGTGAAACATGGCCGAGCCAGGTGATCCCAAGCCAACGACCAATATCATGTACCCTAGTTGGCTTATCGTCGAATAAGCCAAAATACGCTTGATGTCATCTTCGGCAATCGCCCAGAGCGCTGCAAATAAACATGTGATTCCCCCGGTCCAAGCAATCACATTCAATGCTACTGGGGAAAGAGTTAAGAGGAAAAAGATACGACACAACAAATAAACACCTGCAGCTACCATTGTAGCCGCATGAATCAGTGCTGAAATAGGAGTCGGGCCTTCCATGGCATCGGGTAACCAAACATGAAGTGGAATCTGAGCTGATTTTCCAAGAACCCCACAAAAGAGAAGAAGGATAATGAGAGCCATCGGAACCGCAGTATAGTCGGATGATGTATAATCATCCAAAAGATGTGCGGCGTTGATTGAAAGAGTTTGAAAGTCTACAGTATGCCAGATTGTCCAAACGAGAACAATTCCAATGATAAAACCAAAATCACCGACTTTATTTACCAAGAATGCTTTTTTCCCTGCATCTACAGCCTGGGGTTTTTCAAACCAGAAACCGATGAGCAAATAAGAACTTAAACTTACCAATTCCCAAAAGATGAATAGCATTACAAAATTGTTCGCGAGTACGATTCCAAGCATCGAGAACATAAAAAGGGAAAGATAAGCAAAGTAACGCGCCTTGCCTGGATCTTCTTTCATGTAACCCCATGAGTAAATGTGAATGAGCGCTCCAATAAAAGTAACGAGGATCGTCATCCACTGAGCAAGCGGATCCCATAAAAAGCCAATGTTGATGCGCAGATTGGCAATTTCTAACCATTGAAGTGAAAGAGACTGTTGCGCTTCACTTTGCGCAACAGCGAAAATCGCAATCACGGCATCTAAAATTGCTACTCCGATGGAAACACTGGCTGCAAAAGAATGGCGTTTGAGAAAGAGTAGGGAGATAAATGCAAAGCTAAGTAGAGGTAAAAATAAGAGAATCCAAAGCATGGGTAGAGAAAAGGATAAGACATCAAAAACTCAAAAATAACGAATGAAACAAAAGCCTACTGTGATCATCGACAGGATCATTTTTTCCATTCTACAGTTTTTTATTCATAATTTTAACGTGGTTATATCCGTAATACGTACTGTTTGTTTGAGTCGAAAAAGGGCCATGATAATCGCTAGTCCTACAGCTACTTCAGCTGCGGCAACGGCAATGATGAAAAGGACAAAGACTTGTCCATCGAGGTTGCCTTTATATCGTGAAAAGGTTACGAGGGCCAGATTCGAGGCATTGAGAATTAGTTCTAATGACATGTAAATGATCAAAGTGTTCCGGCGAAGAATGACCCCCGCGATTCCAATGGTAAAAAGAATAGCACTGACAGTCAGATATTGATTTAGTGAAATCATCGTTGGGTTTCTTTTTTGCTAAGAATAATCACCCCTATCATTGCCGCCAAAAGTAGTAAACTGATCATTTCGAAGGGCAATAGATATTTGGAAAAAAGTAGTTTTCCAACGTTTTCCGTAAGCCCCACGGTATTATTGATAAGGACCGTGCTTTTTGAATCGTGATGATGGAGAACAAATATAAATTCTACAATCAGTGCCGTTCCGATCACGATACTAGCAGCGATCCCATACCAATGAAGCTTATGCTTTTCTTCTTCGGTCACAATGAGGAGCATGATGACAAAGAGAAAAAGCACCATAATAGCACCTGCGTATACAAGCACCTGAACTGCTGCGAGAAAAAAGGCTTGGAGAAGGACAAACAATGCTGCCATGAAGAAGAAGACGAAGATAAGGCAAATCGCTGAATCCACAGGGCTACGGCAAGTAATGGTCATTAGAGCAAAAAATAGCATCGCCACACTTAAGGTATAAAAAAGAACATTTTCCATTGTTTTGAGATGCCTACTTCTAACTCCACTTCATGATTCCATCCTGTATGACACCACCGAGTTCAAGGAGTTTTTGTTTATCATAGATGAGATCTGTACGTGTGTATCCAGTAAAGGCATAATCTTGGCGCAGGAAAATAGCCTGTTCAGGGCAAACTTCTTCACACAAACCACAGTAAATGCAACGCAACATATCGATTTCGAATTCTTTAGCGTACCTTTCGATTTTATCATATTTGGTGGTTTTTGGTATTTCGGCGGGATGGATCGTGATCGCTCTAGGTGGGCAGACAAATTCGCATAATTGACATCCTACACATTTTTCGCGTTCTTCTTGATCACGAACCAATGTTGGTGCACCACGATAACCGGGAGGGACTTCCCATTTTTCTTCAGGATACTCCATCGTTACCTTTTTGTCCTTGCGACCAAAAATGGTCTTTAAGAAATGTCGTAAAGTAACAACAAATCCCCCCAAAATAGCTGGCAAATACAGTTTCTCTTTCCAAGTTAATTCTCGGCGCTCGATAATAATAGGCATAAGAATTTAGATGGCTTTAGATTTTGAGGGTTTGGAAAGCCAGGACAAGGCCTGTGATAAGAATGTTCGCAAGACCGAGTGGAATAAAAACTTTCCAGCCCAGATGCATGAGTTGGTCATACCGGAAACGAGGGATAACCCAGCGCACCCAAATGAACAGAAGTAGGAATAAGAGTAGTTTTATGGAAAAACTTACAATGTGTAACAGTCCTACGAACCAAGGATTTAGGTTTGCTAGCGAAATGAACGGCATTTGCCATCCTCCAAAGAAAAGAGTTACCATAAGTGCAGACGCGGCAATCACGTTCGCGTATTCTGCAAGAAAAAAGAGGGCAAATTTCATGCCCCCATATTCGGTATGGTATCCACCTACCAATTCTTGTTCGCTTTCAGAAAGATCAAAGGGCAAACGATTTGTTTCTGCAAATGATGCAACTAGGAAAATAAAAAATCCTAAGGGTTGCTTGAAAATGAGCCAGACGTTGGATTGATACTCAACAACGCGCATTAAATTTAAGGAACCAACGATCATGAAAATGCCAACAACACTGAGTCCCATGGGGATTTCGTAGGAAATGATTTGAGCCGAAGAGCGTATCCCTCCAAGAAATGGATACTTTGAATTTGATGCCCACCCTGCCAACACAATTCCATAAACTCCAAGGGAGGCGATTGAAAAAACCCACAAGATCCCAACATTCAAATTCGCAATGACCATAGGCACCCCACCTAAAGTGCTTCCAAAAGGAATCACAGCAAAGATAAGGAGCGCTGGAATCATGCTCATGATCGGTGCCAATAAATAATAGAATTTGTTGACATGCTGAGGGAGAACATTCTCTTTAAAAAGAAATTTGAGGCCATCGGCGATGGGTTGAAGTAATCCAAATGGCCCTACACGATTGGGACCCAATCGATCTTGAATGAAGGCACAAATACGTCTTTCTGCCAAGACCATATAAGAGATCATGCTGAGAAGAATGATGAGGAAGATTGTGATTTTCCCCAATGCAAGTGCCCAGGGAGTATTCACAAAGAATGGAACGACATCTTTCATTTTATGTCTGGATTGCCGAGTTCCACTCCATGATCGCCAATTTCATTCCAAGTTAGATTTTTGAGAGCAGATGTTTGGTTGCACATTTCCTTGAACAAACCTTCAAAAGAAGTAGGTTTTGCTGTAATATCAGTGAGCAAAAGTTGGCTGAGGATTTCCCAGTCTACACGGGCAAGGCTTTTAGGAAAAAGTGCTTGTTGAAAACGTTGGATGCGTTTTTTAGTGTTGATGAAAGTACCGCGTTTTTCAACATGAGCAGCACCCGGAAGCACCACGTCCGCTAACTTTGTAGTTTCACTAGGAAGAATATCAAGGACGATAAGGGCATCTAATTTTTGAAGCATGGTTTTAGGAATACCTGCTTTCACAGCACATTCCTGAATGATCAAAAGCGCTCGAATATTGCCTTGTTCAATGCCTTCACAAATCTTTGGAATCATGCATCCCGGAGTTATCCCTGTAAGACCCATGAGTTGGGCACCAGAAGTATTAGGATTTTTGTCTGCACTTACCAGAAAAGTATCCGCTTCTCCAACGTGTGCCACGATATCGGTCATTTGGACGCCGTAAGCTGCCGTAATCTTTTTGAGAAGATAAAGTTCTTCTGTTGAACAGCGACCCGAGGCGAGGATAGCGAGTTTATTGTGTGCAGTGGTGAGTAGTTTGCGACTGGTGCTAATCGCGGTTTCCCAATCTACTGTATCCTGAAAAGAAGAGTCCTTGTTAGAAATTTTAACTTTTGGGTTTTTGAGGCGGTTTTCATCATTGATCCATTTGTAGTTCAGACGACCCCAATCACACATCCAATCGGAATTTACGGTGTCATTTCGACGAGGGGTATAACGATAAACAATCCCTTCGCGTGATCCGACAAGAAGGTTGCATCCGGTGGAACAAGAGGTACAGATGCTTTCAGTTTCTTTAAGAAACCAAACACGCATCTTAAAACGAAAATCAATAGAAGTTAACGCGCCTACGGGACAAAGATCGACTGTGTTTAGCGAATAGTTATTGTTAAGTTGTTTGCCAGGATAACAACCGAGTGTGGTATAACTTCCACGGCCCATAAAACCGAGGACATCATCTTTGGTGATTTCTTGGCAAAATCGAATACATCTTGAACACATAATACAGCGTTCATCATCCAGCATAACGTGAGGCCCAAGGCGTACCCTTTTGGGTTTATGAACTTTTTCTTCTACAAAACGCGATGCACTGTTACCGTACTCAACAGAATATTCCTGAAGATGACATTGTCCTGCCTCATCACAAATAGGACAATCAAGAGGATGATTGATGAGTAAAAATTCCATGATTCCTTTACGACATTCCTCTACCATTTTAGAATTTGTTCGGATGACCATTCCTTCACTCGCCGTAGTTGCACAGGCAATCTGGGGTCGCAACATCCAGGTAATTTCTGGAGTGCCATCCGGTTTAAGAACCTGCGTGCGATCGGGGCCTATTTTAGGAATGCCCACTTCCACCAGACACATTCGACAATTACCTGAAATCGAAAGTTTTTCGTGGTAACAATAATGAGGAATATGAATACCGAGTTTCTGGGCCACAAGAATGATATTGTTTTCTTTAGGGACCAAAATCCGCTGGTCATCGATCGTCAAATTAACCAAGGAAGATGTCATTATGATGTTTCACCCATTGATTTGTTTGATATATCGCCGCAGGGAAAAGCAAAAATCATTAGCAAGCGTTGAAAAGGTTGCAATGTCTATTTGTGAAAAATTTCACAAGCCTAGAAATATCGATTTGGAGTCAGGGGTAAGTCCTTATTAATAAAGCATTTATGGTTATGAAACCATTCTTGACTCGTGCGGTTGTTTTTGACATTGGGATGGTCTTATTACGATTTGATTTTGAGCTTGCTCTTCGCAAACTCAAGGATCGTTGTTCAACAAAGCACGAGGAGTTGGCTTCTTTGCTATGGGGAAGTGGTTTAGTGGAAGCGTATGACCTTGGAAAAATTAATACCAACGCATTCGCTCAACAAGTGAGTAGACTCATCGAATTTCAGGGGACATCTCAAGAGCTGATAGAGGCGTGGTCCAATATTTTTACGCCTAACTTACCTATGATAACGCGAGCATACCGATGGAAAGCGCAAGGGATGTCTCTTTATCTACTTTCGAATACATGCGAAGCGCATGTGGAGTTTTTTACAACGCGATACAACGTGTTTCAAATTTTTGATGGCGAAATTTATTCCTATCACGAAGGAGTTGCAAAACCCGAACAGGCCATTTTTGAAAGGCTTTTACAGCGCTACCATTTGGATCCACAAACAACCATGTTTATGGATGATCGGCTCGAAAATGTGTTAGCGGCCCGGGAATTGGGTATTTCTGCCATTCAATATATCGACGAATGTGATTTAGCAAAAAAACTTGAAGCTTTGGGATTAGATTAGAAGTGGTTTCAAAGTGAAGATAAGGTAAGTATGAGATTGAAGGTGAGGGGGGTGTAATACCCGTAGCGGAAGTTGATCGGTCTCTACCCTTACCCAAAAAATCCAATTTGCGATTCAATTTTGGCGGTTGAGAAGATAATCAGCAAGTTGGTAAAGGAGTTTAGCGTGAATCCCGAAGGGCTTAAGCGCAGCAATCGCAGCGTTGGTGTAACGATCCGCTTCTGTTTGTGCTCTTTTTATTCCAAGGATCGAAGGATACGTTGCCTTGCCCACTTCAACATCTTTCCCAGCAGTTTTTCCCAACTCATCGGTTGTCTTTGTGGTATCTAAA
>OBEQ012220036.1_pt1 | contig 27182 bp, 22 predicted proteins | sample 1670901 | NCBI WGS metagenome assembly OBEQ01 (sample SAMEA104232315, study PRJEB22302) | groundwater metagenome | biome: forest; feature: aquifer; material: groundwater | place: USA | collected 2011-08-07 | depth 5.4 m
AATGAGCATTTTAAAATTTGATCTAACGATGAGTTGAATCAAAATAGCAATTTCTAGAGGTGCCCTTAATAATTATAAATAATAAAATAACACTTGTTTTATTATTGATAGCTGTGATATCTTCTGCAGCCATCAAGCCGAGTTATTTTTTATAATAAATGTGTGTTTCTCACGTCCCTGTTGCTTATCTTTATTTCATCTATTTTACTAATCATTCCTAAATAAATTTAGATTTTCTGACGGGGCATTAAGAAACTTAAAAATGGAGTTACATTGATGAAAACCAAATTACAATTGCAGATATTATTCTTATTTCTTTCAATGATTATCGGTGCAATTGCTAAAGCAGAAGTGGTAGAGCCAGTGTTTACTGGGTATTGGATGAGCGATGCGATTAATCGTCATCAAAATGCTTGTCTCGCCGATGTTTTTGAGTATATCAATTTACAACCTTCTTATCAGGCTATTGCCAATAGCAAAATGAGTAACCCACGAATATATTCGGATTGTCAGTGGGGCAATATTTTTTATATGAGAAATCCTCTGGGCCCATTTGAGGGTTATCCTGGTTATCCTCCTGATGATTGGTTTTTGAGAACGCAAACGGATCTAAGTATTGTTGTGCCTATGTGGGCGATGCGAAGTTGTGTGAATTCAACAGGTCAAGTTCTTAAAAGTATAAGTACAGAGATTTATCCTCAATATGTTTGTCCTGCAGGTTCTGTGTTAGGTATCGATAGATTTACGAAGCAAAAAAAATGCACGACGACGCCAATGGCATGTTATGCCGATATTGTTGGCAGAGATTTGAATGATGAGTTTTTCAATTTTTTAGGCCATGTGGGTTTGGCATCGTATCCGGATTTCAAGGATGGAAATACGGAATCACAAGTGATAGAAGTATTAAATGATGCAGCACATCCAGGTATTTTTAAAAATAAATTAGAAGATTTTAAACATGTTCCTAATTTTCCTTATTGGGGAGAAAAAGGTGGGATAAAAGAAAATCCTGATTTGTCAGCTGAGCTTGGTGATAAAATAGTACAAATCGCTAAATCGCAAATGCAATATCCTTTTGAATATACATTAGATTGGGATTGGCATCCGGGTGGCATAGGTGAACAAGAAATTTATGATCAAAATAAACAAGAATGGTATCAGAATAATTCGGTAAGATCCGCTAAATTTCGCTGTGATTCTTTAGTTTATTTTTCATATTTGGCTGGCGCCAATCTGTATATTTTTCCTGTTTTTGTTGAATTAGTAACGCCCGTCGCTATGTTTAATGCTTTTCTCTCCTGCAATGATTTTGAGGGAACTGTTTGCGGAAATCAGAAAATTCAATCTTTTTCAACTATCACACCTGCTTTTACTTTGCCTGTTCCATCTGTAACACTCACCACCATTTTTTCTGCACCTAGTATTAATCTTAAGGAAGCGGAGTATGTGACGAGGAGGTATGTCGCAGATAATAATATTCCACGTACGATTAAATTAAATCAATTATGGTTGCTTGCTTTGAAACATCAGGCTAATCCAGAAAAATTTAATTATTTAGTCACCAAATTAGAATATTTAAAGCCCATTGAGTTAACTGATGAATTTATTCAGCAGTTTTACTTAGAAAAATCAAATCAGAATAAACGCAAATTATTGAATGTCATTATTGATTCTTTGCAAAATGAAACTTCTACTGACTTGACACGTATTGCTGGCCAGGTAGCTAACGTGGTCAAAGCGCAAAACTTTGTGAGAGATATTTTATATCAATCTCAAGATAGATATATGTTGCGTTATGCCTTAATGATGTATGCTTCTATCGTGCCGGTGGATGTTGCAGCCAAAGATATTGAGAAATCACTCAATAGACAAGATGTAATGAATTTAAAACCTGCTTTATTGACTGAAGAAGAAAAATTCTTACTTGATTTAAGAATGGCATTTTCAACCCAAGAGCAGCAGAAAAAAACATTGCCACAACTTATTCAGGAAAATAAAAATAACACTGTTTTTAATGATTCATTATGTTTTGTTTTAAATGACTTATCACCAGAGCGAATTGATAGCCAGGTTAAAGTGGAAATTAGCCAATTGTTAGAATTAAAAAAAGATGATTTGATTGCACGTGGATTTACCTTGCCTATCCAAGGAACAGGGTCTTTGTGTAATTGGTTGGGTGCATATGCGACTGTGATGACGCAGACAAAAAATGACAAAGATAAATTTATGTTGAGTTATATTCGTAAGGAACCCGATGTGTTTGTAAAAGCAAAATTATTATCAGGGTTAAATTGGAAATTGATGAAGCAAATGACGCCCGCAGATAGGGCATATTATAAATCTTTATTTTATGGAAAATTAAATAATCAATTGCCTTCTTTTGATAGTAAGAATATAAATGTCAATAATGAAATATTAAAAAGTGGTATTTCTAGTCTTTATCAACCGAGCGACAATATACAGAGAAAATAAGTTTTAGTTAGGGAATTGTTGTGATTTTTAAATAATTTTTAAGGAAAAATAAAATGTCTACGTATTTATTTAACCCAACTGTGCATTTGAGTATGGAAGCAGTGATAATGACAAATAGTATTGTGATTGTTGCGATGATTCTTTCTCGATTATTTTTCTTAAAAATAAATAAACCAATATACGTGAATGTGTTAAAAGGATTTTTAATTGTATTAGGGATATTGACTATACAGAATATGTTTTCATCTCTAATGATGTTTGAAAAATCGATAGATGGTGGTTGGTGGCCGGTAATTTTTATTTTGAAGCTGGGTGTACAAATTATTGTATCTGCTCTATATGCTTTTGTGACTTGTTTTGTTTATCGTTCTATTTCTTCTTTTTATACAATTTGTTTTACGACTATTTTTGTTATGGTACTTTTACTAGGAGATGTATTGCTTTATTGGAATATCGTCCATTTTCCACCACGATTTTTTCATTATCTGTACGCAGCTTTTCTTGTGGGCCATTTAATTATTTGTGTTTTTAAGCGCTTTGCGAATGGTAAACCACAACCAGCAAAAGAAATAGCGCAGCCAGTAGATGTATCTCGGTGGGTTTCTTTTTGTATCTTATTTTTTATTTCTATACTGATTGGAATCGTCATGCCTCTTGTTGTGTTTCATAATGAGCATGCTTCTGAGAGAAGATTAAGTTTTTTTACGGTTGCTTTAATTTATTCTATGTTGATTTTGTTAACAGCATTGCCCTCTTATTTTTTGAAACCGATTAGTAAAGAGACGATGCGGTATTTAATAGGGCTTACAAGTGTATTTTCAATTATGCTCGTATTGTCATTTATGCATTATATGGCTTTTCCAGTTTATTTTGACTGGTGGTTATACTGTTTTCCCTTCCTACCATTTTTTATCAGTGTGTGGCTAACAAAACCACTGAAACAGCAATGGCGGTAATATAAAAAAATAAAGCTCACGTCATAATCTGCCCTAAATTGGCGTGTATCACTTCGCCATTAATCACAGGATGAGTCGCGCAAAAATAAATGAGCTCGGCGATTTCTTGTGGTTCAATCAAACGTCCCATCGTTACTTTTTGTTTGACGATAGATTGCAATGTTGCATGATCAAGCTCATTGGTTAACATCGTAGTATTGACAAAACCCGGGCAAATACAACACGTCGTAATATTTTTCCCAATTAAATCTTGGCACGTCGCGCGCATCAAACCAACGATTGCGTGTTTTGAAGTAACATACGACGCGCGATTTGAAACAGCTTGTTCTGCTAATGTCGTGCCAATATAAATAATCGAAGAACCCACTTGCATATGTGGAATACAAAGTTGATTTAATATAGTAGGTGCAACTATATTAATTTCCAATACTTCACGTAAGTCTTTTGCAGATAAATCGACAACATTATCACGCTTAAAACTCGCCGCGTTATGGACTAAACAAATTTGTTTCGCATTTTTTATTTTTTCAAGAATAGCAGCAGCATGTTGTTGGGGCCATGCGGGATCAGTTAAATTCGCATTAATATTAATCACACCCGTCAGTGCAGATGGTGAACGAGAAATATTAATTATTTTCCAGTCATGTTGCATAAATAACGCAATCGTTTTTTCACCAATGCCGCGACTGCCACCGCTAATAATCAAATAATTATGCATCCGCAAGTCTCCATGTAGATGAGCCAGATTGACCAGGACCTGAAAAAACTTTTATTTTAATTTTTTGAATTTTATTTTTGAGGAGTTCTTCTTTGTCTTCCAGTGCCGCTTTTAAAACCCAATTAGATAATTCTTCAACAGTAATATTGGTGACCGGTAATAATTTCACATCGTTTTTTAAAAAAATAATCACCTCGCCATTGAAATGAATATGATAATAATCGCCATTTTCTTTGATTTGAATATATTTGCATTGCTCAGGAATGAGCATGACTTCATCTAAGGTTTCACAAATCACACGTAATTTTTCTTTGTAATAACGATAATCAAAGGACAAACCTTCATCTTTAATGAGTGTTGTAATCGCAGCATAGACCGTATAATTATGACCATGTAAACGTTCTCTGATTTCACTGGAGAAAATCGTGAAGTGACCCGCAGAAAATTTCATGTCTTCTTTGAATAATTCAATGGTTGATAATCTTGGCATGGAGCAACATCCTATTTAATTTATTTAGTGTTATTCAAGCAATTTCGGTACGGTATGATAATGAATAATATTTTTTTCTGCTAGCGAAGTGTGCCGTTGTCATCCATAAATAATACTTATCGATTCCATAACAACAATATATTTAATTAAATTCAATATTCCCGACATACTAGCGCCTAAAGAACACAGTAATACAAATCTATTTATTACTTATTTATTACTTACTTATTTATTACTTATTTATTACTTATTTTCAGGAGAACAACCATATGATCGGTCGCCAATTTCCTTCTTTCAACATAACAGGTGTTTTTTCAGCAGAGATGAAACAAGCATTTTCATCTGTTACAAATCGAACTTATTCAGGTAAATGGTTGGTCGTATTTTTCTGGCCGAAAGATTTTACTTTTGTCTGTCCCACTGAAATTGCTGAATTTGGCCGCTTAAATCAAGCATTTGCAGAGCGTGATGCACAATTACTTGGAGTCAGTACCGATTCAGAATTCGTGCACTTAGCCTGGAAACAACATAAAGAAGAATTGCGTGATTTACCCTTCCCGATGTTGGCAGATATCAAGCGCGATTTATCACAAGCCTTAGGTATTCTCGATGAAAACGAAGGTGTTGCGCAACGCGCGACATATATCGTCGATCCGCAAGGCATTATTCGTTTTGTCATGATCACCGATTTAAATGTTGGTCGTAATCCGAAAGAAGTATTACGTGTACTTGATGCATTACAAACTGATGAATTATGTCCGTGCAATTGGCAAAAAGGCGATGAAACAATTAAAGCGGCATAATCATTTTTTTCGTCTGGTATTGCGAGGAGCGGCCATCGTTGCTACGCGGCCTCGCAATGACACAGAGCAAATACTAAAACGTAAATTAAAATTAAACGTCAATTTAAAAAGGAACATATCATGAGTATTGAACAATTACGAAATACACTGCCAGAATACGCAAAAGATATTAAATTAAATCTTTCGCAAGTGATGACAGAAGAAGGCGCGCCTGATTTAAATCAAAAACAAATTAATATGATTGCGCTTGCGGTAGCGTATGCAACAAAAAATAGGGATGTAATTAATTCAATCTCAAAAGAAACAGCCTCACAACTAGCAGAGAATGAAGTACAAGCAGCAAAAGCAGCGGCGACCATCATGGCCATGAATAATATTTATTATCGATTTGTGCATTTAGTCGAGGATAAAACATATGCAACCATGCCAGCGAAATTGCGCATGAGTGTGATTGGCAATCACGGTATTGATAAAAAAGACTTTGAATTAATTTGTTTAGCCGTGTCTACGATTAATGGTTGCGGCATGTGTATAGAAGCGCATACGCATGCGTTAATCAAAGAAGGCGTGAGTCAATTAGCGATTCAATCAGCGGTGCGGATTGCAGCGGTATTAAATGCAACGGCGATGGGATTGGTGATTGGTTCATAATGTTTATAACACTGTCATCCTTCCACCTCGCTTCACTTGGTGTCAGGATGACACACTGCTTCGCTCACCTGACAACAGTGCTATATCAGCAACACGCTTGCGCGAGAATGCCAAACATGACAGCATCTTATTAATAATATTCATCAATGATATTCATTAATGATATTCATCAAGGAGAACGCCCGTATCATGATTAATCTCGACATGGCTAAACAAGATCCCGCTAGTGTGTTTAAATCTCCTCGTGATGTATTAAAAGAAGCGAGTTTAACGCGCGAGCAAAAAATCGATATTTTGCGGCGCTGGGCTTATGATCAGCGCGAAATTGCAGTGGCCGAAGAAGAAAATATGCAACATCCTGGACATGGTGGTGAAATTATTCTGGATGAAATTTTAAAAACTTTGCTGGAATTAGGCGTGGAAACAGATCAAATTAGCAGTGCCCCGAATAAACAAGGGCAGGGCACTAATAATGAATAATTTATTTATTTCTTTCATCTCTTTTTACATAATCCCTAGATTGTGGGCCTGTATATAATTGTCGCGGCCGTCCCAAACGGTAAGGATTACTAATCATTTCATTCCATTGCGCCACCCATCCCACCGTGCGTGCCAATGCAAAAATGACCGTAAACATATTTGATGGAATGCCAATTGCGCTCAATGTGATGCCAGAATAAAAATCGACATTGGGATATAATTTTTTCTCAATGAAATAATCATCTTGTAACGCAATTTTTTCTAATTCCATCGCTAATTTAAAAATAGGTGCATTTTGCGCGCCCACTGCTTCTAATACTTCATGACAGGTTTCGCGCATGACTTTGGCGCGTGGATCATAATTTTTATAAACACGATGACCGAATCCCATTAAACGAAAACTATCATTAGGATTTTTTGCGCGCTCAATGTATTGCTGAATACGCGACACATCACCAATTTCATGCAGCATATTTAAAACTGCTTCGTTCGCACCCCCATGCGCTGGCCCCCATAACGCGCCAATGCCCGCCGAAATACAAGCAAATGGATTCGCGCCTGTTGAACCAGCCAAACGCACGGTCGATGTCGATGCATTTTGTTCGTGGTCCGCATGCAAAATAAAAATACGGTCCAACGCACGCGCTAACACTGGATCGGGATGATATTCTTCACAAGGTGTACCAAACATCATATAAAGAAAATTTTCAGCATATGTCAGCCGATTCTGCGGCTGCATAAACGGTTGGCCAATCGAATATTTGTAACACATGGCGGCAATCGTTGGCATTTTTGCAATTAATCGTAGCGCAGAAATGGTGCGATGTTCTGGTTTTGAAATATCTAAAATATCATGATAAAACGCGGATAATGCGCCGACGACGCCGACCATAATCGCCATGGGGTGCGCATCACGCCGAAAACCATTAAAGAAATTGCGAATTTGTTCATGCACCATGGTGTGATGAGAAATGGCTTTGCAAAAGGTTTGATATTCGGTCTTGGTTGGTAATTCACCATTTAATAATAAATAACAGACTTCCAAAAAATTAGAATGATCAGCTAATTGTTCAATGGGGTAGCCGCGGTGTAATAATGTGCCTTTATCGCCATCGATAAACGTAATTTTAGACTCGCAAGCGGCCGTCGAATTAAACCCCACATCATAAGTAAAATATCCGGATTTGAATAACGAATTGATGTCTATGACCTCAGGTCCCAACGTGCCTGATAACACATCTAATTCGATGGTTTTATCATCAATCAGCAGTTTTGCCTTTTTTTTACCAGTCATTACCATTCTCCGCAGTGTTATTGCTCATTATCATTTATTTAGTGAAAGTTTAAGGGTTTATGTTTTTAATGTCGACCGGATTCTCTCCTCCCACTCGATACCTTTTATCTGATTCTGTCATCCTTTGTTTGCTTTACTAAAATCCCAGGATATAATCACCCTCCGTTACACACATTGAATTTAAACTAAAAACGTCTTTATTAATTTTTAATGTAAGGAAAACGAGCGTGAATCACACACGGCCCAAAAATCTGAATCTGTTTACAATAAAATTCCCCATTCCTGCTATTGTTTCTATTTTGCACCGCGCTTCTGGCGCTTTCTTGTTTTTATTAATCCCTTTTTTACTATGGGGATTAAATGCGTCTCTCACTCCTGAAGGCTTTGGCCAATTTCAAATGTGGTTTGATGCCACTTGCGGGAAGCTATTGTTATTAGCGCTACTTACCCCGTTTTGTTATCACTTTATCGCAGGCATACGCCATTTATTAATGGATATACACATTGGTAGCAAACTCAACACAAGCCGCTGCCTAGCTTGGCTAACATTTGTTTTTACAATTCTACTTCTCGTCATTATAGGTATATGGATATGGTGAAATCAGTCTTAAGTACAAGTCATCAAGGCGTGCGCGACTGGGTTATCCAGCGTGTTTCTGCGATTTTAATGGCGGTTTATTCAGTTGGATTAGCGCTTTATTTTATTTGCCATCCCGATTTAACTTACTCGGAATGGCATGACATGTTTTCTCAAGATTGGGTGAAAATTGCGACCTTGCTGTTTCTCATTAGTTTGTTATTTCACGCCTGGGTAGGGATGTGGACAATTTTTACCGATTATATTAAGCCTTATATTCTTCGCAGCGTTTTAAATTTACTCACGCTGCTCATGTTAGTCGCCTGCTTTATGTGGGGTGTTTTGATTTTATGGAGTGTTTAATCAATGAAAGTTGCAACACATACATTTGATGCGGTAATTGTGGGTGGTGGTGGAGCGGGTTTGCGTTCAGCAATCGAGCTTTCACAATTGGGTTTGAACGTGGCTGTGCTTTCTAAAGTATTCCCGACGCGTTCGCATACAGTTTCTGCGCAAGGCGGTATTAATGCAGCATTGGGAAATATTGAGCCTGATGATTGGCGTTGGCATATGTTTGATACGGTCGTGGGTTCTGATTTTTTAGGCGATCAAAATGCCATTGAATATATGTGTCAAAATGCACCGCAATCAATTTATGAATTGGAACACATGGGCTTACCTTTTTCGCGCTTAAAAGATGGCAAAATTTTTCAACGCGCGTTTGGTGGCGCGACACGTGATTATGGTAAAGAACAAGCGCATCGCACTTGTTATGCTGCGGATCGTACCGGTCATGCGATGTTACACACGTTGTATCAAAAAAATATTCAAGAAAAAGCTAAATTTTTTAATGAGTGGTTTGCCGTTGATTTAGTCAAAACGAAAACCGGAATTGCGGGTGTCACAGCGATTTGTATTGAAACCGGTGAAATTGTCTTTATTCATGCAAAAGCAACTATTTTAGCAACCGGTGGCGCAGGTCGTGTATATCAATCGACGACGAATGCGCACATTAATACCGGTGATGGCATGGCGATGGCATTACGTGTGGGATTGCCGCTGCAAGACATGGAGTTTTGGCAATTTCATCCGACGGGTATTTATGGTACTGGTTCATTAATCAGTGAAAGTGTGCGCGGTGAAGGTGGTTATCTGATTAATAAAAATGGCGAGCGTTTTATGGAACGTTACGCGCCTCACTTAAAAGATTTATCTTGTCGTGACATTGTGTCGCGTTGCGCCGCGATTGAAATTCGTGAAGGGCGTGGTTGTGGTCTCAAAGGTGATTATGTTTTATTGAAAGCGGATCATTTAGGGGCGGATTTAATTAAATCACGTTTACCTGGTATACGCGAATTAGCAATTACATTTGCCGGTGTTGACCCTATCAAGGCACCTATTCCAGTCGTACCAACTTGTCATTATTTAATGGGCGGTATTCCAACCAATTATCACGCGCAAGTATTAACACAAGATGCAAATGGCAGCGATCAAATTATTGATGGTTTATATGCAGCGGGCGAGTGTGCTTGCGTATCGGTACATGGTGCGAATCGTTTAGGGGCAAATTCATTATTAGATTTAGTGGTATTTGGTCGCGCGGCAGGTAAACATGTGAAGCAAGCGATTGAGCAAGGATTAGATTGGAATGAGGCAAATTCTGCGGAAATCGAAGAAGCGCTTGCACGCGTTTATCGTTGGCAAGGCAATCAAAAAGGGGAAAGTGTGGATAAGATTCGCACGGAATTACAAAAAGTGATGCAAGATGATTTTGGCGTGTTTCGTTCTGCCGATGAAATGAAAAAAGGCTTTGTTAAATTAAAAGAATTACAAGAACGTTTAAAACATGCGGCGATTACTGATAAAAGTAATTGTTTTAATACGGCGCGTATTGAAGCTTTGGAATTAGATAATTTAATGGCGACGGCATTAGCAACGGCTTATTGCGCTGAAATACGCACGGAAAGTCGCGGTGCACATGCGCGTTATGATTTTCCTGAGCGTGATGATAAAAATTGGTTGAAGCATACATTGATTTTTGATGATGGTCGTTTGTCATTTCGTGCGGTGAATATGAAGCCGGAAGGCATGCCGCCAATTACATTACGTAACCGAGAGGAAAAGAGTTTAGGTTAGCATTTTTTGAGGCGTGCTTCGATACGCGTGTACTTCTGTTATTTATTGGGGAGGGGGAATTATTTATGCGTTTTTCAATTTATCGATATGATCCAGAAACAAATAAAGAACCATCTATGCAAGATTTTGATGTGGATATCAAAGAACACAATTGCGTCATGGTCTTAGACGCATTATTAGCGATTAAAAATAAAATTGATGAAACACTCACCTTGCGACGTTCTTGCCGCGAAGGTGTTTGTGGCTCTGATGGGATGAATATCAATGGCAAAAATCGTCTCGCTTGCACGACGCATTTATCGTCATTAGCAGAACCCATTGTCATCCGACCGTTACCTGGCCTGCCTGTGATTCGCGATTTGGTGGTCGACATGACGCAATTCTATCAACAATATGAAAAATCCCAGCCATATTTGCAAAATAATGAAGTGCCACCCGCGACTGAACGCCTGCAATCACCAGAGCAGCGCGCTAAATTAGATGGTTTATATGAATGTATTTTATGTGCTTGTTGTAGTACAGCGTGTCCTTCATTTTGGTGGAATCCTGATAAATACATGGGCCCAGCAGCATTATTGCAAGCATATCGTTTCATTGCTGATAGCCGTGATACCGCAACCGAAGAACGCTTGGCCGGTCTCGCGGATCCATTTAGTGTCTACAGATGTCGTGGTATTATGAGCTGCGTGGACGCATGCCCAAAAGAGTTAAACCCGCTGGAAGCCATTAATCACATTAAAGATGAATTACTTAAAGAATCTGTTTAAACATATTGATAATTTGATGATTTTATATGACAACACAATACAAGAATAAAACACAATCCATGCAGTCAGCGTGGCAAGATTCTTATCTTGCTGCAGGTAATGAAGGTTATTTAGAAAGTTTGTATGAAATGTATTTAGCTAATCCGCAAGATGTTTCGCCAGAGTGGCGGCATTATTTTGATGGATTAATAAAAACCAATACGCGACCAACAACAGAAGTATCGCACGATGCTATTCGCGAACAGTTTTTACAATATGCGCGCCGACCTGATTTATATGCCAGCGCAACGGCTGCTTCTGCAAGTGAGTCGTATCACGATGAACAACAAGAACGGGTTCTTGAATTAATCGCCGCTTATCGCCGTTTAGGACATTTGCAAGCAAACATTGATCCCTTATCTTTATATGAAGGTGTTTATAGTCCTACTTTAGAATTAGCTTATTATGGTTTTTCTGACCAAGATTTACAAAAAACATTTAATATTGGTTCTTTCACTGGATTAAATAAAGCGACAGCAACTTTAGATGAAATCTATCAAGCATTGCGCCGCATTTATTGTGGTTCCATTGGTTTTGAATACATGCATATTAATCGCAGCGAAGAAGTGGAATGGATACGTGCACGCATCGAACAACAATATACTAATTTCACGCTTAATGCAGATGCTAAAAAACGCATTTTAGATCGATTAATTGCTGCCGATAGTTTAGAAAAATATTTAGGTTTTAAATATGTCGGCCAAAAACGTTTTTCACTGGAAGGTGGTGATAGCCTTATTCCATTGCTCGATACGATTATCATGCGTAGCGCCGAATACGGCACCAAAGAAGTTGTAATTGGCATGGCGCATCGTGGCCGCTTAAATGTATTAGTCAATGTGGTGGGTAAAGAACCAAAAGCCATTTTTGCCGGTTTTGAAGGGGTAGGAATTTCGCAAACACATTCGGGTGATGTGAAATATCATTTAGGTTATTCATCGGATATTAATACACAATATGGTCCTATGCATATTGCGTTGGCATTTAATCCTTCGCATTTAGAAATTGTTTCACCCGTGGTGCAAGGTTCGGTGCGGGCGCGGCAACGTCGTCGTCGCGATACAGGCAAATGCCAAGTTCTTCCCATACATATACATGGTGACGCTGCTTTTTCTGGACAAGGCGTGGTCATGGAAACATTTAATATGTCGCAAGCGCGCTGGTTTGAAGTCGGCGGCTCTATTCATATTGTGATTAACAATCAAGTTGGATTTACGATTAGTAATCCACAAGATTCACGTTCTACTATTTATTGCACTGATGTTGCCAAAATGGTGGAGCCACCTATTTTACACGTCAATGCTAACGATTCTGAAGCAGTCGTGTTTGCAGCGTTATTAGCTATTGATTATCGTCGTCAATTTAAACGTGATGTCGTCATTGATTTAGTTTGTTATCGCCGTCATGGTCACAATGAAGCAGATGAACCTTCTGCCACGCAACCAGTGATGTATAAAGCAATTAAAGCCATGCAAGCACCTTACTTAATTTATGCAAAACAATTAGTCGAAGCTGGCATTATTGCAAGTGGCGATGAAAAAAAATTAGCTAGTCAATACAGTGACAAATTAGATACGGGTAATGCGGTTGTTGATCTTTCAGCTTCTACTTCTAATTTTTCTGTTAGCTGGGATGCGTTTCTTGATCATCAATGGACGGAAAAAGTAAAAACCAGTGTTCCACTTGAACATTTACAAGCGCTCGCACATAAATTAGAAATATTGCCAACTGATTTTGTGTTACAAGCCCAAGTAAAAAAAGTGTTAGATACGCAAAAGAAAATGACGGAACAAACCGTTCCTATTAATTGGGGATATGCAGAAATATTGGCGTATGCCACGTTGTTGGAGCAAGGTTATCCCATTCGTTTATGCGGGCAAGATTCGGGACGCGGCACATTTGCGCATCGTCATTCAGTATTGCACGATCAAAATACCGATAGCATTTATATTCCACTCAGCCATGTTGCTGATGGTCAGGCGCAAATTAATATTGTTGATTCATTTTTATCAGAAGAAGCGGTGTTGGCGTTTGAATATGGTTATGCCAGCGCCGAGCCTAATTTTTTAGTGCTTTGGGAAGCGCAGTTTGGTGATTTTGCTAATGGTGCGCAAGTGGTGATTGATCAATTCCTCAGTTCAGGCGAACAAAAATGGGGAAGATTATGTGGGCTCGTCATGCTTTTACCGCATGGTTATGAAGGAAGCGGACCGGAACATTCTTCTGCACGCATAGAGCGTTATTTACAATTATGCGCGCAAGATAATATGCAAGTATGTGTGCCATCAACGCCAGCACAAATGTTTCATTTATTACGCCGCCAAATGTTACGTCCTTATCGCAAACCATTGATAGTCATGACACCTAAAAATTTATTGCGTAATCCATTAACCGTGTCGCCATTAACAGACTTGGCCGATGGTGAATTCCAATTAATGATCCCAGAAATCGATAAGTTGGATACCAAAAAAGTAGATCGAGTGATATGCTGTGCAGGAAAAATTTATTACGAATTGCTTGATGAGCGTCGCAAGAAAAAGCTGAACAATATTGCAATTATTCGTGTTGAGCAATTGTATCCTTTCCCGGAAGAGGTAGGGTGTGAAATATTCGCGCCTTACAACCAAGTGAAAGATATTGTGTGGTGTCAAGAAGAGTCACAAAACCAAGGGGCTTGGATCACGATGCAATTCAATATTGCAAGTTTGTTAAGTAAAGGTCAGACATTGCGGTATGTGGGTCGACCTTCTTCGGCTTCGCCAGCAGTAGGTTATCATTCAGTACACGAAAAAGAACAAGAAGCATTAATTGCTCAGGCATTAACTTAGTTTCATTAACTTAATTAATCATTAAATATTTAACTACAAAGGAAACGACGATGGCAGTAGAAGTTAAGGTTCCACTTTTACCGGAGTCTATTTCGGACGCAACGGTTTCTACTTGGTATAAAAAAGTAGGCGAGGCTGTTTCTAAAAATGAAAATTTAGTGGATTTGGAAACAGATAAAGTAATGCTAGAAGTACCAGCGCCATCTGATGGAATTTTAAAACAAATTTTTCAAGAAAAAGGCAGTACTGTGCAAGCCAATGAAGTGCTTGCCATCATTGAGCCGGGTACGGGCGCGATGGCATCCGCAAGTAATGCAAGCAGTGCAAGTAATGCAAATAGTAAAGAAGCGCTTGCAGCAGCAAAACCTGCTGGCGGTGGCGCATCTGCATCTGCTTCTTCCACAATGGTTGCGAGTCCTTCAGCACGACGTGCGGCGGCAGAACATGATGTCGATGTTTCGCAAGTGAATGGCACAGGTAAAGGCGGACGAATCGTCAAAGAAAATGTGATTGCTGCCGCCAGCAATCAAAAGCAAACCGCTGCTTCACAAGTAACAGCAGCACCGGCACCTTCTTCATTTATGGCACCAGAATTAGCGGGCCAGCGTTTAGAAAAACGCGTGCCGATGACGCGTATGCGCGCACGTATCGCTGAACGTTTATTGGAAGTGACTCAAAGTACAGCCATGTTAACCACATTTAATGAAATTAATATGGCGCCAGTGATGGCGATCCGTCAGCAATACAAAGAAAAATTTGAGAAAAAATATCATGCGCGTTTAGGGTTTATGTCGTTTTTTGTGAAAGCATGTGTAGAGGCGCTTAAACGTTCGCCGATGGTGAATGCATCGATTGATGGCGATGATATTGTTTATCACGGTTATTACGATATTGGCGTTGCGGTATCAACGGATCGTGGCTTAGTGGTTCCCATATTGCGTGATGCTGACAAAATGAGTATGGCCGATATTGAAATTGCGATTGCTGATGCTGCTGAAAAAGCACGTGCTGGCAAATTAACATTGGAAGAAATGCAAGGCGGCACTTTCACGATTACAAACGGTGGTGTGTTTGGTTCATTAATGTCGACACCGATTTTGAATGCACCACAAGCAGCGATTTTGGGCATGCATAAAATTCAAGAACGACCTGTCGTTGAAAACGGACAAATAGTGATTCGTCCTATGATGTATGTCGCGTTGTCTTATGATCATCGTTTAATTGATGGCAAAGAATCAGTGACATTTTTGGTAGCGATTAAAGAATTACTAGAAGATCCAACTCGATTGGTATTGGAAGTGTAGGGTGAGAGAGGCTATAAAAAAGAAGTAAATAAAGATTAAAAAACTTAAAAGGTAAAAATTTATGAATCTCCATGAATACCAAGCCAAACAATTATTGGCGAGTTTTGGCTTGCCAGTGTCACGCGGTATTGTTGCTAGCAATGCGGAAGAAGCAATCGCAGCAGCAGAAAAATTAGGAACAGCGCGCTGGGTGGTAAAAGCGCAGGTGCACGCCGGCGGACGTGGTAAAGCGGGTGGTGTGAAATTAGTGGCGAGTAAAGAAGAAGTGGCAAATGTCACGCGCTCGTTATTAGGTACGCATTTAGTGACTTATCAAACCACCGCTGAAGGTCAGCCTGTTAATCAAGTATTAATTGAAGAACCTTGCGATATTGCCAAAGAACTTTATTTGGGTGCAGTGATTGATCGTTCAAAACAACGCGTTGTTTTTATGGCATCGACTGAAGGTGGTGTTGAAATTGAAAAAGTGGCTGAGAAAACCCCAGAAAAAATTCTGACGATTGTGATGGACCCATTAGTCGGCGTGCAGCCATATCAAGGTCGCGAATTAGCTTTTGCCTTAGGTTTAAAGGGCGAACAAATCAAACAATTTGTGCATTTAATTATGGGATTAGGAAAACTATTTAAAGAAAATGATTTAAGTTTATTAGAAATTAATCCATTAGTGATTACCAAACAAGGTAATTTATTATGTTTAGATGCAAAAATTTCAATTGATGATAATGCCTTATATCGTCAACCTGCATTGCGTGAAGCACGTGATGCCTCGCAAGAAGATGCACGTGAAAATCGCGCACGTGAATGGGAATTAAATTATATTGCGTTAGATGGCGATATCGGTTGCATGGTGAATGGCGCAGGTTTAGCCATGGCAACCATGGACATGATTAAACTGCACGGCGGCGAACCTGCTAACTTTTTAGATGTGGGCGGCGGCGCAACCAAAGAACGTGTTGCTGAAGCTTTTAAAATCATTTTATCAGATAAAAAAGTGAAAGCGATTTTAATTAATATTTTTGGCGGCATTGTGCGCTGCGATTTAATTGCAGAAGGCATCATTGGCGCAGTTGCAGAAGTTGACACGAAGTTGCCAGTGGTTGTTCGTCTCGAGGGTAATAATGCTGAATTAGGCGCGAAATTACTTAAAGAAAGTAAAGAAAAAAGTAAATTAAATATTATTGCTGCAACTAGTTTTACTGACGCAGCAGAAAAAGTTGTCGCTGCGGTCAAGGGGTCAAAATAATGAGTATTTTAATTAATAAAAACACAAAAGTGATTTGCCAAGGATTTACAGGTAAACAAGGTACGTTTCATTCAGAACAAGCCATTGCTTATGGCACCAAAATGGTGGGGGGAGTGACACCGGAAAAAGGTGGACAAACACATTTAGGGTTACCGGTTTTTAATACGGTAAAAGAAGCTTATAAAGAAACGAAAGCCGATGCATCGGTGATTTATGTGCCAGCGCCTTATTGCAAAGATTCTATTTTGGAAGCGATGGAGGCGGGCATTAAATTGATTGTCTGTATAACGGAAGGTATTCCGGTATTAGATATGTTGGATATCAAAGTTTGTTTAAGCCAACATCCAGATGTGCGTTTAATTGGACCGAATTGCCCTGGTGTGATTACGCCAGGCGAATGCAAGATTGGTATCATGCCAGGTTATATTCATAAACCTGGTAAAGTCGGTATTGTGTCACGTTCTGGCACATTGACTTATGAAACCGTCAAACAAACGTCTGATTTAGGATTAGGACAAAGTACTTGTGTGGGTATTGGTGGCGATCCTATCCCGGGTACAAATTTTATTGATGTATTAGCGATGTTTGAAAAAGATCCGCAAACGGAAATTATTATTATGGTGGGCGAGATTGGTGGGAATGCGGAAGAAGAAGCAGCAGAATTTATTAAACATCAGGTGACTAAACCGGTGGTGGCATATATTGCTGGCGTGACCGCACCGGCAGGCAAACGTATGGGGCACGCGGGCGCAATTATTGCTGGCGGCAAAGGCACGGCAGCGGAAAAGTTCAAAGCATTAGAAGCGGTGGGTGTGCACACTGTACGTTCTCCTGCGGAGATGGGTAAAATGGCCGCACGCATTTTATTGCCGCAGGGAATGTGACGTCGTCATTGCGTGCGAGTGTTTTTCTGGATTGCTTCGTCGCTAACGCTCCTCACAATAACGTGATATAGGAATAAACCTAAGTAACAGGTAAAAAATAAATATGCTTGATCCCAAACTTATTCGACAATCCATGGATGTGGTCGCCGCCAAATTAAAAAAGCGTGGTTTTGTGATTGATGTTGCAAAGTTTAATACTCTCGAAGAACAACGCAAATATTTGCAAGTTAAAATGCAAGAATTGCAAAACGAACGCAATGTGCAATCCAAAGCCGTTGGTCAAGCAAAATCCTTAGGAAAAAATGTAGAAGATGAATTAAAAAAATTAAAAGATTTAAGTGAATCGCTCAAATTCATTGAAGCAAAATTCGGTCAAACCCAAACTGAATTAGATGATTTTCTCGCACAATTTCCTAATATGACTGATGACTCAGTGCCAGAAGGCAAAAGTGAAGCGGATAATCAAGTCGTACGCGAATGGGGTAAGCCAACCACATTTTCTTTTACACCCAAAGATCATGTTGCATTAGGTGCGCGCGATGGTTGGATGGATTTTGAAGCCGGCGCCAAATTAGCCGGCGCGCGATTTGTGGTATTACGCGGACCATTTGCAAAATTACAGCGCGCGCTCACTCAATTTATGTTGGATTTGCATATTAACGAACATGGTTATCAAGAAATTTATGTGCCAGCCATTGCCAATGCAGAATGTTTATTTGGCACTGGCCAATTACCCAAATTTAAAGAAGATTTATTTGCAATCAGTGATGACAACGAACGTTATCTTATTTCTACGTCCGAGATTGCTGTGACCAACACAGTACGTGATGAAATTATTGAAGCGAGCCGATTACCACTGAAATATGTTTGTTATAGTCCATGTTTTCGTAGTGAAGCGGGATCGTATGGCAAAGACATGCGCGGCATGATACGTAATCATCAATTTGAAAAAGTAGAATTAATACAAATCGTGCGGCCTGCGCAATCTTATCAAGCATTAGAAGAATTAACTAAACACGCAGAAACCGTATTACAACGTTTAGAGTTACCCTATCGCGTGATGGTGTTGTGTACGAGCGATATCGGATTTTCAGCAGCAAAAACCTATGACTTGGAAGTTTGGTTACCAGGGCAACAACATTATCGAGAAATATCTTCTTGTAGTAATACTGAAAGTTTTCAAGCGCGTCGCATGAAAGCACGGTGGCGCGATGAAGAAGGCAAAATTGAATTAGTCCATACATTAAATGGTTCTGGTTTGGCAGTAGGGCGCACCTTGATTGCAGTCATTGAAAATTATCAAGACGAATTGGGCCGTGTGCACGTACCTAAAGCATTGCAACCATATATGAATGGTGTGAAGGTGATTGAATAGTCTGGAATTGGAACGAAACAGCTTGAATGCTTTGCTGTCATTGCGAGGGGTCGAAGACGACGAAGCAATCCAGGGGTTTTGAATTATTAAATTTCTGGATTGCTACGCTCTGCAAAAAGCGCAGAGCTTGCAATGACAAGTTATTAATCAGTTTAGGAGAAATCCATTGTGCGCATCATTAGTTATTTTTTCTTACTCGTCATTATTTTATTTGGCATGACGTTTGCAACATTAAACTCTGAATCAGTGACGATTAATTATTATTTTGATGAAAGCAGTTTACCTTTATCATTATTATTAGTTTTAGTATTTGCTTTAGGTTGTTTAACCGGTATGGTTGTTGGTTTTTGGTTATTGATTAAATCGAAAGTAATTAATTATCAATTGCGCCAACGTTTAAATTTAGCTGAAAAAGAAATTGAAAATTTACGTGCGATTCCATTACAGGATAAAGTGTAATGCATTGGTGGTGGCTATTACTTTTTATTGGATGCGTGATGGCCGCTTGGTATTTAGGTTATCGCGTACGGTCAAAAGAAAAAGAACCGCGAAAAATAATTAATTTACCGCGTGATTATTTAGTGGGTTTAAATTTTTTATTGAATGAAGAAACTGATAAAGCAGTTGATGTTTTTATTAAAATGTTAGAAGTCGATAGCGATACTGTTGAAATGCATTTGACGGTAGGAAAATTATTTCGCCGTCGCGGCGAAGTCGATCGCGCTATTCGTATTCATCAAAATCTCATTGCGCGTCCGCAACTTGAAAAAATTTATCGCGAACAATCTTTATTTGAATTAGGCCAAGATTATTTAAGCGCAGGGATGTTAGATAGGGCGGAGCGTATATTTTTGGAATTAGTCAATACAAAAATATACGCAGCGCCCGCACTGCGTATTTTAATTGATATTTATCAGCAAGAAAAAGATTGGGAAAGTGCAGTGAAAATGGCAGCGCAATATGAAGACGTAGCGCGACAAAATATGCAGCCAGTGATTGCGCATTATTATTGTGAATTAGCAGATATTCTATTTAATAAACATCAATATGATAAAGCGGCTGATTATTTAGAAAAAGCATTGCGCGCAGATGATTCTTGTGTGCATGCGAGTTTGTTGCAAGCGCGAGTGCGTATGCAACAACAAGATTATAAACACGCATTAAAAAGTTTAAAAAGAATAAAAGATCAAGATCCTAAATATTTATCGGAATCCATCGATTTGTTAGCCGCCTGTTACGAAAAATTGAATCAAGAAGATGAATTAGTTGTTTATTTAAAAAATTTAATTGAAGAATATCCACGTGTGCCAGTGGTATTGATTTTGGCAGAACGGATTCGTAAATGGAAAGGCGATAAAGTCGCCGCAAATTTTGTGGCAGAATATGTACGTCGTTATCCTTCGTTGCGCGGATTATATTTATTTGTGAATTTATATATTTCAAATGCTGAAGGTCGAGCAAAAGAAGATTTACAAATTTTGCAAAACCTAATGAAGAAAATTTTGGCGACCAAGCCTGATTATCGCTGTCGATCATGTGGATTTTCAGGGAAAACGTTGCATTGGCAATGCCCGGGTTGTAAACAATGGAGCACGATTATGCCGATTCATAGTTTGGATGAAGCGTAAAGATTAACTTGTAGGGTGGATTAGGCACGTTTTTTGTGCCGTAATCCACCATTGCTAAATGGGGACAAGCTTGAATAATTAAGGAGTAAAACCATGTCCTTTCAAGATCATAAAGTTCGTGCAGTTTTCGTTGCAAGTATTGGTGGTGGTTTGGAAATTTATGATTTTACCATTTATGTTTTTTTTGCTTCTATTTTGGGGATGTTATTTTTTCCTAAAGAAAATAATTTTGTTTCTTTATTAGATACATTTGCGGTATTTGCGATTGGCTATTTTGCTCGTCCTCTGGGCGGGGTTTTATTTGGTCATTTTGGCGATCGAATTGGCCGTAAAAAAGGAATGTTATTCACCATTGCTTTAATGGCAATCGCAACGGTAGGTGTTGGTTTATTACCAACGTATGCGGAAATTGGTATTGCCGCACCTATTTTACTAGTCATTTTTCGATTTCTACAAGGATTGGCAGTTGGCGGTGATTTACCGGGTGCTATTACGTTTGTTGCAGAATATGCTGATGATCATCGTCGCGGATTATGGTGTAGTTTAGTTTGTTTTGCGGTCAATCTTGGTTTATTAGTGACTTCTATTATTGCTTCCTTATTAATATTTTTATTGTCACATGAACAATTAGTAAATTGGGGATGGCGGTTTGCATTTTTATTGGGATTACTAATTGGTATTGTGGGATTTTATTTGCGTAGCAAAATGCTTGAAACACCTTATTTTAATCAAATAGAACAAAAACAAACGATTGCTCAATTACCGGTGCTGAAACTATTTCATACTCAGCGCAAAGAAGTATTACAAAGCGTTGGTTTGATGTGGTTGTATGCGGTCATTATTGCTCAAGTTTTTCTTTACATGCCTACTTATTTAAATTCAGTGATGCAATTTACCTTAAAAGAATCAATGTTATTAAATTCGGTAAATATATTTATTTATACCTTATGCATTCCCTTAATAGGATACTTGTCTGATAAGTTGGGCCGAAAGCGCATGATTTTAATTTTTTCCTTAGGATTTGTTTTGTTTACGTATCCACTGTATGCGTTACTTAATTCAACTTATATTGGTTTGCAAGTGAGTGCGTTATTAGTGTTTGGTATATTATCTGCTGGGATTGTTGGCACATTGCCCAGCATATTAGCAGAAATGTTTATAACCAATGTACGTTATTCTGGTGTGGCGGTTAGTTATAATATTGGATTTGCTATTTTTGCTGGATTAACACCGGTGATCTTAACTTTTTTACTTTATAAATTTCAATCTAAAGAAGTGATTAGTATTAATTTAATCGTGAGTGCTGTTGTTGCGTTTGCAACAGCTTGTTTTATGAAAGAAAAATCAAACCAACCGCTGGTTTCTGAGTTGTAAAATAAATATCTTTAAAACGAACTTCCTTTCTTGCTTGCTTTTACTGTTTCCTCTTCCTTTACTTTTTTTGCATTAGGTGATTCGAATTTTGGTCCGGATCTGGGGAAAATAACATTTTTTTGATTTCTCATTTTGGCTTCATTATATTCATTAAGGCGAGCAGCAATTTTTGCGTTAATTTCAGACTCAGACTCATCAGAGTTGGAATTAGAATTAGCGTTAGATTTTTCTTTAGCAGTGTCGCTTTTTTCTTTTTTGCTAGGCAATGCTTCCTGTTTTTTCTCAGTAATCTTTTTGCTGGTGGGTATTTTGCTTGCCATTTCATCTTTTGCTTTACTAGCTGCGCTATATAATGTTGTTATTAATTCACTTAACCAATCAGAAAATAGTGATTTTGTTGCAGCAAAGGCTTCACGCCGATCGCTAAAAGACTTTAACGCAGTTGTATATACTAATGAATTGTTTTTATAAATTGCTTTTAAATTTTCTTCATTATTGGTTAGTGCCGCAATATATATTTCATTTTTTAATGCATCAGGAGCGAGATTGCTGAATCGGGAGAATCTACTTAAAAATCCCGTGGCTTTGCCGATGACTAATGTCGTTAAACCAATTTTATGTTGATTTTTGGGCGGCGGTCCGATAGGTGTTTCTGTGTCATTGTTAGGTTCATTAGCATTTGATTTGTTAGCATTAAAATTATTTTCTAAATAATCTTTTAAATAATATAGAATAGTTACATTTTCTGGATGATTTAAAACTGCTTGAAATAAAATTAGTAAAAAATCAACTTTATTTTTTTCATAATACACCGCTAATTTTGTTAACGCCGCTTCTTCTCCACCTAAGACAGCTTTCTTGAAATAATTTTCAGCGTCTGACAGCGAAGGTTGACGCAACATATTATGAAGATCCACCGTGTATATATTACCTAAACAGTAGGCAGCAAATGCAGCATCCTCTTTGTTTGATGTTACTGTGTCTTTTAAAAATGTAATGCTGGCTTCTGTTATTTCATACTTTTTAGCTGTCAGATAGTTTAAATATTTTCGATTGAGTTCTTTTTTAGCTTCTAGTTTTTTAAAAAGCGATGATTCTGGTGGTGCGTTGATTGCTTTCCAAAAAGAAGCTAGATCGGAAAAGTGGGTAATAGTAGTAGGTTTATTAGATTCCTCACCAGGAATATTAAAGCCAATTTTGGATGTATTTTGTTGATCTCGTACCGTATGACTTGTAATATCAATGTGATAATTAAATAATTCATTAATAATAGGGTAAATATCTTTTTCATTGTTTTCGCGTCTATTATTTTTATGATTAATCAGTAGTTTTAAATTGATCAAGTCGACAAAACAATCTTTCAGCGAGATTAGCTGATGATCAGGCATTTCTCTATTTTTTAGCATTGTAAAAATAGTATCAATAAGTTGATTGGCTTTTTCCTCGCTATTACCTTTATATAAATTTTCTGATTGATAACAATCAATCAGAAGCTGAATTAATATATGTAAATGATGAAGTGAAATATTCTTACCAGCATGTGTTTTATTTCTATTTTCAATGGAGGGTAGATACGGTTGGATATACTCGACAGCAAAATACAATACACCACTTTTGGCATAAGCATAATTAGTTATTTCTCTATTTATATAAGTTTCAGGTTTCTGTTTATCTTTTAAGTCTTGAATAATATATTGCATGGCTTGAAGGTATTTTTCTTTTTCTGGTTCAGGTAATTCTCTGGGGATATGTTGATAATGTGAGGCTAGCAGAATAGCCGTTCTTTTTTCAAAGGAGTTCGCTACTTCATTGGGTTTAAGCTCGGCATCTTTATTTTGACTTTCTTCTTTTTCCGGATTTCTTTCATCTATTTTAATTGAGCGTAATTCATGATTAATTTTTTCCAATGTATTTAATTTAATAGCTATAATTTGATTATCTTTTAAAAAATCGGATAAAGGTTGATCATACGTATTCATCTTTTCATTTTCATGTGCTGCAATCACTTCCACTCTTAATGTAGAAAAAATAGATTCACCACTCGTCTCTAAAACGTTAACTGCTTGTACAACATTATTTTCTTTCTGGTAGACACGGCTTAATGCTATCGCAGCATTACTATAATGAGGATATTCTTTTAGCGCGCGCGCATATAATTCAATGATTCGATTATTCGCTTGATCATTTTCCCAAGGTTCTTGCTGTTCTTTTTCCTGCCCATAATGAAAGCAAGTATCATATATTTTTTTTAATTTACCTTTATTCTCTACGCAAGTTTCTAACAACTGACCTAATTGATAATTAAATTCACTATCAGTTGAGGTTTGTTGGTTTAAGAATGAAATTTGGTTAAAAATAGATATTAATTCTTCTTGGGTAAAATCGGGTTGATCGACTTGCAATCCATTATTGTTTTTAAGAATGTCAATAATCAGAGATATCTCTTGCATAGCAGAAAGAAAATCAGCTTTTGCCATAAAAAATTCTATTTTTTTAATCAACGCATGTGATATAGCATGATTTCCTAAAATCGTTAGATAATGAATACTCAAATCTGACTTATCTTGATCAATGAGTTGTTGAATGTTGTCAAATAAATATTGGCTCGTTATTTTTTTAGTGCCAATATCAAATTGTTTTTTAAATTGATTTTCAAATAATTGAGAAAAATAATTCTCGTCAAATTGTAAAGCTTGCCAATACAGTAAAGGTAAATGTTTCCAAAAAAGATTCTTCTCAGCATTTACTTCAGAAGTTGAAAGTGATTCAAATGCAGACCGTGTTATATTGAAATTATTTTCAAATGACTTCGCTTCAATTAAAGATAATAAACTAGCAAGATAAGGAAGTCTCTCATACTTGTTGCTTGGGTTGTTACTTAATTCAAAGAGTCGATTATTGGATTTAATATGATTAACTATTTTTCCTTCTTGATATAAATCGATTGCCCCTTTTTTTAGGTCTGATTGATTTAAGAGTCTTGCTGCTTGTTCAACAGTTTGTGCAAACGCATAATAAACTTCAAAGTCAGTGGGGTAATTCTTTGGTATACGAGATAAACCACCTATACATGAATTGAAAGTATTAATAATTTCGCTATTCGGTATAGAAATTTTATCTTTTTCTAATAAATCTATTATATTTTTTAATGTAACATTAGCTTTCTCCAATAATTTTTCAGCGGCTAATTTGTCCTGATTGTTGGTTGCTGATGAAAATGATTTTGTAAACGCTTCTAAATAAAGTTTGGCTTGTAACAAATAAGCATCATCTACTTTCTCGGCAATCAGTTGATTGGTTAATGGAATGGATTGCTTAATGTCTAATGTAAATAATTGTTCATTTATATAAGAAGAAGTGAGTTTGTATTGTTCATTATCAATTTCAAGGCTGTAAAATTTCAATGTTTTTGCTGGAATATATCCATTGATAAATCCAATCGCTTCTTGTTTTTCTTCTATATTTAGTATGATTGTTTGTTCTTCGTTGCTTAAATTGTTATTTTGTTTTATCGAGCTGATTGAGTCTTTTATGCCATGTATTATTTTTTCATATTTTTTTTCTAAAACATGATTATGTTGATAGGCGATAATGTTGATTAATGCATTAAATGCATTAATTGCTTGAGTATAATCTGGGGTTTTTAATTTTAAATAAGCCAATCCTAAATAATAACGTGCCTCAATATTGTTTTCATCTAGTCTAATAGTATTCAATAAATTTTTAATTGCATCATGCGGTGAAGCTAGATCTAGGTAGATTCTTGCTTGTAATAAATAAGATAATATATTTATTCTATCTAGCGGATCTATTTCTTCATTTTCCTCCATAAAAGGAAGATTTCCCCCTGAAGAAGATGGCGCACTAGGTTTGGCATCTGGCGCGCTTGCTGGTAATAAGTGAGCGGCAGAAGAAGTAGCAGCAATCGGTATCCATTGTAATACCGATAATAATTTTTCTTTATCCTCATTCGATAATTTTTTTAGATGAAGTAAAATATCTTCTATGACTTTTAATAATTCTTCAGTATTAACATGCGGACCAGCAAATCCTTCTCGTACCCAATCAATATACATTATTTGCGCTGATATAATGGGTTGATCTGAAAATGCAAATGTCTTGATGTAAGGCATAATATGCAAAGCATCAGCCCCATTATTTTTTATCAAATTAGCGGCAGTTTCCACTGCATGATTAATTATCGTTTCGGTTTTTTCAGGACTAGAAACTTTTATTAATTTAGAATAGATATTGAAAATATTTTTTTCGATCAGCGTATTTTGTTCGCACCCCACCATGTTAGCCAGTTGAGATGTAATTGAAGCGGCGGTGGTGAGTGAGATAAATGTGGGCGTTTGTTGAGTAATGTTATTGATTAAATCAATAACAAATTTAAAATAATGTTCAGGCCACTGTTTTTTCGATCTATTTTCTATTACAAGTTTAGTACGACTAATTAATTTTGTAAAAAATAATTGAATCATTTTTTGTTTTTCGTCAAACGAGGCTTGTGCGCAGAATTTTTCAATAAAAAATAAAGATTGATTCAATTTATCGCGTAAAAAATAAATAGATTGGTCACCACTAGTGGCGATATCAGTGATTAGTTTTTCTCTTCTCGTGCCATTAAGCGATATTAGAATATTTTTTGTCGTTACTTCTGCCCATGATTTTTCATCGATAGAAGCAATATAAGCATTTTTAACCAGATAAAAAATATTTTTATCGTTATTTTTTTCTGGATAATTACCACTATCAAATTGTTGCGGATTATTATAAAGATTTGCAACGGCCCGACATGCCTGAGCAATCAGTTCTTGTTCAGACCAAGGTATGAGAGCGCCACTGATACTATGTAATTCACTATCTGCAATAGCGAGAAGCCTATCAAAAGCATTTTTACTTTCAGCTTGGGTATTTAGCCAACTTCTATCGTAATATTTATCTATAAGCACCGCTATATTTGCTAGTGTTCCTCTTGAAAATGACATGAGTGATATCTACCCCGTTTTGTGTGATTGAAACACGCATTTTTATTTATAATTTTGTTTTATTTAGAATGATTTACATATACCCATTGCACTTCAAGATGCGAACGTGAACATCTCATTTTGCGGCGAAGTTAAAATGTTTTTCAATCGAAAAAACTCGAAATACCGCAAG
>OBEQ012298477.1_pt1 | contig 27167 bp, 22 predicted proteins | sample 1670901 | NCBI WGS metagenome assembly OBEQ01 (sample SAMEA104232315, study PRJEB22302) | groundwater metagenome | biome: forest; feature: aquifer; material: groundwater | place: USA | collected 2011-08-07 | depth 5.4 m
CGTCGCCGGCAGACAGCGCGCGATCCACTGGGCCCACACGGGCAGCACGTCCAGCGGGTAAAAGGCGCAGCTAAACGGCTGCAGCAGAAACGGAATGCCCCAGATCAGTGCTTCCGCCGCGTAGCCAAAGCGCAGCAGCAGCCCGGCCGTCAGCAGCCCCACCGCCCAGCCAAACAGCAGCAAATTCGCGGCCAGCGGAAAAAACGCCCACCCGATGCTGGCCAGGTGAAATGCATACAGCGCCTGGGCGACCACCATCAAAATAACCGTGACGATCGCCACCTTCACCGCGCCATAGAGAAAGCTGGCCGTGATCCATTCCCACAGCCGGATCGGTGCGATGAGGACATTGACGAGATTGCGGGTCCAGATCTCTTCCATCAGGGAGATCGTCACCGCCTGCTGGCCCCGATAATGGATATCCCACGCGATCATCGCCCCGATGAGAAAGATCGCCACCTGGCCCAGCGGCCCGCCGGCTTCCCGCTGGATATAGAGGGTCACAAAGCCCCAGATCAGCAGATCCATCACCGGCCAGAAGAAGATGTCAAAGGAGCGGATGAGGCTGCGCCGGTGCAGAAAGGCGTAGCGCTCAAACAGCCCCGCGATCCGCACAGCACTACCGGACATCGAACAGCTCTCCGCTGCCGGCGACCTTGATGAAGAACTCGTTCAACGACCGGCTGTTGAATTGCCGCAGCACCTCCTGCGGCGTGCCCTCGGCCAGCTTTTTGCCCTCATGCAGAAACACGATCCGGTCGCAAAACTCCTCGACCTCCTGCATGTTATGCGAAGTGTGCAGAATACTCATCCGGCGCTCCCGCTGCAGCGCCTTCAGCACGCGGCGGATCTTCTCCGCCATATACGGATCCAGATTCAGCGTGGGCTCATCCAAAATCAGCAGCCGCGGACTATTCAGCAGCGCCTTGCACAGCTTCAGCCGCATCTGCTCGCCGGCGGAGAACCGCCCCACCAGCCGGCTGCGCAGCGGGCCCAGCGAGAAGCGCTCGATCAGCTCTTCGATTCTTGGGCGGGCATCCCGGATCCCGTAGAGCTTCGAAAAAATCCGCAGGCATTCCAGCGCGGTGAGATTGGTGGGCAAATCGACATCCGCGGAGGCGAAGTTGATCAGTGGCAGCACCTGCACGCGATCCTCAATCGGTGAATGCCCAAACATCCGGATGGCACCGGAGGTCGGCTGCAAGAGCCCGAGCACCGCATGCAGGGTCGTGGTTTTGCCGGCACCGTTTGGCCCCAGCAACCCCAGCACTTCGCCCTCCGGCAGGATGAAGCTCAAGCCCTGCACGGCCGGAGCCTCGGCGGCCGGATACTGATAGACCAACTGCTCGATTTGAAGTGGCGCATCCATACCGCTATTATAGCGCCATTAAAAAATCCGCCGATGAGGGAATGCTCATCGGCGGCCTTCAGATACGTTCTAATTCGCTAAGATGTTTATTTCTGCTTAAAAATGTCTGTAACTCGACCAGTATGAAACCTTGCAAGGCTAGAAACCTTTCTATTCTTAAAACCTACCTTAGTTTGAACTTTTCGTATAGTCGTAGCCTCATATACCCATTCCTCATCATCAATGTTTTTTAATTGGGGATGGGGAGGACCAATACGGTCGGGTTTTCCCAATCTGGCCAGCACTTCATCCGTTGTCATACCTTGGACTATGTCCTCATCTTTTCCATAGATCAGACGTTCTTGTTCCTGTTCAAATATCACTACCCGTTTTACAAAGCCATCTGTATTTAAATAGACCTTAATGTCCGGATGTTTTATTTTTTCATTAAAATCAAGATCTCGCTTTGAGGCACGCCAATACATAACGGTCCACTGTTCGTCGCTTTGTTCGCCATCCCAAAACACTTGCCAGAGAAGTGCAGCAGAGTTGTAATTTAGTTGAGTTAACGACGTGTCAGCTTTCTGCTTTATCAGTGGAGTGGCTTTACCGACAGCATCCCAAACATCCTGGCCTGAAAGTTTCTTTTCCAGCCAGCCCATTGCGCATACCTTTTCCTGCAATGCGAAAAGGCTGTAGAAGCCGAGAAATACTCCTATCACGAGTGAAGAATATTTAGAATGCATTTACTGGTTCGCAATAGATACCTGGTGCTCGGTGTATTTAAACTTCGTCATTATATCTCGAAACAAGCCCATCCAACCACCGATCATCTTGATGCTCAGTTCCTGGTAAATATTAGCTTCATCTAACCAGTCAGTTGGCACAAAATCCAATGTAGCCTCGACGCTCCGGATTGCAGTATTAGACTTATATTTGCTGACCGCAGATGAAGAAAATCTAAAACTGGATCCTGGAGCGAATCGGCCGCCGAGTACGGAAACATAGGTAGGAGGTATCACCCCTCCGCTAAAAGCATCTCCCTTAATGGCGATACCAGCCTTCGTTAGGTTATGGACTTGGCGTACAAATTGCTTATCGATCTCAGTTGGTCCGATGAATTTTCGGAGACCCACATCTATCAAGTCTGAAAGCAATCCTGCAGTAGGATCATAGTAAACTAGCAATACGTGTTGTTTTATAAGGGCATCTTCTCTGGCATGTTGAGGTGTTGTGTTAATTCCGTTAAAAGAGAGTTCCAGTGTGGAAATATTATGTGCCTTGGCATACGTAACAGGGTCAGGGATAAGCTCTCCAGTCCGGGTATCAATAAACTGTCCAGAGATTTCATTCATTTTTTGAGAAAGTCGTGGTCTTGGAGAGTCCAATAGAGCAGAGATTAATGTCGATGCGCTCGCTATTGCGGCGGTCCAAGCCACCCCGAACGCTGCTGCTGCCAAGTATTCTTGTCCTGTAACTGTTGCTACAGCACCCACAACTACCGCGATGGCAGCCACAATCAACAGTCCAATGGCAGTCAGTAGCTTCTTGAATGAGAAATACCCGCTCGGATCCACGAAGTTAATTGGATTATTACGTACGTAACTGTATCGGTTGAGACATTGCGGATCGGTTGGATCTTGGACAATCGGATCCGGCTGGATGAACCGGCCGAGCTTGGGGTCGTAATACCGTGCCTGGTAGAAGGCCAGGCCGGACTCCTGGTCGAGCCGCTGGCCGGTAAACTTATGAGCGACATCCGTGCTTCCTTCGTGGCGGTTTATAACGCCATACGGAAGGTGTTCATTGAGCTCGATTAATACTCCTGAACCATCTGTGATTACATTGGAGGAACCCAGGTGGTCAGTGTGATAAAACCGGAGCTTGCCGTCAGAATTTTTGGCAGTTAGTCGAAGGCCGCCAGCATACACGTACTTATTCCGCTCCCCGCTCGGTAAAATTTCGTAGGCTTCTCCCAGGTAGATCGTTGTTCCATCCGATGTAATTTTTTTTGTTCGCCCACCGGCTCCATCGTACACATAGCGATTCGTGGGATCGCGCGGCGGGGCAGGGCGGAAGGTGCCAGCCGTGCGGATTTTAACCCAATAGGCCTGGCCTGGGGATGCTTGGGAAACTAGGGTAAGCGATACATTCCGGATCTCCGCGTAATCTACCCCGGCCAGCCAGGTTACCGCCGCTGTATCCGCAAGAACAGTTGCGCCGAGAAGATCCCACCCGACGCTGAGGGGCCGTTCCAATCGCTTGGTGGGTAGTTTGCCGCGCACAGTCACTTTTACCGGTTGGGAGGCCTTACAATACACCTCGTAGCCTCGTCCATATTCCAATTTTGAAAAGTCATCGAAGCCGGCATTGCCGATATAGTGCTCAAAGACGCCGTCTTTTCCTGCAACAGTTCGGCTGATCTGTTCGAAGTCGGTAAAGTTTGAAAAGATCTCGGAAATTCGAAGATCATCTGGGATGACAGGTAGGGAAAAGAAGTTCCAGCCCGGCTGGAAGGTCACCGTAACAGTTTCTTCAGGAGCAGTTTTGACCTCGATCAGTCGGTTCTCGGGATCATAGGCAAGCGACTGGGCGGTGAGCGATTGAGCAGGATCGAGAGGCAATTTCTCGACCAGGTTGCCATTTGTGTCGTAGGAGAGCTGAAGTTCCGGTGAATTAAGGGTGGTGGGACATACCCGCGTCACCGCATGCGGTTTTGAGCCGTCGGCAAGACCATAGGTCATCATGGCGCCTTCCTTCGATGTTATATTGCCAATGGCATCATAGGCATAGGATAGGGTTCCATACGTGCCGGTGGCTTTCGTTAAACGGCTCAGTTTGTCATACTCAAATACTTGGCTGCCCGTGTGTACGGCATCCTGGATTTCGGTGACGTTGCCAAGGGCGTCAAATCTGTAGTGAAAGTCCTGCAGTGGGCCTAATGGCCCAACCGTTTGCAGACGGTCCAGCCGGAGGGTTTGCGGATTATAAGAATAGTCCGTCACAGTACCATTGCCATAGGCGATCTTTGTGAGTTGGCCGGCGGCGTTGTAGTCGATATCGGTTACGATAGCCTGCGGGCTGGCGGCCGGAGGTTCCAATGCGATGGTTTCAATCCCGCCCTGGGCGTTATAGGTGTACGCGGCAACTTCTGAATCAGGGTAGGTTAGGCGCATCAGGCGGCCGAGTAGATCATACTCGCGCTGAATAGCATAGGTTTTGCCATCAATTGTTTTGGATTCTTTAATAAGTCGTCCGAGCTTGTCATAGTCGAAGCGGGCGGAGCCCGACCCATCCGCCACCCGCGTCAACTTGCCTTTGGTGAATGGATTTTGAGCATTCGGTTCATCAAAAAAGTAATTCACAATTCCCGGACTGGCGATGCCTGAGCCTGTAGGAATCCCATAGCTCTTCTCGATTAAGCGGTTTAGCGCATCATAGGCAAAACTGATGGTGACTCTGCGCGCGTCAGTCTGGCTGACTAGGTTATCCACCGCGTCATACCGGTACTCCCAATGTCCCATATCAGGATCATCCATCAACAGCTTTCGTCCGAGGCTGTCATAGGCCATTCCGGTGATGTTTCCGTGCGCGTCGGTGACCTTAATGAGATTGTTTAGCGCATCGTATTCGTACGTCGTTGTATACTTTTTGGTATCCGAGATGACTTCTTCAACTTGGACTAGTCGCCCATGAGCATCTACCATCCGCTGTGTTTGTTGATTCGCGGCTGACGTCGTTGTCTCGCCGTCATTGTAATCCACCTGCGAAACGGTTCCATCGGGATCCGTCCTCTTGATTAGCCGCCCAATCGCATCATACTCATACGCTACCGGGGTTGAAAGGCCGGCAATGAACATATAAGAAACATACGATGTGGAAGCATTATCCAAGTATGCCGTCCATTGCTTCATGGTCAAGCCACGCTCATCGAGCTCCGCCGCCCCGCTGACCACTTGCTTCGTCGGATCTTCCGCCGGCGATCGGGTTTGAATGATCCGGCCAAGCCCACCCATAAAAGTATAGACGGTCAGGACACCGGGCTGGCCGCTTTGGATCCTGGTATGCACAGTTGTTCGGCTGGGAGAAGTCGAGGAGAGCTGGTATTCATAGCTGATAGTGGGCAAGGTAGGGGTGTCGGTCGGCCCGATGACTTTGCTGATGCGCCCCAGTGAATCGTATTCCGTGGTGGTCGTTGCATCGTTTTGATCCGTTGAGCTGACAACCTCTCCTAAGCGGGCGTCATAGGCCAAGGTGCGACTATGCCCAAGAGTATTGGTAATTCTTACGAGATAGGTCTCAGTGGCATCATAGTCATTGGTTGTCCTCTGAAGCCTGGCATCGGTAACGGCTTTCACGTTGCCATATGCGTCATACGAAAGCGTGGTTCCAAGCCACCGCGTGTCCGGCAAATTGAGCCACTCCTCTTCCTTACTGAGGTTCCCTTTCGAGGGGATGGCTGCCGGATCTGTGGCGCCATCGTAATAGAATCGTCGCTGGGCAATGACTCCTCCATTAGCATTAAGAGATTGCATTAAGCTTGGTTTGCCAAGAATCCAGTCTGTTAAGTTATAACCGAAGGTCGTGACTGTCATGCGTTCATCGCCTGCGAACAATGGTTCCACCTGGCCATCTTCCAAGGTTCGCGTAATATTCCCGTAGTTATCGTACTCAAACCGGCCACTGATTTTTCGGAAGGTCTCATCCCCGTCATAAATAAAACTATCCGTCTGATCCAGTTTGACGAAATGGACTCCCGGGAATAACTCGCTGCAGCTCCAGGTGTTGACCGATTTTGTAAATAGGCGTCCATCGGCATCACGAACCTCAACCGACAACGGATGGCCTTTGGTATGCTCATCCTGAGAGAACGTGGTCTGCGTGCTGGTATCCGCGGCATCGCTGATGATTGCCTGCCGGAACCCCAAGAAGTCCTTTGAGTGGGTGTCATAGAGGCCGCCCTCGTAGCGATAGCGGGTCGTGTAGACATGTTCCATGCCATCAGCCGTGTCAACCTGACTGATCATCGGAAGAATAAAGGGTAGGCTGGAGTTCTTGAGTTGGGTAGAGGGCTGATATGTGAGGGTGGTGCGTCCTCCTAGCCCATTCTCGATTGAGATAAGCAGATCCGGCGAAGTCCCGAGCGCAAAGGCAATCTGCGATTCACCACTGACCGCATTGAATACGCCGAAGCCGTTTAAACCATTCCCTCGAAAATCCCCTATCTGCAAGATGTCATCGTTGCTCTTCAATGTGAATGGATGGTCAGCGAGGAACGCTTGAGAAGGGCCGAAACCATGACCGGTGGAGAATGCCGCAGCGATCGTGCCGGAAGCCTTGTCGTAATATAGGACATCTGTCAGGCCGTCGCCGTTTAGATCAGCCGAAGTCAGATTTTGCCCGAACCCAAATCCTGTGACCCAGGCCGTCGGCTGCTCCAGCAAGCTGGTACCATCGGAAAGGGCCACATTCACGTTTCCGTTCAAAGCTGCAGCGATATCGGTCAGCCCATCCCCGTTAAAGTCGCCTGTTAGGGGAGCAGCGCCAACACCAAAGCCTGTGAGCCATGTCGTTGGGGAGGTAAACTGTGATCCGTTCGACAGGGCGACTGTCCAAGCCCCGTTCGAAAATGAGCCGGCGTCCAGCAACTGATCCCCGTTGAAATCGCCCATCAAAGGGGTTTGTCCTGCGCCGAATCCGTTGTGCCAATTCTCCGGTGATTGAAAGGCGGATCCGGTGGACCGGCTGACTTGCCATGCACCACTGGTCGGATTCCAAAGAACCAAATCGGCCTTGCCGTCGGCGTTGGTATCGCCGACCATCGGCACGAGTTCAGCCGGCAGAATGGTACTCAACCACGTTTGTTCCTGAACAAAGCTACTCAATGAATTCAGCACCACGCGCCAGTAATGCGTTGTCGGATCCACATGCGCCAGATCCATATATCCGTCGCCGTTGAAGTCACCGGAAAGCCGCATGGGGCTGAATTGATTGCGGTGCATTGCCGTCACTTGGCTGGCCAGGTTGGCCGACATCGATAGATTAAATCCGCCTATTTCGTCGTACGCCGTGACTGCCACGACCGTCCATCCCGAACTTAGGGGTATTTGGCCGCCCACGGCAGGCGTCCAGGCGGAACCGCCCGCGGCAATGTAGAAGACGCTTGTCTGTCCGCTGGTGCTGAGTCCTGAGGTGGAAACGGTTTTCGTCGAGGGCGTGTACAGCCAAGTGATGGCCAATAAATGGGTATCTGGGGGGCCGTTGACCGTCAGATTTCCGCTGGCATCCGTTGACCAGTTCACCCCATTAGCCGAACCGGACCGCGCCAGCTCCGGACCGCTCCAAGGAACTGCCGGAATTGCAGCTGTTCGCTGTTCCTCGTGGCACGATTTGAAAAATGAGCGCCCTCGGCATATTTTCTCATTCCATGTTTTGACGCCGGGATCCCATTTGCCGCTTGGCCAAAGCGTTTGATTATTTCCGCCTTCATCACGGGGAAACAGATTGCCGATGTGATACTGCAACTGCCAGCTATTGCTGCTGGGAGTTAGTCCCGGCACGCAGCTATGACAGCGGAAATACGTCGGACTCTTATCGGTATACGCAAACATGGTCTGTGGCAGGCTGGTCACGCCATCCATGCCGATCTGAGTAACGCCGGTTAATAGAGATCGGTCGGTCTGCGGACTTTGTTGGTATGTCAGGGCGTAACGACGCGCGAGCGAGAGAACGCCATTCACCGTGGCCCGCATCTCAACGATTTTCAGCCGCTTGGCAGTGGTCACCGGAAACCCGCTCCGATAGCTGGTTTCGATATCGGGGCGATCCTCGAGTTGAAACTCTACGTGATTAGCGGGCGCCAGGCCGGTTGGCTCATGACCCGTATACTGGATTCTGTCCAGGTAGATCTGTCCCTGGTCTTTCGCATACGTGATGAGGATGGTATTTCCATGCACATCGAGAGCTTTGTCGAGCGTCCATCGGAATGTCCGGCCGCCCTGCGCGATTTGCGATGCGGTGGTCCGCCCGAAGTAGTAGCGGGTGCCGGATTTATCTGTCACCTCCCAGCCGGAAACCCCGTTGTTGCGAAAGCGCAGGAAAAGCCCTTCATCCTTCGCGCGGTAGGTGCCATCAGGGATCTGAACGAGCTCCGACCCGACATCTTGAAACAGAAAGGCGAACGTATCGCCGGCATCATAGTGGGGCACTCCGAGCTTCGTGGAGCGCTCGATATACCCCAGATCCAATCCCCAGCCAACTCCGAGCCACGCATTTCGGTCGGAGGAGGAGTACGTCAGCGCCAAATTCGGCTGTAGCTGTTTGCGGCCAGGCGGCACCACAATGGGGATAGACGTTGTTGCGCGGCCGGTGAATAGGTCCGGTTGAAAGCTCTGGACTGCAGAAACCCCCGGCGGAGGAACGGAACCAGCAGAAGCTGTGGCGGATCCCGGCGCGGCTTCTGTAGGCGTGGGACACACCATCTGGCTGCCGAAGAGTGTGAGTGCGGTCAGCCCGGAAATTGCACGCCCAAAAAATGAGAGCCTCATGGTCGTGTTGTCCTCATATGGGGTTCTCTATGGGTGTTGGATCGGTGGCCGAACGACAAATACGCGGACTTCTTGCGTGCTTGACCCGCCATATCCGTCTCTGGCTTCTACCGCGACAGTATGCCGCCCCAGGTCTGATGTGCCGGGCGTCCAAGCCACTGATGGCACAGCATCCCAATCCACCACTAGAACCCCATCAATCAGGAATCGATATTGCAAAGGATCATTCTCTTGATCCGTCGCGGTCACTTGGAGGCTAATGGGAGTTCCTACATAAATTTTGTCGCTATCGCCCGGTCGGATCGCCTGAATTGACGGAATTGTGCCCAAGAAAACATCGCGGGTCTCTTCTGTCCGATAGCCGTTGGGGCTAATAGCGATAATACGGAGCGTATTCGGACCCAGCGATAACGGCACGGTGGCTTCGAACACCCGTTTGGTCCTTGTGGTGCTAATCCCGCTGATTATCACGGTAGTCAGGCTATCATCCACTATGCCGTTGATTACAAGCGGGGTAAGATTGGTTTTCGCCTCGGGCTGAAAAGTCAGAATTGGAGCGATATTGTCCACGATGATGTTGATTTTGACCTCGGTGCTGGATGTGCTGGTGGCATCTTTGGCCAGGATGGTTAGGTCGTTATCTCCCTCGATCAGCGTTAGCGCAACCGACCAGGTAGTCTCATCATTCATCGCCACCGCTTGAGCGCCGTTGATCCAAATAGATGTGTCAGGTATTTTCGTGCCGCTCAAGATCATCGATGTGGCGGTCGTCACATGAGAGATCGGATCGCCGACCGTTCCAACTGTTGGGCGGGCCGGTGGCCGGGTGGGGAGTGGGACAAACACTCGAACGGAGCGCATGCTAATGTTCCCGATGGCATCGATGGCACGAGCGGTCAGCATGTTGTATCCCGTTGTTACGGGCACCTGCGCGGAAAACCGCCCTTCGGTGATGCTGGTGGGGAAGTTATTGATTGATACCGAAGCCGACGGGTCGTCAATCGTACCGCTGACGGTAATTGAGAACCTCTTAGATTTTTTGGCGTCAGCGAGGTCCAAGTGCACAAGAATCGATTTAGATGAAGAGTTCCCGCATGAGTCGATTGCTCTGACGCTGATATTATTGGGGCCGAGGCTCAGTCGAATTCCATCAGCGGAGTAGGTTGAGCCGGAAATGACCGCGACGGCGCCATTTACCGTGATTGTTGAAGAGGGATCGTTTATCGTGCCGCTGACGGTGATGGTTACGGATACCGGCTTCGCGGCCGGCCGGTGCGGTTCCATGCCCCCCAGCAAGGCATAGAGGCCATTGGTGGATGACCCAGAAGCCGGGAGGCCAATGATCGTCTGCACGCCCATGGGGTTACCGCCACCGATGGGGCCGCCGCTGGAACTGACAGTTTCAAGATGAATGGTATACGTACCGTTGGATATTTGGGCATACCCATCAGGTGCAAGCAGGAGATACGCCGCGAGCCAAAGGACGTTTCGCCTGCTCATACAACGGCCATCCGCGGCTTTCTTGGGCGTCCGCGGTGTATCCGCATGGCCGGGAATCCAAATGAATCAAACCGTTCAGGAAATTCAGGCGATCGATGGGACCCCTCTTCAAAAAACCGGCGATATTGGAATTGCCGCTCTTGCGGTGTTGCCCCCAGCGCTTTATAGCTGGGATTTAGCGAGATGAAAGCATGATTGATTCCCTCCGCGTAAACGCGATAACTGCTCCACGCGTATTCTCCGGGATGTTTCACCAGGCTTGCGCGAATGGGGTTCAGTTCAACGAAGCGGCCGCAGGCCAACAACAGATTATCGCGGTCGACCTGGCTGCTCTTAAATCGTCCCTGCCACAGGTGGCCGCTGTACCGATACCGTTTTCGATAAAACGCAGCATATGCAACGTTGAGGCCTTGCATGGCCTTGCTCAAGGCTTTTCCATCAGTAATTCCCAGTACAAGATGAAGATGATTCGGCATCAGCACGAAGTGATGCAGTTTCAGTTCATGCTTGGTGATATGCGTTCCAAGCAAGCGCATATAATTCTGGTAATCCCACTGTTCTCGAAAGACCAATTGGCTGTTATTTCCCTGTACGAGGATGTGGTACGTTCCAGCATTGAGCATCCCACGACGTATGCGCGGCATCACTTATCTCTTATTTGGAAGCTTGGGCATCGAGCTTCTTCTCGAGTTGATCCAGTTTGACAGCTGCCTCTTTGAGCGTGGCATGGAGATAGCCAACATAAGCTAACAGGTCAATGCCGGATTTTTCGCCTTCCTCATCAAATGCGAGCACCTCAGCGGGAACATTGGCATCGTCAATGGCTATGCCCACTCGCTTAGCCTGAAACTTTGCCAAGCGCTGTTTACCACCCATCAATGTCTGCCGCATCTTCTCGACATCAGAGGAAGAAGGAGTCCGTTTGCCTAGCGCTTCCATCACTTCTTCATCATGCACGGCAGGCCGCCTGGTCCACTCATAGAGCTTGATCGATCTCAATTGATCGAGACGTCCTTCGGTTGGCATTAGGGTTCGTAGAATCTGTTTGTGCTGACGGTCGCAGGGATATGTCAACCAGGAATCTGCGATGGGATCGGTGGGGGAACCCGGCTGAATCGTGAGGATGTGTGTAGGAGCTACGGTCCCGATCCCCACATTGCCACCCGTGACGGATATAGGACCAATGCCATCGACCGGATTTGGACTGAATGCAAACGGCATGGGACCCGGCACCGCCATCGCGCCATCGACGTAGCTTAGAGTCTCAGGGAATTGTGAGATCTCAAACGAGACACTTGCCGCCGATGCCTCGATCATCTTCGTCACACGAAGATATTCCCATTGGCCGCTTCCGCTATGTGCTTGTACCGCGCTCGCCCCGCTGGATTCGACGATCTGAATACGTGGTTTGTTCGGAGTGGTTGAAAATACCCATGCTGAGAATGTCACCGGATGCCCTCGTAGCAGCGTGACGTCGGCTTCTTGCGAAAGCCATCCTCGGACGAGGCTGGCGGAAAGCGCACCTATTTTTACGACGCCTGTCTCCGGTTGGATAGAGTCCCAGGCCGCAACAGTACTTGTGATGACCCAGTCGGTCAGCACGGGATAGGGCTGCTCCCTCCATGATTCAAAGGACCCGTTCTTGAGCAGATTTACCGGTGAGATATTCTCAGATCCGATGATCCGCTCGGCACTTTCAGTCTGGAGCGCTAATGGCACGCTGGTAATTTGCTGGCGAGGCAGGAGTTCAGAGTCACCGTTGACCTGCACAGACAGCCAGCAAGAGTGGCTCCACTCCATGGCGGAAAGAGAAACGTGTTGACCTAACAGGACACTGAAGTGGCCGTTGGAAAGCGGCACAGCAGCATGGGCTTCCTCCCACACTTTGTTTCCGGAAGTTTCAGCGTTATAAAGCCTGAAGGTCAAATTATAGGGCCCTTCAAGGGGAATTCCTTGGCTATCGACCGCGGTTCCTTGATACCGGACCAACTGGGGGACGTCCGCTGCCGCCAGCGGCATGAACCACAGACTACTGACAACGCACACGATAAGATTACGCATGGGCCCTCTCCTCGACGGCTGAATCAATGCTCAGCATCCTGCCGATCACCGGATGATGGGGATAGCTTTTGGCCACATGCGCAGCAATCGAAAGGCTGGTGCTCCGCAATGAAACGGCCAGGTCGTGATTCGCTTTGACAGTCGCAGCGCATCGCAATATGTAGATTTCCCCAATCAGCTCTTTTGCTTTCTGCCGTGCCCGGCATTCCATCGCGGCTTGTATCCTGTTCATGGGGTTCCTCCTGTGATAATGGCACCATCTGCCGGTGCGGTGATCGTCAACTGTGGCGGCGTCTCATCTAACGTAATCGTGTCATTCACCGGAACAGACCAGTTGCCCGCCGCATCAGCAAACTTGACATAAACCTTTTTGTCGCCGTCACCGCCCGCTAATGTCCAGCCCGGCTTTATGGGACTATAGGGCTCGGCAGGCATAAACGACACGCCATCGTTAGATGCTTGCATCTGAGCCACCGCGCCCGAATTGTCATTTGCGACCAAGCTGAGAGTCACCGTAAGATTGTTGGTGGCTGCTGCGCCGTTATTGATCGACATGGAGCCGGTGGGTGCGATGAGATCTGTGTTGACTGTGACTCGTTGACTTTCAGCAGGCCCCATTCCGGACGGCGGAGTGGCCGAGCTGCTTGTTCGCAAATGAATCTTATCGACGCGAACCCCGTCTTCCCGCATCCAGATATGCACGGTGTGTAGGCCGGGTGTCGACACTACTAGGGTGGCCGGCGCAGCATCCAAAGTTGCCTGAGTCCACGTCCAGCCGGTTGAAAAGGGAGAAATTCTGTCGGCTGAGGCCGGTCCGGCGCCGTCTAATCCCATATGGATTGAGTCATCATTTCCGGTCGGGCCCGCGCCGCGCACCCAGACATAGTAGGTACCCGTAGTCGTGAACTGAACGTTATACGCGAGTTCCGGGCTTCCTGTAACATATCCCGTGTTCTTTGTAATCGCGCTATTTGGGTAAGCTTCCATATACCCTGTACCGGCAAACCCTGCTTGAGTCGTCTTTGGGGCCCAATCCTGGCTATTCCGGGGAACTCTCTGGTCATAGTGCTCCGCGTCCATGGTGACTTTCCCGGCGGCTTCCTGGAAGGCCTGCGCTGCCCAGACCGAGGAGTCCTCTAATATTATGAATGCAGTAAATGCTGCGGCCGCCATGCCGAACCTTTGCAATTTTTGAATTACCAGCCTCTGATCCATTAACCGCCTCCGAGTTAATTAAAGAATCAAATTTTATTTGTTAAATAAACAATTACCATATCTTGGACCGATCTGTCAAGAAGAAGTTTGATAAAAAGTAAAATATTATTTGACAGTTTACAAATCCTATGGCACACTATGCCTGATCCGCTACAAGGACAGGAGGATACCAGTGGATGGGTGCCGCAATGAAAAGCGCTAGGCGGGAAAAGAAGGCAGGAGTTTCAGCGCAGCAAACGGCCCGGCATGTGGGGGTCCGCTTGCGGTTTTTGAGAAAGTCTCAGAAGGTCACGCTGGTTGAGTTAGCCCGCAGTTCCGGAGTAGATGCCGCGACGATCTCACGCATTGAAACAGGAAAGATGAGCGGCACACTTGAATCACACATCAAGCTCGCGACCGCCTTGGGTCTGAAGCTGACGGATCTCTATGCAGGGATTGAAGAGGCACGAACCAAGGAGGCGGTGACATTACAGTCTGCATCCAGACGGAATGACGTGTATGTCCATGAAGCCGGGAAATCATCCATCACAATGCTGACAACGGACATACTCAACAAAAAACTGATGCCCGCATTAATTACGATTCAGCTGGGCGGGAGTACTCAGCGAGAAGAAGCGAAGGTGGGCACGGAGAAGTTCTTCTACGTCCTTGAAGGGACCTTAGAGGCTGTTATCGCTGACACAGTTCATCAGCTTAAAAAGGGAAGCAGTCTTTATTTCGACGCTTCAATTCCACACAGTCTTAAGAATATTGGTCGATCAGTAGCTAGGTGCCTGGCGGTCATCACCCCGCCAGTATTTTAGGAGGAGAGATCTATGGCGAAATCCCGAATCCTTATTGCCGATGATGAAGAGGGCATTAGGGAATCCCTAAGTTTAATACTAGGAACTGAGTATGAGTTATCTTTTGCAGTTGATGGGGAAGAGGTATTGACAAAACTCGAGCATGAGTCTTTTCAGCTTGTGTTACTTGATATTAAAATGCCAAAACTAGATGGTCTAGAGGTTCTCAAGCAACTTAAGCAGCAAGGATTAAGCAGCCCTGTACTTATATTAACAGCCTATCAAAGTATTGAGCTTGCTAAAGAGGCAATAAGATTAGGAGCTATGAATTATTTATCCAAGCCATTTGAACGAAACCATATCATGAAAATAGTGCATGAGGTGCTTGAGAAATAAAATGCGAAGTTTTATTAATTTTTTATGATGCGTATCACTCCTTTCGCAATTTCTGGTTTATTTATTGCAGTTTCTTGTCTCGGGGTTGCGCTTCTTGTCTTTTTTCACCAGCCAAAGCAGAAGCCACTTAATACATACTTCATCTTTTTTGAGCTCACTGTTTCTCTTTGGGGTGCTACTGCTTTTCTTGCGGGGATTGATCTAGGACCAGATATTGCGTTATGGGTTTGGAAATTTGCTCATATCAGCATTACTTTCATTCCAGTTTTCTGCTATCAGACAGTTTACTCTTTGTGTGGTCTTAAAAATCAAAAAATACTCAAGCTTATTTATATTCAGGCGCTAGTGTGGTTATGTATTCTTCCCTCAAATATTTTAATGAATGGAGTTCAGTTTCTTTTTAATTCATATTACTACCCGATTAATGGGCCGCTATATTTAGTGTATGTGGTGTGTTGGCTCGGCATTGTAGTTGTGGCCCACTATGAGCTTTGGAGAAAATATTTATTAGTTAAAGGATTTGAAAAGAAAAGTTTGGCTCTATTTTTTCTTGCAAACTCATTAGCTTTTTTGGGTGGCCTAACTAACTTTCTTCCAGTTTTTGGATTGAATATTTATCCTTGGGGAAATTTCATAATTCCTATTTTCCCATTAGCTACAGGATATGCGATATATACGTACAGGTTTATGTCTATTAAGGTTGCGATTACAAAAACAGGAATTCTACTTGGAACATACTTGGTGGTTTTGGGAATTCCATTTGCCGTTGGTTGGAAACTGAGACCTCAGCTCGAATCATGGCTCCAAAATCAATGGTGGCTTGTTCCTTTAGGTCTCTGCACCACCCTAGCAACTATTGGTCCTTTCGCTTATGCCTATTTCCAAAGGCAGGCGGAAAACAGGTTATTCAGAGATCAGCAACGATATCAACGCACCCTTCAATTAGCGGCGCGCGGCATGACTCAGGTTCGAAATATTCACCATCTAACCAAACTTATTACTAGATTAGTAAGTCGTACTGTTCGAGTAACTCATGCGTCGATTTTTCTTTGGGATGCTAGCCAGCAGCGCTACGTTTTACGCTCTAGTCATGGATCCAAACGACTAGCGCCAGAATCTCGTTACGGATTAGAGAAAACTCATCCACTCATCGTATGGCTTAAAGAACATCGGCAGGTTCTTAGCGAAGAAACTCTGTTCCGTTATCCAAACCAACTGGTGAATCAAGAGTTATCCAATTTAGAGGCAGCGATTGTTATCCCTGGCTTAATTAGTAAGCGCTTAATCGGATTACTTGTGCTAGGTTCTAAACGGTCAGACGCCGAATATTCCCCGGACGATTTTCACGCTTTTTCCACGCTGGCGCATGAAGCCGCTATTGCTCTTGAGAATGCCAGTTCTTATGAGGAGTTAATTAGGATAAACGAACAACTTAAGGCAGCTTCAGAGCGGCTCGTGTTTCAAGAACGATTAGCTGCTGCTGGTCAGATTGCAACAGGCATGGCCCACGAGATTAAAAACCCTCTGTCAGCTATCAAAACATTCGCACAGTATTTACCGGAAAAGTATAATGATCCGATATTCCGAGAAAAATTTTTTCGTATTGTTCAGTCAGAGATTGATCGAATTAATAATATTGTTAAGGAGTTGTCCGATTTCGCCAAACCATCCCCGTTGCAATTACAACCGGTGCGCTTAAAAGAGGTTGTGGAAGATACCATCTCTTTACTTTCCGATCAGTGTTTAAAACATGGCATAGAGATACAAAGCGTTTTGTCAGGAGATGGCGCTACAGTTCAGGCTGACCCACAGCAATTAAAGCAGGTTGTTCTCAACTTGGCTCTCAATAGTCTTGATGCAATGCCTGGTGGGGGACACCTGGAAGTTCGAACAGAATTAGATCAAGGATGGATTAAATTGCGGATATCTGATTCGGGGATTGGTATCCCATTAAATGAACAGCATAGGATATGGGATCCATTTTTTACTACAAAAGAGCGTGGAATGGGTTTGGGACTTGCGATTGTACGAGGAATTGTTGAGCGACATAGCGGCCAAATTACTCTAACTAGTACCTCCGGTAAAGGCACCTCAGTAGAAATTTTACTCCCTTTATTAATTTGAACGCATCTGCCAAATCTAATCAAAAATTAAATAGTTGCTTTTTAAGTCAAATAATATATAATAACTAGCAGCAACGAGTAAAACTTGTTGCTTTTTTTATGCCTATGCTAACAGAAACCGACATTTTGACAGTTGAGGAGCTGCGAAGCTACCTCAAGATCCCCAAGCCGACCCTCTACGCCTTGGCGCAGAACGGGCGGATCCCGGCCGCCAAGATAGGGAAGCATTGGCGGTTCCGGCGTTCCGACGTCGATGAATGGCTAAAGTCCCAGCAATGGAGTCCTAAGCCTTTCCGGCGACGCACCCGCGCCAAGAAAGAAGCAAATGCCCAGTAACCGCGTCGCGATTACCGGCTTAGGAGTTATCACCGCTATCGGCGCTGGCAAGGAGGCGTTTTGGGAAGGTCTGCGGGCTGGCAAGTGCGGCATTAAGCGTGTCAGTAAGTTCGATCCCTCTCCGTATCCCACCCAGTTCGCCGCGCAGCTCAACGGGTTCGATTTTAGTGCCTATATTGATCCTAAATGGTCACGCCGCATGGACTTAACATCTCAAATGGCGGTTTCGGCTGCCAAGATGGCTGTAAAGGATGCGGCTATTGACTTGGATAAGGAAGATCGAGAACGGATGGGTGTTGTGGTCGGCACGGCCATGGCCGGGCACGCCTTTATCCTTGAGCAGCATGATGTATACAAGGAAAAAGGGCCCATGCGGATCAACCCGTTTACCGCCTTAACAGTCTTTCCTGACGCACCGGCGAGTTTCATTTCCATTGAACTTGGGCTGCATGGCCCCAGTTTTTCGCTGGCCACCGCATGTTCTTCAGCGTTAGACGCAGTGGGCTACGCCTTCAATGCTATCCGCAAGCGGGAATTGGATGTCATCCTGATGGGGGGTGCAGAAGCCACCGTGTTTCCCCAGGCATTTTCCGCTTTCTGCATGCTGCGCGCGATGTCGCAACGCAATGATGAGCCTGACAGAGCCTCCAGGCCTTTTGACAAAGAACGGGACGGTTTTGTGCTTGGAGAGGGTGCTGGGATGCTAGTGCTGGAAGATCTGGAACACGCGAAGCAGCGCGGGGCACATATCTATGCCGAGATTGTCGGCTTCGGCATGACATGCGACGCGTATCACATGACGGCGCCGGAGCCCTCTGGCCGCCAAGCCACGCGGGCCATACAAATTGCCCTCAAAGATGCAGGAGTTCAACCGACGGATATTAATTACATTAACGCCCACGGCACCTCGACTCCCCTCAACGACAAGACGGAAACGCTTGTCATCAAACAGGTTTTCGGTCAGCACGCGTATCAAGTGCCCGTTTCTGCGACCAAATCGATGATCGGTCATCTCATCGGTGCGGCGGGGGCAGTGGAGCTGATTGCCACAACCCTCTCCCTTGAACACCAACTCATCCCCCCAACCATCAATTACGAAATCCCCGACCCTGAATGTGATTTGGACTATGTGCCAAATGTCGCCCGGCGCGCGACAATTAATTACGCGCTGAAGAATTCGTTTGGTTTTGGCGGAAAAAATTCCGCGTTGGTGATTAAAAAATATGAAAAGTGAGTGAGCATGCCTAAGTGTCCGCTGTTTTCTAATGATAAGGTTCTTTGCCGGGTAAAGCCTGGCAGCCAGCACCGATGGGTGGGAACCGAACGCACCTGGTACATTCGCAATTACTGCGAAGCGGACTACTACGTCGACTGCGAAGATTACGAGGCTTATCTCGAGCAGAAGGCGATCGTGAAGGGAAAGATTTTGGTGATCGACGATGAGACTGCCATGCTCGAAACGCTGAGCAGCTTCTTTGGCAACCGGGGCTATCAGTTGATGACGGCGGCTTCTGCTGAAGCGGCTTTGAAGCTGATTGCCGAAGAGCAGCCGGCCCTGGCACTCATCGACATTAAACTGCCCGGCATGAACGGCATTGAACTGTTGAAGATCATTAAGCGGGATTACCCGAATATCAAGACCTTCATCGTGACGGCGTATGACGAAGAAAACAAGAAAGCGGTTGAGGCTATTGGTGTTGACGCATTTTTTGCGAAGCCAATTGGTTTGGATGCCTTGAAGAAAAAAGTTGTCGAAGTTCTCTCAGCATCCGAACGGCGCATGATGTCATTCGCCAAGACGCAGATTCTTGAGGGGACCCCAACAGCCAAATTGCTGTTTGTGTTAGAAGTGCTGCCCAGCGAAGAGGATCGATTAAGCAAGTACCTGCGGGACTGCTTTACGGATCGGGGCCAATGCGGCGGGAATTATGAGGTTGAGTTTGCCTATAACATTAACGATACGCTGCAAAAATTGATGTCCTTTAAGCCAGATCTCGTACTGATCAACTTCGATTCGTTATATCAAATTCCCTGCGGTCAGCTGGCTTCTCGTATTGTAGAGTCTCCCTATCGAGCGAAAGAAGTCATTGTGTACGGGTTGAATCTTGAAGCCTCGGATAAGCATTCACTCGAGCAGTTGGGCGTGCAATATGTTGATCAACGGAAGTCATTCGCCAAGCTGATCACGATGGTGAAGCAAACCGCTCTACGGTATGGATTGAAAGCAGGCGCAACATAAGATGCGGTTTCATCGCGATCGGATAGTGGTAACCGGAATAGGAGTTGTTGCCCCTAACGGAATTGGAAAAGAAGAATTCTGGGAAAATTGCCTGTCTGGCACATCAGGAATTAAACCAATCACTCTTTTTGACACATCTGCCTATCGTTGCCACCTTGCGGGAGAGATTAGTAATTTCCAACCAGAGAAATATCTTGGATCGAAAGGTCTTCGTAACTTAGATCGAACCACTCTTCTTGTTTTGGTGGCTGCCAAACTTGCAATAGAAGATGCGAAATTAAATATACCTGAAGAGGATGCCCATAGCATTGGAGTTGTTCTCGGCTCAACCATGGGCAGCATTCATTCCATCAGTTCTTTCGATATTGAAAGCCTTCGTGAAGGTCCACGATTTGTTAACCCCGCAGTTTTTCCAAATACGGTAATTAATTCTCCTGCTAGTAGAATAGCAATCCGGTTTGGAGTTAAAGGCCTAAACTCAACCATCGGAACTGGTTTTACAGCTAGTCTTGATGCATTGGAGTACGCCGCAAATATGTTGTTGTCTGGGCGATTAAATGCTGTGTTGGTCGGAGGGGTGGAGGAGCTTTGTATTGAAACATATTCAGGATTCCATGAGCTTAATTTATTAAATGAGTCTAATGGAACAAATGATAATGAGAGCTTACATCCAACAAAACCAAGAGTAAGGTTTTTAATTGGTGAGGGCTCTGGGATTTTTCTTTTAGAAGCTGAGAATAAGGCAAAAAAAAGGAAAGCGGTCATTCAGGGATATTTAGAAGCAACTAAAAGCACGTTCATGGCTCCACCTGCTTCACGATTTCACGTGTGCAAAGAGGAAGAATTAGACGCATTTCTAAGTGATATAGATGGAAATCGTAGTTGTCTGAAAAATATTAGCTTTGTCAGTTTTTGGACTGGTAATGTTTCTAATGAAGGTCGAGTCGATAAGGTGTTGAAGAAGCTACTCAGAAAGAAGTTTTTGAAAATTTCTATCAAAGATCTGATCGGCGAATGTTTTAGTGCAACCGGCATTCTCCAATTAATTGCAGGAATTGGAATTGCTCGAGAAAACGGCGGAGGGCGCTTGCTTGTAGCCAACCTTAGTCCGGTTGGCAATCATTCATTAGCGATTTTATATGTCTCAAAAGACAGCGAGAAGCAATCCAATAAATAAATGACAGACCGTTTTGCGTTTCTACTACATTATCCAAATATTGAAGCTGCGATCGAGGTGGTAGAAAAACGAAAACCATTTCTAGGTAAAGCACCCAGATTGTTGACTCGAGGATCAGAACAGCACTTGAAGAGGTTGTTGTTCAGTCTTCCACCGTATCGATGGTTTAAATTTGATGGGGTTTCTTCTTCTAAAGGAAAGACGGTAGACGGCGTGGCTATTATATGTCCTTTTTTTCCTGAACAATTGGTTACCCTTGGGGAAGATGTAATCTTAAAAAAGATATTTCATGGTGGCCGACTAGCTAAGCGTTATGGCGCCAAGCTTATCGGTCTGGCTGGATTTTGCTCGATCGTTGGAAATGAAGGTCTTGAATTTTCAAAATCGTCTACAGTGCCGGTTACGAGTGGAAATACTTATACGGCTGCTTTGGTTATTCAAGGTATTCGAGAAGCGGCCCGATTATTGGATTTAAAACTTCAAACAGCCACCATGGCTGTAATAGGTGCAACGGGAGATATAGGAAGTATTTGTTCGAAAATTTTTTCTCAGGAAGTTCTTCAATTGAATCTTGCAGCGAGGAATGAGCACCGGCTTGAAGCTTTTTCACAGAGCTTGAAAGGCCGAGCGCATATTAATGTAAAAAAATATATTTCAGAAGCCATTCAGGATGCCGATGTGATCTTAACTGCAACGAGCGCAATTACTACGTTGATTGAACCAAAAGATGTAAAATCTGGTGCCATTATTTGTGATGTGGCAATCCCACATAATGTCGCTACCAACATAGTTCGAGAACGACCAGATGTCTTAGCATTTGAGGGAGGGTTAACACGTCTTCCAGAGCCACTGAAGATTAGTGATCGAAAATGGTTGAAGTGGATTTCACCTGATGGAAGGACCATCTTTGGTTGTTTGGGAGAAACGATCCTTCTCTCACTGGAATCGCACTGGGAGGCGTTTTCTATCGGTCGAGGGAATATTACTCCCGAACGAATAAAGGAGATTTCTGATATCGCTTCTAAGCATGGATTTTCCTTAGCCGATTTCTGTTATGACGGGAAGGTTTTTAGTAGTGATGATATTGCAGAGATTCGACGATATGCCAAAGGCCATACTAAAGCCAGCTTTAAGCAAAAACATTAAAGATTTGTTGCCCCTTAAGCATCAGGTCGTATTAGTTACTGGTGCGAGCAGAGGATTGGGGCGGTCTATCGCTCTTGAGCTTGGTCGGCAGGGCGCCGGCGTGGCTGTTACTTACTTAAAAGAACAAACGGCTGCCAAACAAGCTGTCCAAGAAATTAATGATTTTGGGGGTAAGGCTGTTGCTTACGAAGTTGATGTGCGGGATTCTGAAACAATTCAGCATGCCATTGAAAAAATTATAGGTCAATTTGGGAAATTAACCGGATTGGTTAATAACGCTGGAATTATTAGAGATAAGGCTCTCATGTTAATGGCACAAGAGGAATGGCAAGATGTAATCGATACTAACTTAACAGGAGTGTTTAATGTCTGCCGGTCCACAATCGTGACATTTATGAAGCAAAAACAGGGCCGTATAATTAATATCGCGTCGATTGCCGGAGTCGTCGGTACCGCACGACAAGTAAATTATTCAGCCAGCAAAGCTGGCGTTATTGGTTTCACAAAAGCATTAGCCAAGGAAGTTGCCTCTCATGGAATTACTGTAAATGCAGTAGCACCCGGCTATATTTCAGCCGGGATGGCAGGCATCTTAAATGAGAAACAACAGGAAGAGGCAAAGAGAAAAATTCCACTTGGTCGTTTTGGTGAACCATTAGAAGTTGCAAGTATTGTGGCTTATTTACTGAGTGACTCAGCAGCCTATATTACAGGACAAGTCATTATTGTAGATGGTGGTTTGTCTATTTGATTGAGGGGGAGATATTTAATGGCAAAGGATCGAGATCCAAAAGCCAAGAATGATCCCGTTTCAGATAAAGTTATAAAAATTGTTTCTGAAATTCTAGAAGTAGAACCAGAAACCATTAATCCTGATGCTCAATTAGTTGAAGATATGGGAATGGATTCGATGAAGGCTTTAGAAATTCTTGCAGCGGTAGAAAAAACGTTCAGAGTTAAAATTCCAGAAAGTAGCCTGCCGAAAATGACAACTCTAAATCGTATTATTGAAATTACGAGGCAACATGTCGCCTAAACAAAAAATTCCAGGAAGTTTAGATTTCGAATCCTTAAAAACTTTTATTCCACAACGTTTCCCCTTTTTAATGCTAGATAAGATCAGCAAGATCATTCCTGGTGAATTGGTAATCGGGATAAAAAATCTTACAGGGAATGAATGGTTTTATCAGGGACATTTCCCGACTAAAGCTATAACTCCTGGTGCAATGATCTTGGAGTCCATCGCTCAAGCAGGAATCATCTTTTTTCAGTTTTCTATAAGAGAAGAGCCAAGAAATTTCACGTATCTTTTGGGTAAAGTAAAAATTCAATTTTTTGAGCCGGTTTTTCCCGGTTCTCAACTTGTTATTGAAATCACTCCTGTAAAACTAATCTCGCGCGCTGGTATCTTAAAAGGCAAAGCCTCAGTTGAGGGACGCACAGTCGCGGAAGGGGAGTTTGCTTTAGCCGCGAAACCCAACAACTCATGGTAAAAAGAAAACGAGTCGTGATTACTGGCGTAGGAGTTATTTCCTCTATAGGAATAGGTCGAGAAGAATTTTGGAAAAGTTTGCTAGCGGGGCGTTCAGGTATCTCACGAGTTGAACGCTTTGATACCTCACAATATGAAGTACATATTGGTGGAGAAGTTAAGGGGTTCCGATCCGAGGATTTTCTTAATAAGGCAGAGACAAAGCGTTTAGGAAGAGCTGCGCAATTGGCAATTGCTTCATCTCGCCTGGCTTTGAAAGACGCAAATATTTCGTTAGAAAAAATAGCGGGTTCAACCACCTCTTTATGTTTAGGAACCACAATGGCGGATATCCAAGCTCTGGAAAACATCGATGATGCGGTTAGCCATGAGACTGTTATGAAAGGACATTCGGTTCGCAAGCATGCTCCTCAATATCCAGGTTTTATGATCGCGGCACAAGTAGCAGCTAAGCTTTGTCTTAAAGGAAAGGTATTGATTATTCCGACGGCATGCGCAGCTGGTAATTATGCCATCGCTTATGGAATGGATCTAATTTCTTTTGGGAGGTGTGACACGGTTTTGGCTGGAGGAGTAGATCCATTTTCTAGAATAGCATTTACTGGTTTTAATCGGATGTTTGCTGCCGCGCCAGAACGTTGCCAACCTTTTGATAAAAATCGTAAGGGAATGGTAGTGGGGGAAGGGGCAGCTGTCTTAGTACTTGAGTCTTTAGAGTGCGCGTTGGACCGTAATGCTAAGATTTATGCAGAGATTCTAGGGTATGGTACAAGCTGTGATGCTCATCATATGACGATCCCAAGTGTTGATGGGATCAGCAGGGTAATGCAAAATGCGTTAGCAAATGCGTGTATTCGTCCAAGCGATGTGGATTATATTAGCGCCCATGGAACAGGCACTCCAGCTAATGATAAGACAGAATGCTCCGCAATTGGTCGAGTCTTTGGGAATAAAGCAAAAACTGTCCCAGTTAGTTCAATTAAATCGATGCTTGGTCATACTATGGGTGCAGCGAGTGCACTTGAGGCAATTTCATGCGTGCTGGCTGTTGATGACGGATGGATTCCGCCAACCATTAATTATGAAACTCCAGATCCGGAGTGCGAAGTAAATTGCGTGCCCAATCAATCTATAAGAGCTAGTGTCGATATTGCATTGAATAATTCGTTTGCTTTTGGAGGAAACAACGCATGCGTGGTATTTGGAAAATATGATGGCTAAATCTGAAGACCAAAATTAATAAATGAGTGGGCTTACTATTACTGCAGCGATTGGATCAATTTTTATTTTTCTAATAGGCTCTTATGTTGGCTGGCATAAGATTCATACCCAGATTGGTAGAGCTTTTGCTGTTTTCTGTTTAAGTTTTTTCACATGGCTGTTAGCTTATGCAGTTGGTTTTTCTTTGTCTAACGAACATATAGCGCTATTTTGGTTTAGGTTAGGTTATACTGGTGTCATTTTTATTCCGGTAACATCATATTATTTCACCTCTCTTTTTCTAAACATAAATAAACATAAAGAGATCGTGTATATCGCGCATATTTTAGGGGTCATTTTTGTTGGCTTCCTTTGGTTTTCTCGGTGGTTAATCGTTGGGCTTCATAGTTATTCTTGGGGTTTCTATCCAAAGGCTGGAAAACTCCACCCAATTTTTCTTGCATTTTTTATGCTTCTTTTATCAGGGGTCTATGTGCTTTTATTAATCGCCTATCTTCAGAAAAAGAGAAATCAGCTAACGGTTGATTCAAAAAGAATTATGTATGTGTTTTGGGCATTAGCAATTGGCAATTTTGCCGCAGTAGATTTTGTGCCTAATTATGGTATCAGTATTTTTCCTGTTGGTTTTATTTTTATGATCGGTATGGTTGCGATCTTTGGTTATGCCATCCTTGCTTATCAGTTAATGGATATCCAGGTTATTATTAGGCGGACGGCGGTGTTTGCGGGGATGGCGTTGGGCATGATGGCGATGATTGCGGTGCCGACGGTTGTTGTGCAGACATGGCTGGGACTACAAGGCAAAATCTCTCCGGTGTTCCTGAACCTGATCGGCGTGCTCTTGATCATCTTGACGTATGAGCGCATGAAGACCTGGCTGGTCAACGCGACCGAGCGGTTTTTATTTCAGAAAACGTATGACTACCGGGTGCTGCTGAAGAAGTTCACCGAGGAAGTCATGGTGATGGTAGATTTAAAGCAGCTGGTTCAGATGACGGTGACGACGTTGTCGGAGACGATCAAACTGGACCAGTGCACGCTGCTGCTGCTTGACAAGGACAGCCGGACCTATGGCGTGGCGGCTTCCCGGAGCAATGGCCGGGCGGTCACCCTGGAAGAGCAGGAGCCGTTCATCACGTTCTTGCGGGAGACGCATGAGCCCATCGGACAGGATGGGGCGCTGGGCCGGGTGCGGTTTCCTGAGGCGGTGACGAACCGGATGAAGGAGTTCAGCGCGCGGCTGTGTCTGCCGCTGAACCTGCATGAGGATTTGATCGGCGTGCTGTGCCTGGGAAAGAAAAAGTCCGACGAGGAGTTTACGCCGGATGATTTGGCGATTTTAACGCCGCTGGCCAAGACGCTGGCGATTGCCATCAGCAACGCCCAGCTTTTCGAGGAATTGGCCAAGACGCAGGCGGAAGCGGCGCAGAAAGAGAAGCTGGCGGTCATCGGCACGCTCTCCGCCGGGATCAACCACGAAATCTGCAATCCGCTGGGCATCGTGAAGGCGCAATGCGAGGCCTTTTTGCTGGATCAGGAGGACGGGATTTTGATTGGCAAGTCTTCTCCGGAGCTGCTGGAGCGGATGTCGAATGTAATGCGGGTGGCGCTGAAGCAGATCGACCGCGCCACGGCGATCACGCAGAAGCTGTCCAACTTCGCCAAGCCGATCAAGGAGCCGACCAGCCAGCCGGTGGCGGTGGAGCAGGAAGTCGACGAGGTGCTCACCCTGGTGGGGCATGATTTGGAGCTGGGCAAGATCACCGTGAAAAAGGCCATCGCCTCCGGCCTGTCGCCGATTTTGGTCGACCGCCGGCAGCTGCAGGAAGTGCTGTTTAATTTAATCCGCAACGCCGGGCAGGCGATCACGCCGCCGGGGTCGATTACCGTGCGGGTCCAGGAGCGGGCCGGCACCGTGCGCATCGAGATCGAAGACACCGGCTCCGGGATTCCGGCGGATAAGCTGGAGAAAATCTACGACCCCTTCTATACGACCAAGGAGCCGGGCAAGGGCACGGGCCTGGGCTTGTTCATCGTCCGGCAGATTGTAGAGCGCAACCACGGCCGCATCCTGGTTGAGAGCACGGTGGGGAAGGGGACGACCTTTTTCCTCGAGTTTCCGTCGGTCAAGGGCGCTGCAGCACCGGTGGCCGGGGCGCGCTGATGCCGACGTTGGTGGCCATTGATGATGAGATGGAATTCACCAGCACGATCAACTCGTTTTTCAGCGCCCGGGGCTACACCGTGCATGTGGCGCTGACCGGCACCTCGGGGCTGCAGCTGGTGAATGACCATCGTCCCGATGTGGTGCTGGTGGATTTGAAGCTGCCCGGCATGGACGGCGATGAGCTGCTGCAGCGGGTTCGGGCCTCGCATCCGAACACCCGCGTGATCGTCATTACCGCCTACAACGACGGCGGCAAGACGCGCGACCGGCTGCTGGCGCTGGGGGCGTTTGCGCATTTTGATAAACCATTGTCGTCGCTGCGGGATCTGGCCCGCACGATTGACCAGGCGCTGAACCACCACTGATGAGCATGCGGCATCCCACCGGCTACCCGCCCCGCCTCAACGGACGCGGCTC
>OBEQ013049765.1_pt1 | contig 27162 bp, 24 predicted proteins | sample 1670901 | NCBI WGS metagenome assembly OBEQ01 (sample SAMEA104232315, study PRJEB22302) | groundwater metagenome | biome: forest; feature: aquifer; material: groundwater | place: USA | collected 2011-08-07 | depth 5.4 m
AAACGATTGGATCGATGACGGAGAGAAAGAGATCTTTATCTCCCACTATTTCTTCTTCTACTTCCTCTTCGTCCTCGGTTGCTGGTTCTTCTTCTTCTTCTTCTTCTTCTTCCTCCTCCCCTTCGTCCCCACCCTCTTCGTCGTCGTAATCCTCTTCCTCTTCCTCTTCCTCCTCTTCGTCCTCTTCGTCCCCTTCGTCCCCGCCGTCTTCGTCTTCCTCTTCCTCCTCTTCCTCTTCCTCTTCCTCTTCCTCCTCCTCTTCCTCTTCGTCCGTCTCTTCTTCCTCTTCGACCTCAAAATCTTCCAGGTCGGAATAATCGTCGTTGTCGATGGCCAGGACGGTACCGCGGTAATCTTCCGAGGTATCGTCCTTCCACTCCGTCACCACATTGGAAAACAGCCGGCTCATCACCCCGGAATAGACATTGGTGGCGACATCGACCAGACCGATGGCGAAGTCGACACCGCGGCCGCCGTTGGTCACCGGCTTATCATCGGCTCTCCAGGTCTCGACGGGCGGCGCAAGCTCCTGGCCGGGCTCGAAGACCCAACAGTCACTGTCGTTCAGCGAGTCATTCAGGACGTAATCATAGGGCATATAGCAATAGCCCTTGTCGCCCCACTCTTCGCCCCACGAGTTGCGGATGATGAACACCTTTTCCCGGTCGGAATAACCGACGCAGCACATGGCGTGAAGGCCATGCTCTTCGCGCGCCACATCCTTGCGGGTCGGCATGGCGACGACGCCGCCGCGGTCGGTGCAGTCATCGAATGATTCGAACGTCGCACAGCCGAAAACAATCGGCAGACCCTGCGCCAGGCTGCGCTGCCATGCCTCCAGTTCCAGCGGCATGCTGCGCATATCTTTGACGCGATACGGTGAGGCGGCGGAATAAGCCTTGGCGTTGGGCTTGCGTGTGACCAGCTTGGTCTGGAACGGCCACTCCTTTTCGATGCACACACCGAAATCCATCAGTCCCTGAATACAGGCCTGAATACCGGTGCCCTCGTCCTCGTCCTGCGAGCCATCGCGCCAGCGCCCATTGTAATAGACGAACAGCCGGCTGATATCGACAGTCTGACTTGTCTGGCGGCGCAGCCAATATTCATAGGCACCGGCGACGGCGTTGGCTGTGCAGGAATTGGTGTCGCCCTGATCCTCGACAGCCGTCATGAAGGGACGCAGATCGACCGCAGGCGGCAGTTCAATATTGCTGATACTGCTGGAGGGGGCAAAACGGGCAGCCCCCGGCTTGGCCTTCATGGGCTTGTAACCGAAAAACGATTTGGTGCGCCTGCGAATCATGATTTCCCTCACGGACTTCGAACACGCCCCAGATTGCCCGTCGGGACAGTCCCAGGCAATGCTGGAACGTGATCCGATCAGGTTGAATCACGCTCCAGCGGCCATTGCGGCGGCGGCTGTCTCATTACCGATCGGTAAGAAGACCGGCTATGACCATCGTGCTAGTTTCCTGCACCGTCATCTGGGGGAACCGGTGGGGATAGGGGGACGTCGAAACAGGGTCGTCGCGGTCGTGCTGGCATGGGTGCTGGCGCTGTCGAGTCTGCTTGCCAACGGGCCGGCCGAGCCGGTGGCAACGCCATGGCCGTTCGATGCCGTGGATCTGTGCGCGGCTGGCCATGACGGTCGTTCCGACCCGGCCGACCCGTGCCAGACCAGCGATTGCTGTACCCTGTGCGTTGTCCCGGTGGCTCTTCCGGCATCGGCAACCGCTTTGCCGACGGTTCCCCGCCATGCCGGTGCTGCCCCCTTGCCGGCCTCGTCAGCGGCGCCGCGCGCCGACCGCGATCGCCCGCAATGGCCCCGCGCGCCCCCGGTCGGGCTGATCACCGGCATGGCCGGCGCCTGAGGCGCCTCCGCCGGTTCTTCGCTTCACCCGACAACGTCTCAATATATCATCGGACCCGCCATGACCATCACGTCACAGCGTGCGCGGACACGCCTGCTTGCCGGCACCTGCTGCCTGTTTCCCCTGCTGTTCACCAACGGCGCGACTTCGGCCGCCGAACAGACCACCCTCAGCGGCCCATCGGCCGACACCCATGCGCGGCTGCTCGAAGAGGTGATCGTCACCGCCCCGCCGGTCGACGAGCCGCTGACCATCTCCACCGACCCGAAAGCCGCGCGCCAGCCGGTGCCGCCGGCCGACGGTGCCGGCTATCTCAAACAGATTCCCGGCTTCAGCGTGACCCGCAAGGGCGGCATCGGCGGCGATCCGCTGCTGCGCGGTCAGGGCGGCTCGCGGCTCAACATTCTGCTCGACGACACGCCTCTGGCGGGCGGCTGCGGCGCTCGCATGGACCCGCCGACCGCCTATGTCTTTCCCGAAAGCTACGACCGCATCACCGTCATCAAGGGGCCGCAGACGGTGGAATTCGGCCCGGGCAATATCGCCGGCACCGTCCGCTTCGAACGCGACACGCCACGCTTCGACCAGTTCGATATGCGCGGTACCGCCGTCGGCACCTATGGCAATGTCGGCCGCAACGACCAGATGCTCGACGCCACCGCCGGCATGAAGGAAGGCTATATCCGGGCCACCGGCACCCACTCGGCATCCGACGACTATATGGATGGCGCCGGCAACAAGGTCCGGTCGGCCTATTGGCGGCGCAGCGTAACCGGCGCGGTCGGCTGGACGCCCGACGCCAACACCCTGATCGAGGCCTCGGCCGATGTCAGCGAGGGCCAGGGCAATTATGCCGACCGCTCCATGGATGCGGCAGCGCTGGACCGGCAGAGCGTCAAGCTGCGCTTCAGCAAGGAAGCCGTCACGCCGCTGCTCGCCAAGCTCTCGGCCGAGGCCTATTACAATTACATCGACCATATCATGGATAATTACACGCTGCGCGATGCGTCCAGCATGGATATGGGCATGAATGTGGATCGTCGGACCCTGGGCGGCCGTGCCGCCGTCGATCTGGCGGTGACTGCGCAGACGCTGCTGAAGGTCGGCACCGACTACCACAACGATCAGCATTCCTCGCGCATGCTCAGCAGTGCCGACCTGATGGCCGGGCTGGAATACAGTGACAAGGACCGCGTCACCGACATGGAGTTCAATGTCGGCGGCCTCTATGCCCAGTTGGAGCATGCCTTCACCCCGCAAAGCCGTCTGCTGGCCGGCCTGCGCGGTGACCTCGTCCAGGTCGACCACCATGTGACCGGCCGGGACGATACCAACCTGCTGTTCAGCGGTTTCGTCCGCTACGAGCACGACGTGGATATCGGCCTGCCGCTGACCGCCTATGCCGGCTTCGGCCATGTGGAGCGCAGTGCCGACTGGTGGGAACGCTACTACACTTTCGACGTCAATCCCGAGACGGTCAATCAGGTGGACCTGGGGGCCATCGTCCACGGCCAGAAATGGCGCGGCAGCCTGGGGGCGTTCCATGCCGCCTATGATGATTACATCCTGCGCGACACCACCAGCGGCACCACCGTCTCGCGCAACATCGAAGCGCGGGTCACCGGCTTTGAACTGGATGCCAGCTACACCGTCACTCCCAGCCTGAAGCTGAACGGCAGCCTGGTCTACGCCTATGGCGACAACCTGACCGACGGCCTGCCGCTGGCCCAGATGCCGCCGCTGGAGTTCCGCGCCAACCTGCAATACGACGACGGCACCTATGTGGCCGGCCTGGTGTTCCGCGCCGCCACCGAACAGGACCGCGTCGCTGTCGGCCAGGGCAATATCATCGGCACCGATACCGGCGCCACCGATGGCTTCGTCACCTTCGGCCTCAATGCCGGCTGGCGACCGACCCCGACCGTGCTGCTGCTGGCCGGCGTCGATAATCTGTTCGATGCCGAATACAGCGAGCATGTCAGCAAGGGCGTCGACCCGACCCTGGCCCTGCTCGGCTACGACACCAATTCAGTACGCATCAACGAACCGGGCCGGACCTTCTGGCTGCGGGCGAAGGTGACGTTCTAGGGGGGCACGGAGAACATCCGGGGTGGAGACGCCCCGGATGAGCACTGCATCAGGCCAACGGCAGAAAACGCGGATCGTCAAACGGCATAAACGCTTCAGGCCATACCGCCGAAAATTTGCAGAGCAAACGAAGCTGTATCGGCGCATTATCGTTACGCTGCTCTACAATGATTTGTGCCGTGCTATCTTGCAAAAGTACTTTAATATCCTGTGCCAGGAAGCTCGGGCAGTACCCTACTAGAACAATAGGATCGTTCGTACGAAGTGCAACCGCCTTGGCATCGAATGGGTTCTGTACGTCCAACATCGGGAAAAGGCGCTCTCCCGGCTGCAATACATCCACCCTGCTTTGCGCTTCCTTCGGCAGATGCCTGATTCCATGGCAGAAAAACGACATCTCATAAATTGCTTGCCGGTCTGGCACGGGATAAAGCTGCAAGCCATCTGTGACTTTGATTCCCTCTGACCTCGCCAACAGATGAAGGGGATCGCCGTTGGCGACGCCGAGCCAATGAATGTACTCCTGATACTCTGGACGCGATGCTGGCATTACACGATTGGCAAAAATCGGGAATAGATCTTCAGACACATAACGGCGCCTGAGGTCTTTCATTCGCGGAAACGGCACAAAATTTTTACTTTCTTCTGCTCCACGCGCATAAACAAACGTATAACAAGTTTTATCTCTCGACAAACGCCCCACAGGAATCCACAGCCTGCTATCAGGATCCTGCCAGGTCACGACGACGGCCTTCATTGCATTTCTTCCATTAAGGCGACAATTCGACGCCGATTGATCCGCAGCATCTCCATCCCGAAGTTGCGACTTATATCCGTGATATGCGTATCAGGAACCCGCCGGAAAATCGCAGCGATCACCTCATCTGGAATAATGCGCAACCGCTTCACCCACGCAGCCGCCGCTCTCGGACGGAGTGCCGCCGCGTCCTGGAAGGCGTCCAGCGTCAGCATCGCCTTTCTATCGTCCGGAGTTCGATAGAATGCCGATCTGGCCTTCATGGCGTAGGCTTCGACAGACCCGTAGCGATCACGCGTCTCCAGCATGTGCTGCTTCCGTTCATCCCGTTCAATACGTCCCAAGCTGGAAGCATGATCGTAGCTCGGCGCTAAACGAATACCGTCACGAGCGATATATATCGCCCAATTTTCGTGATGGCGATCCGTATTGCCGATCCATGCATCAAGCATGAGATAGCCAACAAAAACATCCGCCGCGGTCTGAATGTCGACCTCACATGGCACCTGCTCGGGCGCACCGACGCTGGCGGCATTCAATGAAAGAAAACGCATCACCTTCTTGACGGTATGATTCGTATTTTTATAAAAACGAACATGTTCATCGTCACCGCGGTCAACCGATGAAAACAGTTCGTTTCCGTGGATCAATCTCCCCTGGCGAGGAACAAAATTAGGCGAGACAACGCCAAGCTCCGTTCCACACACAGCTAAATCATAATGCGCATGAGGTATGCCTATTTCTGATGCCAACTCGCACGCAACTTTTTCTGCCCAATGTTCACCAGTATTTGATCTACTTTGTTTGTACAAAACCATTGATCCAAGATCATCTGTATACCAGAATTTACGCTTTGTTCCGAGTTGTTCATAGCATTCTGCCGCACCCACGGGAACGTCTACGACAGAGAATGGCTCTGTCAGTGCCCGCCGCTTAGATTCGATCGTCTCGTTCATGGGGATAACCGTAGCACGGCCATACCGCCGAAGCCAACATCCACTGCCTGGGAGGCGGGATGCGCAAGGCGACGCTATATCCGGCCAAACTGGGGACGTCGCTATTCTCAACGGGGCCACCGACGCGTCGAGAGTGCGGCGAGGGTCAGGTGGGAAATGAGGATCACCCCGGCACGATCACCGGCCGGTCACTCCAGCCGATCCACCACCGACATGATCTGCTGGTGGACGGCTTCGGCGGACTGGGCGGCGTCGATGACGACGCAGCGGTTATCGTGCCTGCGGGCGATGTCGAGATAGCCGTTGCGCAGGCGCTGGTGGAAACCGTGGTCCATGCGTTCATAGCGGTCTTCGGCGCCGCCACGGCCGGCGGCGCGGGCCAGGCCGGTGTCGATGGGCAGGTCGAGCACAAAGGTCAGGTCAGGGGCGAAGTCGCCCAGCACCAGGGCTTGCAGCCGCTCGACCGCCTCGACGCCAAGCCCGTGGCCATAGCCCTGATAGGCCACGGTCGAATCATAAAAGCGGTCGGAGATCACCCAGCGGCCAGCTTCCAGCGCCGGCCAGACGGTGGCGCGCAGATGGTCGCGGCGGGCGGCGGTGTGCAGCAGTGCTTCGGTCCAGGCATCCCAGCGGCCCGGCTCGCCTTCCACCAGAAGGGTGCGGATCTGCTCGGCTCCGGGCGCGCCACCCGGCTCGCGGGTGGTCACCACGTCGACGCCACGCGTCCGCAGGGCGGCCGTCAGCAGTCCGATCTGTGTCGTCTTGCCGGCCCCCTCGCCGCCCTCCAGGGTGATGAAGCGTCCCGCCATCTCAGACCCCCGCCGCCTTGGCTTTGGATACGCCGCCGGTCAGCAGGTATTTCACGGCCGCGCCGATCTTGCCGAAAAAGCCGAGCTTTTCCACATCGGCGCCGGCCAACAGCGGCAATTCCTGAGTCGGCTGCCCGGGAACGTCGACGATCAGCTTGGCGATTTCGTCACCCCGGCTGATCGGGGCGGCGATCGGACCGTTGTAGACCACCTTGACCACCATGCCGTCACGGGCGGTGCGTGGCAGGGTGGCGAGCAGGCGCTTGCCGGCGACCAGCGGCACCGTCTCGGACGAACCCAGCCAGGTCTCGGCATCACCGACGGTCTGGCCGGCCTCGAACAGCATATAATTGCTGAACTCGCGGAATCCCCAGTCGAGCAGCCGTTCGGTCTCTTCGCCGCGCTGCTTGATGCTGCCCAAGCCGTTGACCACCAGAACCAGCCGCCGCCCGTCGCGCTTGGCCGAAGCGGTCAGGCCATAGCCGGCGATCTCGGTATGGCCGGTCTTCAGGCCATCGGCACCGATATCCTTGTACAGCAGCGGATTGCGGTTGCCCTGGGTGATGCCGTTATAGGTGAAATTGCGGATGCTGTAAAACGGATAGAATTCGGGGAAGTCGATGATGATGCGCTTGGCCAGGGTCGACAGGTCGCGCGCCGTCATCAGATGACCCTCGGCCGGCCAGCCCGAGGCGTTGCGGAAGGTGCTTTGCGTCAGGCCGAGTTCGCGCGCCCGCTTGGTGGCCTTCTCGGCGAAGGCTTCCTCGCTGCCGGCCAGACCTTCGGCGACGACGATGCAGGCGTCATTGCCCGACTGGACGATGATGCCCTTGAGCAGATCCTCGATCTTCACCCGGTCGCCCACATGGACGAACATCTTGGACCCCTGCATGCGCCAGGCTTTTTCGCTGACCGGCAGCATGTCGTCCATCTTGACCCGCCCGGCCTTGATGGCTTCGAAGGCCATATAGGCGGTCATCAGCTTGCTCATGGACGACGGCGGCATCAGGTCGTCGGCATTCTTTTCCAGAAGAATGGTGCCGGTGTCGAAATCGAGCACCAGCGCCTGTTTGGCCGCCGTCTCGATGGATGGCGCCGCCTGGGCGGACGCGGCGAGCATCACGGCGGCGGCGGCGGTGAACACGGATCGGCGGAGAGCGACGAAAGACATCGGTGAGCGGTTCCCGAGACTGAGACGACGGACAGGCGGCGCGGCCAGCCTGTCCCGATGAGTCCTAAGTGTGACGCAGCAATCTTAATCGACCACTACCCGGGCGTCCGGGTAGCCGGCATTAATGACCCGATCGAGAATTTTATCCGCTTCATCGACGGTGCCGATAGGCCCCATCCGGACGCGGTAGACCTCGGCACCATTGACCTTGATCGGTACGATCGCCGCCGCTCCGAAGGTCTGGAGCGCGCCGGTCACCCGGCTGGCGTTATCATACCTCTGGAAGGCTCCGGCCTGAATATAAACCTTGGTCGGCTTGACTGCCACCATGCGGACCGGCTGGGCCTCCAATTGGGGTTCCGGTGCGGGCTCGGGGAAGGCGCTGCGCGGCTCGGGGCGCTTCACGGCCGGAGCCGGAGCCGGAGCCGGCGTTTCCACCCCCCCCCTTTCCCGCGGCGCCGCGGTCGGCGGCGGCGAAGCATCGGCGTAGTCGACCGGCTGGCCGGATTTCAGCCTGGCGGCCAGGGCACGGCTTTCCTCGGCCATGATCTGCACCCGCACCCGCGCCGTCCCCTGCCCTTCGGTACCCAGCAACTGGGCCGAGCGCCGCGACAGATCAATGATCCGGCTGGCCACATAGGGACCACGATCATTGACCCGCACCACGATCGACCGCCCGTTCTCCAGATTGGTCACCCGCACATAGCAGGGCAACGGCAAGGTCTTGTGGGCGGCAGTAACGGCGTTCTGGTCGAACACCTCGCCATTGGCGGTTTCCTTGGCGTGGAAGTTCGGGCCATACCACGAGGCGATGCCGGTTTCGTCGTAGGAATAATCCTCCGCCGGATAATACCAGACTCCGCCGATCTGGTATGGTTTGCCGACCTTGTAGACGCCGCGCTTGTCGGCCTGAGTGGTGCTCGGCCGGCTGTCGGCGCAGCCGGCGACGATCCCCGCCATGGCTGCGACGACGACGCATCGCCAGATCAGTCCGCGCATCAGTGGTGGCCCCCCGCTTGGCCCATACATCGAATGTGGTAGCGGGGGCCAACTTAGCGGTTACCGATCTGGTCCGCAAGATGCCCGACAGCGAGAGCGTAGAAGGTCGAGCGGTTCCATTTCATGACGACGCGCCAGTTTTCGTACACCAGGAAGGCCGGGCCGCCGTCGGGCCGGACCACCGAGGCCTTGATCCTGGTCGCCGGCAAGGCGCCGCCGTCAGTGCTGCGCACGCCCAGCCGGGCCCACTCGCTGAGCGGCTTGACGGTGGTGGCACCGATGAGACCGGTCTTGAAGCCGGCCGGCAGCCGCACCTCGCGGCCCCAGGTCTGATCGGTCTGCCAGCCGCTGGAGGCCAGATAATTGGCGGCGCTGGCGAACACGTCGGGCAGCGTGCCCCAGATATCGCGGCGACCGTCGCCGTCATAATCGCGCGCGAAGCGCAGGAAGCTCGACGGCATGAACTGCGGCTGGCCCATGGCGCCGGCCCACGAGCCAAGCATCTTGGCCGATGTAATGTGGCCTTCGTCGATGATCTTCAGGGCGTCCAGCAGTTCCTTGCGGAAGAAGGCGCTACGGCGGCCATCCCAGGCCAGGGTAGCGAGCGCCGGAATCACATGGAATCCGCCGGTCAGGCGACCGAAATCGGTTTCCATGCCCCACAGCGCCAGGATGAAGCGCGGCTGCACGCCGTAGTCGCGGCCGACCCGTTCGAGCAGATCGCGATGCTGCTCATACAGTTGCCTGCCCTTGGCGATACGGACCGACGACACGGTCTTGCCCAGGTACTCGTCGAAGGTCAGGGTAAATTCGGGCTGTTTGCGATCCAACTCGATGACCCGGGGGATCGGTTCGATATCGACCAGGGAAGCGTCGAGCGTGCGTTCGGAAATGCCGCGCTGGCGCGCGTCCTGGCGCAGATCCTGGAGAAAGGACTGGAAGTCGGCCGGCGCGGCGACGGCCGGCAGGGCGACCACGGCGGAAGCGAACAACACTGCGGCACGGGCTGTCTTGGCCCAGGTCATGGGAGAGTTCCTCAACGGAGACTGATGCCGGCCTGTTGTGCCACGGAGGCGGGCTTCGGAGCAAGCGGCGGAGCCGTCAACGGACCAGGAAACAGGTCATGGGTCCGTCCGGTCAACCGGTAGACGATCAGCCCGACCCATTCATGCAGCGCCGTGCGCGCCGCCTCCAGCGGAGTGCCCAGGCCGATCCCCGCCGCGGCGACCGAGTTGCGGTAGTCGACCGGATAGGCGACCGCCGGCCAGCCCGCCGCGGTGAAGGTGCCGAACGCCCGCGGCATGTGGAACGCCGAGGTCACCAGCAACCAGCGCTCGCCGGGTTGCGGCTGCATCAGGTCGCGGGTCATGACCGCGTTCTCGTAGGTATCACGCGACTGGTCCTCAAGGATGATCCGGCCCGGGTCGACGCCGAGATCCCGCAGCAGTGCCGCCGCCACCGGCGCTTCCCTGGCCGTCTGGTCGAGCAGCAGGCCCGAGCCGCCGGTGAACACCAGCACCGCGTCGGGATGGGCCCGGGCCAGCACCACCGCCTCGGTCAATCGTTCCGCCGCATCGGTCAAGGCCGGCTGTCCATGCTCGGCGGAGGCCTGCGGGTTGATGCTGCCGCCCAGCACGATGATGCCGTCGATGCGGCCGATAGCGGTGGGCGCCGGAAAGCGGTCCTCGAGGGTGGCCAGCAGCAGCGAGCCGGTCGGCAGCACCCCGAACACCACGGTCAGCAGCGCCGCCACCAGCACCAGCCGCCGCCCCAGCATCCACCAGCGGGTCCAGGCCAGCATGCCGCCGACCATGACCAGCATCAGGATCAGACCCAGCGGCTGGACGACGGGCCATAACAGTTTGGACAACAGGAAGGTCATGGCGGCCATCAGGACGGTTGGCGGAGCACAGTGTCTGGCGTCACTCCTGCCCGATATTGCCGCTGGAGGTGCGTCCGGTAAGCCTGCCGTTCGCCTATGCGCCGCCTTGCCAGGGGGGTCGACGCACGGGGACGCTCCTGTTCTCCATCGAAAAAGCCCTCCCCCATCAAGGGGGAGGGCTTTCAGCAGCCCCCTCACGCCTGACGGTCGAAGCACCGCCGCAAGCGCTGCCAGCCGTCCTGATCGGCGGCGATCAGCATCTCGGATTGGCCGGGCAGCGGGCGATAGGGTGAGCCGTCCATCAGGGCGACGACACCGCCGGCCTCCTGCACCAGCAGCACGCCGGCGGCATGGTCCCATGGGGCCAGCCTTGTGTAATGGGCGAAGTGCAGCCGGCCGGTGGCCAGGTTCATATAATCGTCGGCGACGCATCCGGCGCGGGTGACGGCGCGGACAAAGGGAATCATCGGCGCTTTGCGGGTATTGCCGACTGAACCGCTCATCTGCTCGAGCGGCACACCGGCGGCGGCATGCAGGCGCTGGCCGTCCATCCACGCCCCCTGCCCGGCCACGGCGGTAGCCGTGCGGTTGCCGAGCGGATCGTGAATCCAGCCGGCCAGGGTGCGGCCATCCTGGACCAGGGCGACGATGACACCGAAGGTCGGGCGGTGATGGGCGAAATTGTTGGTGCCGTCGACCGGATCGACGATCCATACCGGCGCCGTGCCGTTCAGCACATCCAGCACCGTCGGATCGCCGGCCACCGCCTCTTCGCCGACCACCACCGAGCCCGGCAGCAATTCGGTCAGGCGGGCGGTCAGCACCCGTTCCGCTTCCACATCGGCTTCGGTGACCAGATTGCCCGGACCTTTTTCACGGATCTGGTGCTTTTCCAGACAGCGCCAGCGCGGCAGGATTTCGGTTTCGGCGGTGTGGCGAATGATCGCCGCGACCGCCTCGATGCTCCAGCCGCCCATCAGGACCGCCTTTCGAACCGCGCGGCATCGGCGGCGGCAATGCGGACCCGCAGATGGGCCTCGGCCTCGTCGTCGCTGCGCTCCAGCACCTCGCCATGCTGATACAGCCAGGCGATTGCCGCGCCGTCGGACAGCGGCAGGTCCACCGTGATGATCAGCCGCTCGGCGGCCAGGGCGGCATCAATGTCGGCCAGCAATTGCTCGCAGCCCTCGCCGGTGAGCGCCGATAGCGGCACCATCAGCGGATCGCGGGCGGCCTGGTTGAGCACCTCGGTACGCGTGCCGTCGGGCAGCAGGTCGATCTTGTTGAGCACCTCGATCGGCCGCAGATGCTCGGGCATGCCGATCTCGCGCAGCACCGATTCCACATCCTGCTTCTGTTCGGCGCTGTCGGGATGATGGACATCGCGCACATGAATGATGATCTCGGCTTCCAGCACCTCTTCAAGGGTCGCGCGGAAGGCCAGCACCAGTTCATGCGGCAGATCGGAAACGAACCCCACCGTGTCCGACAGAATGGCCTTGCGGCCGGACGGCAGAATCAGGCCGCGCATGGTCGGGTCGAGGGTGGCGAACAACTGGTCGCGCGCCACCACATCGGCGCGGGTCAGGGTGTTGAACAAAGTCGACTTGCCGGCATTGGTATAGCCGACCAGAGCGATCACCGGATAGGGCACACGGCGGCGCGCCTTGCGGTGCAACTCGCGGGTGCGCTTGACGTCTTCCAGTTCCTTGCGCAGCTTGGCCATGCGATCACGGATCATGCGACGGTCGGCCTCGATCTGGGTTTCGCCCGGGCCGCCCAGGAAGCCGAAGCCGCCGCGCTGGCGCTCCAGGTGAGTCCAGGATCGCACCAGCCGGCTTGCCTGATAGGACAGCGCCGCCAGTTCGACCTGCAACCGGCCTTCCCGCGTGCGCGCTCGGGCGCCGAAGATTTCCAGGATGAGGCCGGTGCGGTCGATAACCTTGCATTCCCAGGCGCGTTCGAGATTGCGCTGCTGGACCGGCGACAGATGGCCGTCGACAATGGCCACCTGAATCTCGCCCTCCTCGACGATCTGTCCCAGGCGCTCGACCGTGCCCTCGCCCAGCAGCGTCGCCGGACGGGGTTTGTTCAGCGAAATGATTTCGGCGTGGACCACGTCAAGGTGGATGGCCTTGGCCAAGCCGACGCCTTCGTCGAGTTGGGCCTCGGGGAGACGGCCGATATCGCCCGGCGCCTTGAGCACCGGGCGGACGACCAGGCATCGCGTCGAAACGGATGAGTCTGAAGTGTTTTCTACCAACGCCTACTCTTCGGCCGCCTCTTTGGCCGTCGGTTCGAATAGCTGGATCGGCGCCGACGGCATTACGGTTGAAATGGCATGCTTGTAGACGAGCTGGGTATGCCCGTCACGACGCAGCAGTACGGAAAAGTTGTCGAACCACGTCACAATCCCCTGGAGCTTCACGCCATTGACCAGGAAGATCGTCACCGGAGTCTTGTTCTTGCGGATGTGATTAAGAAACACATCCTGCACGTTTTGTGATTTTTCCGACGACATGGGTAGGTCCCGTTCTTATTGTTGCCCCTGGGCGACGCAGGGTAGCGTTCCCCTTGATCCACCCTTCGTTAGCATCATTCCGGCCATATGGGAACCAATAGTTCACGGACAAGACAGGCCAGATCGTCGCATCCCACAAGGTGCCGCCGGGGGGGATGAGCCTCGAATTCGCCGGGTTCTGGAGCCGTTTCGCGCACCAGCAGAGGCACGCATCCGGCGTTCAGCGCGCAGTGCATATCAATGGGCGAGTCACCGACGAACCACACCTGATCACCGGGTTCAAGGCCGCTCCCCTCCAGGGCCATGCGCACCGGCGCCACCGACGGCTTGTCCTCGGCGGCATCGGTGGCGCCGACCAGACGGCCGAAATAACGGGTCCAGCCCAGCCGGTCGGCTTCCTTGCGCAGAAATGTTCCGTTCTTGTTGCTGACCACCGCCAGCCAGATATCCCGCTCGGCCAGATCGGCCAGCAGCGCTTCGACCCCCGGCAGCGGATCGAGATGGTCAAGATGAATGGCGCGGAAAGTGGCATAGAAGAAGTCTCGCGCCTCTTCCCAGCGGTCGCCGAACATCGCGGGAAAGGAATCCCGCATCGACCTGGCGACATTGCGCTGCGTCTCGGCCATGGTCCATTCCTGATGGCCCATATGGCGCAGAGTGGCGTTGGTGGCGGTACGGATACAGGCCCAGCTGTCGATCAGGGTGTTGTCCCAGTCGAACAGGATGGCGCGGGGACGGGACAGGGGAACGGCGGAGACATTGGAGATACTGGTCATCGGATATGGCCCTCGGCGATGGCCCGTTCATAGGCGGTACGCAGCGCCCGGGTCAAGGGCCCCGGCCGGCCGTCACCGATCGCCTCGCCATCAATGCGGACCACCGGCAGCAGCATGCTGTTGGTTCCGGTCAGGAACACCTCGCGCGCCGCCTTGGCCTCGGCGACGCTGAATGACCGTTCGACCGGAGTCAGACCCAGCCCCCGCGCCATGTCGAGGATGGTCAGGCGGGTGACGCCCGACAATATGGCGGTGGTCAGCGGACGGGTGACCAGATCGCCAGCGGCGGTGACGATCCAGGCATTGGTGGCGGTGCCCTCGGTGATCCGGCCCTCGGCATCCACCAGCAACGCCTCGTAACAGCCGGCCTCCTTCGCCTGCTGCTTGGCCAGTACGTTCGGCAACAGGGCGATGGTCTTGATATCGCAGCGCTTCCAGCGCAGATCCGGCAGCGTGATGACCGCCACCCCCTCTTCGACCAGCGCCGCCGGCTGCGGCCGGGTCGATTTGGCGGTAATGACCAGGGTCGGCGCCGCACCAGCGGGAAAGGCATGGTCGCGCCGGGCAACACCGCGGGTGATCTGTAGATACAGGCTGCCGCGGCGGATGCCGTTCCGGCGGATCACCTCGCGCATCACATGCCGCAACGGCGCCTCGGCCATCGGCGGACGAATGCGCAATTCGGCCAGGGATCGTTGCAGGCGCTCGAAATGGCGCCGCTCGTCGATCATCTGACCGTCGGCGATGGCGACCACCTCATAGACCCCGTCGGCGAACTGATAGCCGCGATCCTCGATATGCACGGCGGCGTCGCGGAGCGGACGGTACGAACCGTTGACATAGGCGATACGGGACAAGGGGCAACTCCGTTACGCGCGGACACCGAGCGCGGTGCCGAGGGCTGTGACCGCGGCGTCAGGGTCGAACTCAGGGCTCAGAAGGGTATCCAGGTCGAGAGGGCAGACCGTCGGCAAGGATGGCACGATCACGCCGTGCTTGGCCAGCGAACGGGTGGCACCGTTGCAGGCCACCCGCCATATCTTTTCCAGATCCAGCCGTTGCCGCAGACCCGGGGAAAACGCCAGCACGGCGTCGCCTTGAAACGTGAGAACCTCATCGAACCAGTGGTCAACCGCCGGGGCATGTGGATCAAGGACGATTTTCAGCAGGTGAACGAGAGTCTGGCGCAACAGGCTGGAGACCTCCCGGATCTCGTCGCGCCCCATGTCTTCAAGTTCCTCCGCCAGGGCATCCCGATCGAACGGGCACCGCTCCTCCGGCATGGACCGCAACAGAGCGGCCTGCTCCGCCGTCCACCGGTAGAAATCCGTATCGTGCTGCGTGCTGCCCATGGTGGTCTCGACCTGTCGCGGCGGCGATTATGGCACAGGCGGCGCGGACCGGGAGAGGGAAATGATGCGGCACCGTCCTTGCTATCATTTTTCCGCCCATGCTATCATTGCCCCCAGATCAATGGGACCGCCAGCACATGCCAGCCATCAACATCCGCAATCTGCCCGACGAAACCCATCGGGCGCTTCGCGTCCGCGCCGCGCAGAATGGGCGGAGCATGGAGGCTGAGGCGCGCGCCATCCTTGACGAGACACTGAGGCCGGCTGAGCGGGCACGGCTGGGATCGGCACTGGTCGAGCTGTTCCGCCCCTTGGGCGGTGTCGATCTCGACGTGCAACGGGATCAGACCCCGGCCGAGCCGGAACGGTTCGATCCGTGATCCTGCTGGACACCAACGTCATTTCCGAGACGATGCGTGCGGTTCCCGAACCGCGGGTCATCGCTTGGCTGGACGCTCAAGCGGTCGAGACGCTGTACCTGTCGACGATCAGCCTCGCCGAACTTCTGCTGGGCATCGCAGTGCTGCCGGACGGGCGGCGCAAGACCCAGTTGGAGTTGGGCCTCGAGGATAAGGCTGCCGCCTTGTTCGGCCCGCGCCTGCTGCCCTTCGACACAGCCGCCGCCCGCGCCTATGCCGACATCATCAGCCGCGCCCGCACCGCCGGCCGCGCCATCGGTGTCGCCGACGGCCAGATCGCCGCCATCGCGGCAGCATGCGGGCTCATCGTGGCAACGCGGGATACGGCGCCGTTCGAGGCGGCCGGGGTGGCGGTGGTGAACCCGTGGGTGGGGCTGGTAAACTGAAAGCATCCGTCGGGTCGGCGGATCAAAAGAACTCCAGCCGCACCGAGAACATCTTCTCCACCTTCTTCACCGCGGCCGAGGCGGCGAACAGAATGACGCGGTCGCCGGCCTGCATCACGGTGGCGCCGCGCGGGCTGATGACCTTGCCGTCGCGGACGATGGCGCCGACCAGCACGCCGTTGGGCAGCTTGATCTCGCGCAGAGGCTTGCCGACCAAGCCCGAGGTTTCCATGGCGTCGGCCTCGATCAGTTCGCCGAAGCCTTCGTGCAGCGAGTGGACCGCATGGATGCGGCCGCGGCGGACATGCTGGAGAATGTTGGACACGGTGATTTCGCGGGGGGAAATCACCACGTCGACACCCAGGGTACTGACCAGCGGGCCATAGGTGTTCTTGTTGATCAGGGCCATGGCCCGCTTGGCGCCGAAGCGTTTGGCGAGCAGGGCCGACAGGATGTTGGTTTCGTCATCATTGGTGACGGTGACCACCGTTTCGGCGCTGGCCACGTTGGCTTCTTCCAGAATCTCGGCGTCCAGGGCGTCGCCGTTGAGCACCACGGTGCGGCTGAGCGATTTGGCGGCCAGCTCGGCGCGTTCCGGGTCCATTTCGATGATCTTGGCCGACACGCCGGGATGGTTGCGCTCCAGCTCCTGGGCCAGGAACAGGCCGATATTGCCACCGCCGAAAATGACCATGCGGCGGGTTTCCTGCTCCTCCAGACCGAAGGCGACCATGGCGCGGCCGATATGCTGGGTATCGACGACGAAATAGACCTCGTCCCCCACCAGCATCTGATCCTCGGGCGTCGGCACCACGGCGCGGCCGGCGCGGATGATGCCGACGATGACGATGTGCAGATCGGGAAACAGCACCGACAACTGACGGATCGGCGTGTTGATCAGCGGCGTGTTCTCGGTGCAGCGCACACCGATCAGCCGCACCCGGTCATTGGCCAGGGGGATCACGTCCAGCGCCCCGGGCACCTGCAAGCGGCGGATGATGGCGCGGGCGATCTCGATTTCCGGCGAGATGATCACGTCGATGGGCAGGTTGTCGCGAGCGAACAGGCCGGCATATTCGGGTTGCAGATAGCTCTGGTTGCGCACCCGGGCGACCTTGGTCGGCACATTGAACAGGGAATGCGCCACCTGACAGGCGACCATGTTGACTTCGTCGGCATGGGTCACGGCGATCAGCATGTCGGCATCGGCGGCACCGGCCTGTTCCAGCACCGGCGGATGCGAGGCGAAGCCGACGATGGCCCGCACGTCCAGGCTGTCACTGATCTTGCGGATCAGGTCGGCGCGCTGGTCGATGACGGTGACGTCGTTGTTCTCCTCGGCCAGATAGCGGGCGATGTTGAAGCCGACCTGCCCGGCGCCGCAGATGATCACCTTCATGGGGTCGGTCCTATTTCTTGGGGTCGTCGGTGGTATTGATGCCCAGAGATTTCAGCTTACGATGCAAGGCCGATCGTTCCATGCCGACGAAGGCGGCAGTCCGCGAGATGTTGCCGGCGAAACGATTGACCTGGGCGATCAGATATTCCCGTTCGAACAGTTCACGCGCCTCGCGCAGCGGCAAGGTCATGATCTCGCTGGATTTCTCCCAGCGCAGGACTTCCGGGGTGATGGCGCCGATCTCGGGCGGCAGCATGTCGGCGCGCACCACGTCGCGGACATCGCCGGGGGCCATGATCAGCACCCAGTCCATGACATTGCGCAACTGGCGCACATTGCCGGGCCAGTCATAGGCCTGCAACGCCGCCAGGGCATCCTCGCCGAGCCGGCGCGGCGCCAGACCGGCCAGTTGGGCGGCGTGTTCCATGAAATAGCGGGACAGGGCCGGAATATCCTCGCGGCGTTCCCGCAAGGCCGGCACCTTCACCGGCACCACATTGAGCCGGTAGTACAGATCCTCGCGGAATCGCCCCAGGGCCATTTCCGTCTGCAACTCGCGATTGGTTGAGGCGATGACCCGCACATCGACCTCGACCCGACGGCTGCCGCCGACCCGCTCGAACGACTGTTCCTGCAAGGCGCGCACGATCTTGCCCTGGGTCTCCAGCGGCATGTCGGCCACTTCGTCGAGCAGCAGAGTGCCGCCATGGGCCTGTTCCAGCACGCCGATCTTGCGCGGGTTGTCCACCGTCTCGCCGTGCTCGGTGCCGAACAGTTCGATCTCGACCCGGTCGGGATGCATGGTGGCGCAGTTCAGCACGACGAACGGCCCGGTATCGCGGCGTGAGCGGGCATGGATCATCCGCGCCACCACCTCCTTGCCGGTACCGGCCGGGCCGGTGATCAGCACCCGCGAGCCGGTCGGCGCCACCTTGTCGATGCTGGCGCGCAACTGGATCACCGCAGTCGACGGACCGAGCAGTTCGGTCACCGTGCCGACACGCAGCCGCAGTTCCTCGTTCTCGCGGCGCAGCCGGGCCGCCTCGATGGCGCGCTCGACCATCAGCAGCAGGCGGTCGGTCTTGAACGGCTTTTCGATGAAGTCGTAGGCGCCGTATTTGATGGCCGAGACCGCCGTTTCGATGGTGCCATGGCCGCTGATCATCAGCACCGGCACCAGCGGGTGGTCGCGCTTGATCACCTCGAGCACGCCCAGGCCATCGAGACGGCTGCCGGTCATCCAGATGTCCTGGATAACCAGACTGGGTCGGCGGCGCTGGATGGCGTCGAATGCGGTATCCGAGTTCGAGGCCTCGCGCGTCGAATAACCTTCATCTTCAAGGATGCCGGCAATCATCATGCGAATGTCGGCTTCGTCGTCGACGATCAGAATGTCATGCGCCATGGGTCGCTTCTATAGGAGCATCGGCCGCCGGATGGGCGGCCGCGTCGAAAATGAGCCTTACACGAGCGCCCTTGCCGGCCAGATCATCCAGCTTCAGGTCGCCGTTATGGTCTTCCATGATTTTCTTGACGATGGCAAGGCCCAAGCCGGTTCCCTTGGCCCTGGTCGTCACATAAGGCTCCGTCAGGCGGTCGCGCAGCTCCAACGGCAGGCCCCGGCCGTTGTCACTGATCTCGATGACCACATGCGCCCCGTCCTCGTACAGCCGCAACCGGATACGGCCGGGCTCGGCGGCGCCGCCGTCGCGTCCCTGGATCGACTCGGCCGCGTTCTTCAGAATATTGGTCAGCGCCTGGCTGACCTGACGGGAATCGCAGTACAGCGACAGCGGCTCGGTGGGAATGTCGGCGTCAAAGGTGATGTCCGGCGCCCCGTTGCGTTGCAGGAACAGAGCCTGCCGCACCAGTTCGCGCAGGTCGTGCCGGTCCATCACCGGTGCCGGCATGCGGGCAAAGGCCGAGAACTCGTCGACCATGCGGCCGATATCCCCCACCTGACGGATGATGGTATCGGTGCAGATGACGAAGGTATCCTTGTCGGAGGTGATCTCCTTCAGGTATTTGCGCTTCAGCCGCTCGGCCGACAACTGGATCGGTGTCAGCGGGTTCTTGATCTCATGCGCGATGCGCCGCGCCACATCGGCCCAGGCGGCCTTGCGCTGGGCCGACAGCAACTGGGTAACGTCGTCGAAGGTGACCACATAGCCGATCACCTCGTCGTCGAGCCGCTCCGGGGCGATGCGTACCAGCAGGGTGCGCATCCCGTGGTCGCGCATCAGGCGAATCTCGCCCTGGGCCAGCCGATCCGGCCGGCGCTGCGCCGCTTCGAACAGGTCGGCCATCTCCGCCACCGCCTCGCCCAGCGGCAGGCCGATCAGCGGCTCCAGTTCGAGACCGAGCAGTTCGGAAGCGGACCGATTGGGCAGGTTGATGTTGCCCTGCCCGTCCAGACCGATCACGCCGGCCGACACGCCGGACAGAACCGTTTCGGTAAAACGGCGGCGTTCGTCCAGTTGGCGATTGGCCTCGATCAGGGCGAACTGCTGGCTTTGCAGCTCCAGGGTCATGCGATTGAAGGCGCGTGACAGGGAAGACAGTTCATCCACCGCCTCCGGTTCGGGCACTCGGGCCGCCAGATCGCCGGCGCCGACTTTTTCCGCGGCATCAATCAGTTGCATGATCGGCCGCGCCAGCCGGGTCGCCAGACTCAGGCCGACCCAGATCGCCGCCAGCAGCAGCAGCGACGCCACCATGATGAAAATGATCGAAAAGGTGATTTCCAGGCCGGAGCTGCGCCCTTCCAGGCGCTCCAGCTCGGCCACCGCCTCACTGGTCTCCTGCTGGTGCTGGATGACCTTGGGATCGACGTAATAGCCCACATACAGATAAGAGTCGGGAAAGGCGTTGAGCCGCACCAGGGCCCGCACCCGATCGTCGTTTTCCGAACTCAACAGAGCGACGTCGCCGTTGGCCGCGGTTTCCAGCGCGCCGATCGGAATGCTGGGGACCGACAGCTCGAGCAGCAGGGCGAATTGCGACTGCGCGACCACCCGCATCATGTCTTCCGAGCGCTCGAACACCAGGGCTTCGTCGAAACGGCGCACCCGCGCCTGCGCCGATACCGCCTGGGCCAGCAACTGCGGATTACGCGCCAGATTGAACGCCTCCATGTCCAGCGAGCGGCCCATCACATAGGCCTCCTGCTGAATCCGCTCCTGGTGCTCCTTCAGATAGGCGCTGGCCACCGAGATGGATTCGTGCAGCACCGTGCGCACCCGCTCGGTGAACCACGCCTCGACCCCGAGATGCAGGAACAGGCCGGAAAAGATCGCCACCAGAATGGTCGGGCTGACCGCCACCAGACTGAACAGCATGACCAGCCGGCCATGCAGACGCGAGCCGGCCCCGCCCGAGCGGCGCTCGGCCCACAGCAGCAGGATGCGCCGCGCCACCACCACGCCGAGCAGCAGCACCAGCGCCGCGTCGAGAATGAGCAGGCTGCGGATGGAACTCAGGCTGAACTCGCCGTCCAGCCCTTCCTGCAACCCCATATAGGTCGCCGTGCCCGACAGCAGCGCGGCAATGGCCAGAGCAATCGCCAGCTTACGCGCCAGCCCGAGCCGGCGCGCCCAGTCGAGCCATTGGTGCAGGGTGTCAGTCATGGGGAAAATTCCCCTCTCCCGCAAGCGGGAGAGGGGGGGGCCCAGCCGCAGGCTGGGAGGGTGAGGGTGGTCCGCCATCTCCGTTCATCAAGCGCCTTCGGCGGCGCCACCCTCACCCCAACCCTCTCCCGCCAGCGGGAGAGGGGGTTTAAGTTGGAACGTCGACCCATAGCCCTACTTCAACCCCCGCACCACATTGATATCCAGGTCGCGAATCTTCTTGCGCAGGGTATTCCGGTTGAGGCCGAGCACCTGCGCCGCCTTGATCTGGTTGCCGCGCGTGGCCTCCAGGGTCAGGGTGATCAGCGGCCGTTCGATCTCGCGCAACACCCGATCATACAGACCATTGGCCGGCAAGCCGTCGTCATGGGCGGTGAAATAGCCGCGCAGATGACGCTCGACCATGGTCGACAGGCCCTCGCCCTCGACCGCCGCCGCCGTCTCGGTGGGGAGAACGCCGCCGGCCAGTTCGGCCTCGACCACATCCAGACCGATCACCTCCTGCGAATACAGGGCGGCCAGACGGCGGACGAGGTTTTCCAGTTCGCGCACATTGCCGGGCCAGCGATGTTTCTTCAGCCGCTCCATCGCCGCCGGGTCGATCGACTTGGAGGGCAGGCCCTCCTGAATCGCCAGCGACAGGAAATGGCGGATCAGCTCGGGAATGTCCTCGGTGCGCTCGCGCAACGGCGGCAGGCGGATCGGCACCACGTTGAGCCGGTAATACAGATCCTCGCGGAACAGACCCTGGCGAATGAGCTGGGTCAGGTCGCGATGGGTCGCGGCGACGATGCGCACATTGGCGCGGATCGGTGTCCGGCCGCCGACGGTGGTGTACTCGCCTTCCTGAAGCACACGCAGCAGCCGGGTCTGAGCCTCGGGCGGCATATCGCCGATCTCGTCGAGGAACAGGGTGCCGCCCTCGGCCTGCTCGAAGCGACCCGAAGCCCGCTGGGTGGCGCCGGTGAACGCGCCCTTTTCATGGCCGAACAGTTCGGACTCGATCAGCTCGCGCGGGATCGCCGCCATATTGAGGGCGACGAAGGGGCCGTTGCGACGCTTGCCGTAATTGTGCAGGGCCCGCGCCACCAGTTCCTTGCCGGTCCCCGACTCGCCGTTGATCATCACCGACAGGTCGGTGCCCATCAGCCGCGCCAGGGTGCGATAGATTTCCTGCATGGCCGCCGAGCGGCCGATCAGCGGCAGCTTTTCGTCCTCGGCGTCCTGCGCGGTGGTATCGGTCGGCTTGCGCGGCGCCGACAGGGCGCGCTGGACCACGCCCACCAGTTCTTTGATGTCGAACGGCTTGGGCAGGTACTCGAAAGCCCCGCGCTGCGCCGCCTTGACCGCGGTCAGCAAGGTGTTCTGCGCACTCATGACGATGATGCGCAGGTCGGGGCGGATCTTCTTGATACGCGGCAGCAGGTCGAGCCCGTTCTCGTCCGGCATCACCACATCGGTAATCACCAGATCGCCCTCGCCGTCGGCGACCCAGCGCCACAGCGTCGAAGCATTGCCGGTGCAGCGCACTTCATAGCCGGCGCGGCCCAGCGCCTGGGTGAGAACGGTACGGATGCCGCGATCGTCGTCGGCGACCAGGATGGTTGATGGCGACATGGCGGTCTAGGCGTCCTCGTCCGGAGCGATGGGCAGCATCACCTTGAACACGGTGCGCCGCGGCATGCTGTCGACCTCGATGACACCACCGTGGTCATTGATGATCTTGGCCACCAGCGCCAGCCCCAGGCCGGTGCCGGTCGGCTTGGTGGTAACGAAGGCATCGAACAGATGCGGCCGCAGGTCGTCGGGAATGCCGGGACCGTTGTCCTGAACCGACACCACCAACGGCAGCGACAGCCGGCTGTCGCTGCCCGGCACCGCCAGACGCACACCGTGCTGATAGCTGGTCGACAGCAGGATTTCGCCGTTGTCGGAGGGCGCCGCCTCGGCGGCATTCTTGACCAGATTGAGGAACACCTGGATCAACTGGTCGCGATTGCCCAGCACCCGCGGCAAGGATGGGTCATACTGCTCGATGAAGCGGACATTGCGGGCGAAGCCGTTTTCGGCGACGCGCCGGACATGCTCCAGCACCCGATGGATATTGACCGGCGCCCGATCAATCGGCCGCTTGTCGGAAAACACTTCCATGCGGTCGACCAGAGCGACGATGCGGTCGGCCTCGTCGCAGATCAGCCGGGTCAGCACGCGGTCGTCGTCGCTGGCGTTCTGCTCCAGCAACTGCGCCGCGCCGCGAATGCCCGACAGCGGATTCTTCACCTCATGGGCCAGGATCGCCGCCATGGCGGTGACCGAGCGGGCGGCGTTGCGGTGAGTCAACTGGGCGCCGATCTTCAGGGCGATGGAATGCTCGTTCATCGAGATCACCACCCAATCCTCCTGATCGGCCAGCGGCGAGACCTGGATGGTCATGGTGCGGGCACCGGTACGCGGCGTGTCCAGCATGATGCCGTATTCGGAGACGCAGGCCTGATCGGCACGAGCCTGGGCGATCAGCGAAAACACCGGGCTGTCGGGCGGCACCAGCTCCTTCAGCGCCTGCTGACACAGATAGGGCGAGCCCGATTCGAAAAGCTGCTCCGCCGAGGCGTTGACGTAACGCACATAGCCCTCGCCATCGACCACCAGAATGGCATTGGCGATGGCGTTGAGAACCGAGGTCGGATCGACCTCGGGCATCGGGGGGCGGCGGCGCAGCACGGCGACATCCTTGTTCATCACGCGGCCATCCGATCAATCAGCGGAGAGTAGAAATCCAGAACCATGCGAAGAACGTGTTCTGCGTCGGCAACCTGATTCAGGGCGGCACGGAACTCGGTGGAACTGGGCAGGCCCTTGGTGTACCAGCCGACATGCTTGCGGGCCAGACGAACACCATGCTCGCGGCCGTACAGGCTGAGCATGGCGTCGTAATGATCCAGCAGAATGGCCAGTTGCCCGGCCAGCGACGGATCGGGCCGGCGCTCGCCGGTTTTCAGGAAATGGGCCACCTGCCCCGGGAACCATGGCCGGCCATAGGCGCCGCGGCCGACCATCACCCCGTCGGCCGACGACAGGCGCAGCATCTCGGCCGCGTCGTCGAGCGAATTGACATCGCCGTTGCCGACCACCGGAATGCTGACGGCGCGCTTGACCTCGCCGATGAAGGCCCAATCGGCGCGGCCGGTGTAAAGCTGATTGCGGGTGCGGCCATGCACCGTGACCATCTTGACGCCGCAGTCCTCGGCGATCCTGGCCAGCTTGGGCGCGTTGCGATTGCCGCCATCCCAGCCGGTGCGCATCTTCAGGGTCACCGGCAGCCGCACCGCCTTGACCACTGCCTCGAGAATCCGCCCGGCCAGCACCTCGTCGCGCATCAGCGCCGAGCCGGCATCGCCACGCACCACCTTCTTGACCGGGCAGCCCATGTTGATGTCGATGATCGCCGCGCCGTTGTCCTCGTTCAGCTTGGCCGCTTCGGCCATCACCTCGGGCTCGCAGCCGGCCAGTTGCACCGCCATGGGGAATTCCTCGGCCTCGGTGGCGACCATCCGCAGGGTCTGGCGATTCTGCCGGATCATCGCCTCGGAGGCGATCATCTCGGACACCACCAGACCGGCGCCATGCGCCTTGACCAGACGACGGAAGGCCAGATCGGTGACGCCCGACATGGGGGCAAGAATAACCGGGTTGTCGAGGGTTATGGGTCCGATTGATATGCTCATGACACAACAGCTCCAGGCAGATGCATAATGATTATGCATCTGCGCAAAATGCAAGCGCCAAAATGTCCGAGATGTGACAAACTGCCTATGAGAGCAGCACGTCGCGCACGAATTTTACTCCGGGCAGCGCCAGCATGAGCAACAGATAGGCGACCATCACCAGTCGCGCCGCCCAACGGCCCCGCACGCCGCACACCTGATGGCCGATCAGCAGGGCGCCGATCATCACGAAGACGAGAATCGACAGCACGATCTTGTGGCTGAACACCAGCATCGAACCGGTTTCGAGATAAAGCGTCGTCATGCCGGTCACCAGCCCGATGCCCAGCACCAGTTCCGACGCGGCGAGCAGGCGGTTGGCCAGAGTCTCGCTGTCGGCCACCGAGGGCAGCGCCCGGGTCAGGCTGGTCGGCCGCTTGGTCTTGAGCGCGCGTTCCTGAAGGAACCCGGCCAGCGCCGCGACTGCGGCCATGGTGAAGAATCCGAAGGTGGCCACCGCCACCAGGATATGCGCCTCCCGCCAGGCCAGCGGCGCCTCGGGGGCAAGGCTGCGGCCCTGCACCTGATCGAACAGGGCGGCCAGCACCCCCAGCAGCATCAGGTAAGGCAGCAGCAAGGGCGTCAGCCGCCACGCCTGACGGACCGTTGCCACCAGCAGGCCGAACAGCACCAGACTACCGGCGATGATCACCCACAGGGTGGTCGACAGGCCGGTGCGCCACTGGTCCGACAGTTGTACCGCTGCCCAGATCAGCGGGCCGGCGATAGCCACGCCCAGGACGGCGAAGAACAGCCCATCCTTGCCCTGCTGATCGCGGCGCAACGAGACCAGGGCAGCCGGCACCAGCGATGCCAGGGCGACGAAGTTGAAGAAAGCCGGGTTCGACATGTGGCGGACTATAGCACGGCTGGCGACGAGGGGAAGTGGCAGCGCTCGCCCGGCGGACATGGTCTTGCGATTGTCTTTCCCACCTCCACCGCATAGTGTCGCCTCACTCTGAGGTGGGAGGGCAACAATGGCGAAATGCGTGGTTCTGGTGGTGGCAGCGGGACGGGGGCGGCGGTTCGGCGGCGATCTGCCCAAGCAATACCATGACCTGGCCGGCCGCATGGTGCTGCGCCACAGCCTTGCCACCTTTGCCGCTCATCCCGAGGTGGACGCGGTGCGGGTGGTCATTCATCCCGACGACCGCCAGCTCTACGACTTGGCCGCCCAGGGACTCGGCCTGCTCGAGCCGGTGCCGGGCGGGGCGCAGCGTCAGGATTCGGTGCGGCTGGGGCTGCAAAGTCTGGCCGAGCTTCAGCCCGACCGGGTGCTGATCCATGACGGTGCCCGGCCGCTGGTCGATGCCGGGGTCATCAGCCGGGTCATCGCCGCCCTGGAGACCCATCCCGGCGCCATCCCGGCCATGCCGGTCAGCGATACCATCAAGCGCGGTGTCGACGGTGTGGTCGCCGGCACCGTCGACCGTGCCCAGCTCTGGCGGGCCCAGACTCCGCAGGGTTTCCGCTATGCCGGGATTCTGGCGGCCCATGAGCGCGTCGCCGGCCTGGAGCTGACCGACGACGCCGCCGTTGCCGAAGATGCCGGTCTGGCCGTCGCCCTGGTGGCCGGCTCCGAGGACAATCTGAAAGTCACCTCCGCCGAAGACATCGCCCGCGCCGCCCGCCTGTTCCCGCCGGGCGGTGAGGTCCGCATGGGCTCGGGCTACGACGTCCATCGCTTCGCCGCCGGCACCGCCGTATGGCTGTGCGGGGTTTCGGTGCCGCATGACGCCACTCTGGACGGCCATTCCGACGCCGACGTCGCCCTGCATGCCCTGACCGACGCCGTCCTGGGGGCCATCGCCGCCGGCGATATCGGCCATCATTTCCCGCCCAGCGACGCCCGCTGGAAAGGCGCCGCCTCGCACCGCTTCCTCGCCCATGCCGCCGCCCTGGTGCGTGGCCTGGGAGGCGACATCACCGGAGTCGATGTCACCATCATCTGTGAACGCCCCAAGATCGGCCCGCACCGCCCGGCCATGACCGCACGAGTGGCGGAAATCCTCGGCATTCCGGCCGCGCGGGTCAGCATCAAGGCGACCACCACCGAAGGCCTGGGCTTCACCGGCCGCCGCGAAGGCATCGCCGCGCAGGCGGTGGCGACGGTGCGGCTGCCGCGGTAGGGATAGAATTCACCACGAAGGCACGAAGGACAGGAAGAAAGAACAGTGAAAATCTGAAAGGCTGTCCGGAAATAAAATAAGTGATTCAAACGCATTGTTCGTCACCCCCGCGAAAGCGCTACGGTATGTACATATGTTGCAGTCGCACACACAAGGCAGATCGTCATTCCCGCGAAGGCGGGAATCCATGCGGCCTGACCGTCAGAATAAGCGGCCCCTATCGTGATGCGGTGCAAAAACATGGGACGCTTTCT
>OBEQ010652993.1_pt1 | contig 27148 bp, 24 predicted proteins | sample 1670901 | NCBI WGS metagenome assembly OBEQ01 (sample SAMEA104232315, study PRJEB22302) | groundwater metagenome | biome: forest; feature: aquifer; material: groundwater | place: USA | collected 2011-08-07 | depth 5.4 m
AAAAAAGGAAAGATCCAAATCCATTTATTAAGAAATGTCATGATAAACCCGATCTTTCTAAAATTAATTTATTCAGTGTTTTTATTGATAAATTTGGATATAAATTAGATTTTACGAATCCAGACGAAATTTCAAAAAGTATCAATAAATTATTAAGTGATATTCGTTTAAATAATGAATATTCTTTAATTCAAACAATGGCAATTCGTTCCATGGCGAAAGCAACGTATGAAACAACAAATATTGGACATTACGGACTAGCTTTTGAAAATTATACTCACTTTACATCTCCTATTCGTCGGTATGCAGATTTAGTGGTACATAGAATCGTATTTGAGGAATTAACAACTAAAAAGCATAGATACGGTAAAGATTTAGATGATGTTTGTAAACGTATTTCAAGAATGGAACGTAAGGCGGTAGATGCTGAAAGAGAATCTACTAAATTCTTTCAAGTATTGTTTGTTCAAGATAAAATAGGAGAAGAGTTTAACGGAACAATTTCTGGAATTGCTGAATTTGGTTTATTTGTAAAAATGGATGAAAATTTCTGTGAAGGAATGGTTGCTATGAATGATATTCCTGGCGATCGTTATTCTTTTGATCAACAAAAATTTAGAATTATAGGTGCTGCAACTGGTAAAGAATATAATTTTGGGGATAAGGTAAGAGTTAAAATTTATGAAGTTCATTTGGCAAAACGCCAAATTGATTTGGAATTGATTGTTGAATAATTTTTGTATGTAGAGACGCGATTAATCGCGTCTCTACATACAAAAATTACAATAATTTAATTTTTGCATTCAAATCATCCCTAAATGATCCACCAATTGGAATACTTTTTTTATCGTTTTCTAACGTTAAATTAGGGTATTCAATACTAACTATCTTATCTAAACGAACAATAAATGATCTATGTATTCTTAAAAAATCAACAGATCCCATTTTAGATTCTATTTCTTTCATTGTAGAATGAATTGTATATCTTGTATCAACGGTATTGATAACAACATAATCTTTCAATGCTTCAATAAAACAAATATCTTTGCAGTTAATTTTCACTAATTTACTATTTGATTTAACAAAAATAAAATCGTGTGATTTATCTTTATTATCAACTATAGAATATAAAAAATCTCTTTCTTTTATAATATCTTGTTCTTTCTTATGCTTATATATAGCCATTTCGATAGACGTTTGTAAATCTATCTCTTTAAACGGTTTTAAAATATAACCATAAGGTTCAGAAATTTTGGCTTTACCTAAAGTTGGTTCATCTGCATAAGCCGTTAAAAATATGACAGGTATAGCCATCTCTTTTTTAATAATATCTGCAGCTTCAATACCATTCATTGCACCTTTTAGCATGATATCCATTAAAACGAGATCAGGTTTTTCTGATCGTGCTAATTCTATAGCTTTATCACCAGTAGAAGCAGCGCCAATAACGTTATAACCAATTTTTTTTAGACTGTGTTGAATATCTTTCGAAACGATTGATTCATCTTCAACAACTAGTATATTAATTTTTGACATTTAACCTATTTTATTTAACATTCAAAATTAACAATAAATTCCATCTTTATGTTATAAATTTACAAATTAAATTTTGACGACCTACTTAACTTAATTAATTTAATTACCACTAAAACAGATAAATAGAATTAAAAAATGTAAATTTATTTTTTATAAATCTTAAGTTACAAATTTATTTTCATAAAACAAAACTTATCTGTTTTCTTTCTTTATAATTATATAATTAAATATTTTATTAATTTAAAAAAATATATTCTCTTTATTAATGATGTTTATATGTTTAAAAAATAGATTGATTAAATTAGGTTTTTATAGTTATCAAAGTAAATAGATAAATTATCAACATGTAATATAAACTTAAATGGTTGAATTATATAAATTTAATTGTTTATTAACATTTTGAATCATTGAAGAGTTTGTTTATTTCTTTTTTAATAAAATATTCTTTTTTATGTGTTAAAAACGTGAATAAAGAATGTAAAAAAGAAGTTAACTTTTAAACGCTATTCAATATATAATTTGGTTTGTAATAATTTTTTAAATATGAAAGAGAAAAATTTCATTACTTATACACATTAATTAACAATTGTGAAATTGAATAGGTTTAAAATTATTTTTTTAAATACCTGATTTATAATATAATTATTTAATTTTTTAGAAGTGATTGTTTAAATGTTGTTCTAATTGTTAATATAGACTAACTTTGTAAAAAATTGATTTTAATATTTATTAGACGTAGATTTTTTAAGTTTTTTGTATTTATTAATAAAGAAAAAATGACAACTATTATTCCAATTGGAGCAGATCATGCTGGTTTTGAATTAAAAGAATTTTTAATAACGTATTTAAAAATGAAAGGTTTTGAATTAAAAGACTTTGGTTGTTATTCAAATGATAGTGTAGATTATCCTGATTTTGCTCATCCTGTTGCTACTATGGTTGAAGAAAATATTGATTTAAAAGGTATTTTAATTTGTGGTTCTGGTAATGGAATTAATATGACTGCTAATAAACATAAAGGTGTTAGAAGTGCTTTATGTTGGAAACCTGAAATTGCTGAATTAGCTCGCCTTCATAATAATGCTAATATTTTAGTGTTACCTGCTCGTTTTATTTCAACTGACGAAGCAATAGAAATTGTTGATTTATTTTTTAATACTGCTTTTGAAGGTGGTAGACATCAAAACAGGGTTGATAAAATATCATGTTAAATTATTGTAATGATGCGATTATTGTAGAGACGCCATTAATGGCGTCTCTACAATTTTAACATTTCTTCAATTAATTTATTTGTTTTTTCAACGTATTCATTATAATAAGATCCTGTTCCTGGACCATTAAATCCTGTATGTACTCTTTTAACTTCTCCATCTTTTCCGATAAATATTGAAGTTGGAAAAGAGATAACTTCATTTAACATTGAAAATTGTTCAGAAGCTAAACTTTTACTAGCAGTACCACCAACTAGAAAAGTAAAATTTAAATCTAATCGTTCTTTTAATAATTTTAACTTATTAGAATAATCTTCAAAAGATTGCCCTACTTCATATCCTACAGAAATTATTTCTAATCCTTGAGAATGATATTTTGTGTATAATTCTTTATAATAACGTGTTTCATCCATACAGTTTGGACACCAAGTCCCCATTATTTGTATAATTACTACTTTATTTTTAAATGAAGAATTTGGAAAAATAAATTGATTTCCTTCTAAATCTTGTAATTGAAATGAAAAAAGATTATTATTAGTAAGTGTAGTTAATGAATCAGGATTTGATAATTGAAATTTTTCATCTTTTACTGCATTCCAATTTTCTTGATAATGGTTACCACTTAAAAAACGACCGATTAATGAATCGTTTTGAGATTTAGCTGTAAATAAAAAAGCGTGAGAACCATCAAAACACGATAGGTAAAAAGAGTTTTCAAATTGATTACCTTCTAAATACCGATAATCTCCTGTTTCAGTTAAAAAAGTTCCGTTTATTTTATTATTAGATTGTTTAAATATACCTATTGCTAAATATTCTCCAGGATTATTACAATCAAGTTTTACTTTCCAATTTCCATTTACATTTTTTAAACTGGTTGTATATTTTGTTTCAAATCGAGTTGTATATCCATAATTTGCATTAAATTCTATTTTGTAATTATTTCCTTTGTTATAGTTTTGCCAATATCCTGTAATTTTTTTATTGTTTTTTATAGAAAAGTGAATAGAAGAATTAAATGTTGGAAAGTCAACTATTATTGTATCTTGATGTGATCGTAGATTAGTTAATTCAATAATTTCATCCGCATTTTGTATAGAAAAAGTTGTTTTTTTATTAACTTTATTTATTATTAATTTAAAAGGTAATTTATCGTTTTTATTTAATTGTAAAAAAGCGCTCCAATTTCCTTTTTTTAATGGTATATTTTGGCTAAATATAAGATTACTAGTAAGTAATAAGTAAACTAAAAATATTTTCATTGTTAATTTTAAATTTTAACGTCTAAAATAATTATTTTTTTATGATATTTTATCCAAATGCAACTTTATTAACAAGACTTACGTCTATTTTATGTTGCGTAGATTATGGATGATATTACATTAGTAGAAGAATGTACGAAAGGAAATGCGAAAGCGCAACGCTTGTTGTTTGATAAATTTTCAAAAAAAATGTTAGGAGTTTGTCTTCGTTATAATTCAAGTATTGAAGAAGCTGAAGACGTATTACAAGAAGGATTTATAAAAGTTTTTTCTAAAATTAAAGATTTTTCAAATGATGGTTCTTTAGAAGGTTGGATTAGAAGAATTATGGTTAACACTTCGTTAGATACTATTCGGAAAAACGTTAAGTTTTTGAAAGATACTTCAATTGATAATGTTGATTTTCAAATAGGTTCAAACGACTTTATTATTGAACAATTAAATGCAAATGACCTTCTATTATTGATTAATTCAATGCCAGAAGGATATAAAGTGATTTTTAACATGTTTGCTATTGAAGGTTATAGTCATAATGATATTGCTACTACTCTCGGAATAAGCGAAAGCACTTCCAAATCTCAATATTTGAGAGCGAAAGGATATTTACGAGGAAAATTAGAATTGATAGGTCATGAAAGATAAAGATATATTTAAAGATGTGTTTTCTGAGAAATTAGGAAATTTTGAAGTTCCGGTGAGACCAGAGCTTTGGTCTTCTATTTCTTCTCAAATTGGAACTTCTGCTGCTACAAGTGTTGCATCTGGCATGTCTTTTTTATCTAAACTGATTATTGGCGGTTCTATATCTGCGGCCGTTGTAACTGGAGTTATTTTATTATATCCTTCTAAAAAGGAAGTTAAACAAATTGTGAAAGATACTAAATCATCGATTGAAATTCCTGTTAATAATAATTCAATTAATACAATTGAAACTACTTCGTCTGTAAAAAACAATAACAAGATGAATATAATAGATAAGGAATCTAAATCTGAATTTTATCGTGGCTTTACTTGTAATTTTCCAGAGGTTTTACCTTTATCTGTAGATCATTTTATTAATTCTGATAATACTATTTTAATAAATGATATTATTGAACCCTCTGCATCTAATCTAACAATTGATCCTTTATTGTCAAAAACGAAAGAAAACGATCAAAAGATTGAATCAGTATTACCTATTGTAGAAAAAGGAAATATTAATGAAAATAATACTTCTAAAAAATTAATTCTTCCCAATTTATTTTCGCCGGATAATGATGGAAAAGCAGATCTTTTTTATATAGAATCTGATGGTTTAACGAATTTCTCTCTTGTTATTTTTGACTCTAAAAATAATATTATCTTTAAGTCGGAAGATCCTTCATTTAAATGGGATGGAATAAAAATAAACGGAGATTTAGCTGAAAACGGAAAATATATTTATATAATAACAGCTATAAATAAAGAAGGTGAAGAAATTTCAGAATACAGTTTTTTAACTATAAATAAAAATTAAGTTATTTAATAATTTCATTACCTAAGATATAATTTTCGGTACATTCTTTTTTACCGTTTTCAGTATAATAATAAGCTTTTCCATGAATTAATCCTTCAATATAATTCCTTTTGTATTTAATTGTTCCATTTTCATAATAAGAAACTTCTGTACCATTTAATTTTCCATGAATGTAATATTTAGAATTAAATACTACTCCGCTTTGGTAATAAGAAATAAACTCTCCATTTGATTCTCCATTATGATAGATAAATGTATTCTTAATTTTTCCTGATTCGTAATAATTGATACATTCTCCATCTAATAATCCATCAACAAAAAAACACCTACTTTGAATTTTTCCATTACTATAATAAGATAAACTTTCTCCATTTTGTTTACCTTTTAAATAGTTATATTTATATCGAATTGATCCATTTTCAAAGTATTCTGTCCATTCTCCTCCATTTTCACCATCAACATATATTCCTTGTTGATATACTTTACCATTTCCAAAATATAAAAAATAGGGTCCTTGTAATTCACCGTCTTTTAAATTTATTTTATATAATGTTAAACCGTTTTCAAAATATAAAACACATTCTCCTTGTTCTACATTATTTACATAATAACTTTTAGAATTTATATTTCCATTTTCATAATAGGAAATAAATTCACCATGCGCTTTACCATTTACATAAGTTCTGGAATTTTTTATTTTTCCATTTTCAAAATTCACAATTGCTGTTCCAGCATAAGATGTTGTAAAAGATGAATCAGTATAATACGTACTGTCAGAAGTATTATATACTTGAGCCACTACTTCATTTGAAAGGGCATAGATTAAAATAAAGAATGAAACAAAATATTTCATAGTTGTAGTATTTTATTTAAATGTAATAATAATATACTATTTATGCAAATTATGGTTGCAATACTCCATTTAAATAATAAACAGATGATTTTATTTTACCTTTCTTTTTACCATAAATTATAACAGGACCGTTTAATTCTCCATCTTTATACGTTTCTTTTTTAAAGATATGTCCTTTTGGATTATAAAATATAGCTTCTCCTTCTGGAATACCGTTTATATAACTTAACGTGTTTCGAATAATTCCCGATGGGTAATATATAATAGATTCTCCGTGAATTTCACCATTTATTAAGATTTCTTTTTTCTCAATTTTTCCTAAATCATTGTATTGAATAAATTCCCCATCAAGTAGTCCATTTGTATATGATTTTTTAATGTATATATGACCATTATCAAAGTATTCATAATATACTCCTGTTTTATTTCCATCAACATAAGTACCTTTTTCTTTTATTCTTCCATTTTCATTGTAATAGAAAAACTCACCTTGTCCAAGTCCTTTTGCATAAGTACCTTTTTCTTTTATTTGACCGCTTTGATAATATTGAATAGATTCTCCTTGTGGAACACCATTTTCATAATTCCATTTATGTAGGATTTGCCCACTTTCATAATATAAAATGGATTCACCGTTTATAATTCCATTTACATATTTCCATTTATTTTTAATTGAGCCACTTTCATAATTTGAAATTACTTCTCCAGAAAATAGAATAGTGAAATTTGTATCTGAATACATTTTTCTATCATCTTGGTTTAAATATTGTGAAAATACAGTTTGATTAATAGTTAGTGTGCACAATAATAGCAGTAAATTGAATCTCATATACTATTGATTTCTAGTTAATACCTAAAAAAACCCTTAACAAAAGTTAAGGGTTTTTAGTTTTTAAGAGGTCTCAAACAGATTCGAACTGTTGTAGACGGTTTTGCAGACCGGTGCCTAGCCACTCGGCCATGAGACCCTATTGTTTTACAAATGTAGTAATAATTTTAAAAAGACAGCTATTCTTCAATAATAATTGCAACGTTTTCTACATCTCCATTAATTGGAGGACAAATTTTGATGATTTTTACACGTAAATTATCAATGTTCAGTATGTTGTTTTTTATTCTTGTAAATATTCTTTGACCAACATGTTCAATTAGTTTTGATCGAATAGCCATTTCTTCAGTTACAATTCTATTAATGTCAACATAATCTATTGTTTTTATTAATTCATCTGTAAAAGAGGCTTCTGTAAAATCTGTTTGTAATGAAATATCAACTTTATAGTATCCTCCTATTTTTTCTTCTTCTGGTAAACAACCATGAAAAGCGTATAATTTTATTCCGTTTACTTCAATTGTGTGTTTCATTTCTGGACGATTAGATTCAAGACTTTAAGATTCAAGACTGACAACCACATTTTAAGACTGATTAACACTATAATTTTACAAAGTTAATCAGTCTTTAATCTTTTGTCTTATAGCGAAGCGGTCTTTTGTCTAACTACGTTTTCCATCCCAATTTTCATTCTTTCAATACATTCTTCTTTACCTAAAAATGCAGATATATCAAACATACTTGGTCCTGTTCCGTTTCCTGTTAATAACAATCTAAAATTTGGTAATACAGCACCTATTCCCATTTGTTTTTCTTCTAAAAATGATTTAAATGTGTTTTCAATTGTTGAAGCATCAAATTCAGATATAGTTGAAAGTTTTTCTAACCATTCATTCATTAATGAAGAAGTTTCTTCTTTCCATTTTTTCTCTACTGTTTGTTGATCGTAGGTTGTTGGACGAGAAAATAAATAAGCTCCTTCTATTGGAATATCTTTTATAAATGTTGATCGTTCTTTCATTAAGCGACAAATAGTAGTTAGTTCTGAAATCTCATGTTTTTCAGTTAATTCTAATGCCAATAATTTAGCTAATTCTTCATCAGATGTTGCTCTTAAATAAGTTTGTTGAAACCATTTTGTTTTTTCAGCGTCAAATTTTGCTCCTGATTTTGCTACTCTATTTAATGTAAAAGCTTCTGTTAATTCTTCTAATGAAAATATTTCTTGTGTCGTTCCTGGATTCCATCCTAAAAAAGCAAGCATGTTTATAAATGCTGCTGGTAAATAACCTTTTTCTCTATATCCTGAGTAAACTTCTCCTTCTTCGGTTATCCATTCTAAAGGAAAAACAGGAAATCCTAAACGGTCACCATCTCTTTTTGAAAGTTTTCCATTTCCGTCTGGTCGAAGTAGTAATGGTAAATGGGCAAATTGTGGCGATTCCCATCCAAATGCTTCATATAATAAAACATGTAAAGGAGCTGATGGTAACCATTCTTCACCTCTAATAACATGACTTATCTCCATTGTGTGATCATCCACGATATTTGCTAGATGATACGTCGGCATTCCGTCACTTTTAAATAGAACTTTATCGTCTAAGTTATTTGTGTTTACAACTACCCACCCTCTTATTATATCTTCGAAACGTACATCTTTATTTCTAGGCATTTTCATTCGGATAACATAAGGTTCTCCGTCTTTTAATTTTTTTGCCACTTCATCAGCAGAAAGTGTTAATGAGTTTTTTAAAGATACACGAGTAACGCCATTGTATTGCCAATTTGGCATTCCCATAGCTTTTGCTTGTTCTCGTACTAAATTTAATTCTTCTGGTGTGTCAAAAGCATAATATGCACTTTCATTTGCTATCAATTGTTCTGCATATGGTTTGTACATTTCTTTTCTTTCAGATTGAATGTATGGACCATAATTTCCTCCTAATCCAGGTCCTTCCGTTGGCATTATTCCACACCATTTCAAAGATTCCATTATATAATCTTGTGCTCCAGGAACAAATCTTGTTTGATCTGTATCTTCTATTCTTAGAATAAATGTTCCGTTGTATTTCTTTGCAAATAAATAATTATATAGAGCCGTTCTAACTCCCCCCATGTGTAATGGTCCTGTTGGAGACGGTGCAAATCTAACTCTTACTGGTTTTTCAGACATATATGTAATTTTATACAAAGGTAGTTTTTTAGATTTGAAGACACAAGATAAAAGACTCAAGACCGTTTTGCTCAAAGACTTTTGCTCTTATATTCACTAAATTGTGTTAAAAAATATCTCTTTGTTTTTTTTGTACTATTTTTTATATAAATATGTTATACTTTAGTAAGTTGATTATATAAGAGTGAAGTATGGGAGCGTTTGATAAATTAATTGAACAAATAGATGCGTTTATTCGCAAGTATTATAAAAACGAAATGATTAAGGGGCTACTTTTATTTGTTGCGATTTTTTTATTTTCTTTTTTAGCAACTACTTCTTTGGAATATTTTGCCCAATTCGGAACGTTGATTCGAACATTTTTATTTTTCGGTTTTATACTATTAAATATTTTTGTTTTAATTAAGTATATTATTATTCCTTTATCTCAATTATTTTCACTTGGTAAAAAAATTGATAGATATCAAGCTTCTAAAATTATTGGTACATTTTTTCCGTCTGTTTCAGATCGTCTTTTAAATACTTTGCAATTAAATGATTCCCTTTCTCAAAATGAAGGTAATTTTGAGTTGATTAGGGCTAGTGTTGCTCAACGTTCAGTTTCTTTAAGTGCCATTCCTTTTACTACGGCTGTAAATATTAATGAGAATAAAAAATTTGCTAAATATCTTATTCCTTTGTTTTTATTATTGTTTGCTATAGCTGTTTTTATACCAAAATTATTGACTCAAGGTTCTGATAGAGTTATTAATTATTCGAATGAATACAAGCCTGTTTCTCCGTTTGATTTTTTATTGATGACAAATAATTTAACGGTTTATGAAGGGGATGATTTAGAGCTTGATTTACGTCTTTCTGGTTCCCAATTTCCTGATAAAATTTATTTGGTTAGTACGCAAGGTAAAATTTTAATGAAACAAACGGGTAAAAATTCATCTGTAACAGTTTTAAAAAAGGTTCAACCTAATACTACATTCTTTTTTGAAGGGAATGATTTTAGAAGTAAAACGTTTTCAATTAATGTGCTTCAAAAATCTTCAATTGGTAAATTTCAAGCTACTCTAGTATTTCCTTTATATCTTGGTCGTCAGCCAGAAATAATTTCTAATGCTGGTGATATTTCTGTACCTGAAGGTACTTTTATTGAATGGAGTGTACTCACTAAAAACACAAGTAAAGTACTTTTTTCTTTTAATGAAAAGGCTGAATTATTTCAAACAGAAGGATTCAAAATTAAAAAAAGGATTCTTAATACCTCTCGTATTAAAATTCAATTAACAAATGCTCAAAGTCAAAAAACGGATACTTCTGGCTTTTCTGTTGATGTTATTAAAGACAGTTATCCTTCCGTTTTAGTAGATGAAAAGAAAGATTCTGTTTCTGATGGATTACGTTATTTTTTCGGTTCTATAGCTGATGATTACGGATTAAATACTTTAAAATTTGTTTATACTGTAGAAAGTGAAAACGGGATTAAACGTCAGAATTCTTTGCATGTTTCAAAAGTTTCTGGAACTGAAATGCCTTTTGATTTTGCTGTTGATTTTAGAAGAGAAAATGTTAAAATGAATGATAAGATTGAATATTATTTTGTAGTTTCTGATAACGATGGTGTTCATGGTAGTAAATCTACAAAAAGTCAAACATTTACTTATAAATTACCTACTCTTGAAGAATTAAATGATAAACGAAGTGAAGAACAAGACGAGGCAAAAGAATCTCTTGCTGACATATTGAAAAAGACACAAGATTTTCAAAAAGATGTTGATCGTTTGAAGAAAGAAATGATGAATAGTAAGGGGAAAGATTTTAATAAAATGAATCAAGTTCAACAGCTGCAAGAAGAACAAAAGTCATTGCAAAAATCATTAGAAAAGCTTCAGCATCAGATGGAACAAAGTTCTGAAGAAAAAAATCAACTTTCTGAGATTGATAAAGAATTGTTAGAAAAACAAGAGTTAATCAATGATTTGTTAGAAGAGTTAATGGATGATGAATTAAAAGATTTATTAGATAAATTAGAAAAACTAATGAATAAAGATGCTAATAAAGAGCAGATCAAAGAAAACATGGAAGAGATTAAAACATCATCTGAAGACATGAAGAAACAACTGGACCGAAGCCTTGAAATGTTAAAAAAACTTCAAGTTAACGAAAAAATTGATGATATTGAAAAGGAATTAAAAGCATTGTCTGAAGAACAAAAAGAATTAAAAAATGAAATTTCTAAAGATGCTATTTCAAAAGAAAATGCCTTAGAAAAACAGGATGAATTAAATAAAAAGTTCGAAGATCTTAAAGAACAAATGAAGGAAATGGATAAGTTGAACGAAGCTTTATCTAAACCCATGGATTTAGGAAACCAGGAAATTCAAAAAGAAAAAATTTCTGAAGATATGAAAAAGTCTTCTGAGCAAATAAGTGGTGGTAAGCCAAAAAAAGCAGGTGAAAATCAAAAGTCAGCTGCTGATGAAATGATGAAAATGGCCGAAACGCTTGATCAAATGCAAAAAGAAGCTAATAAAAAAGAACAGGAGGAGGATATAAATACGTTAAGAGGTATTCTTGAAAATCTTATGACTTTAAGTTTTGATCAAGAAGAGGTTATGTCTCATTTTTCTCATGTGAAAGATTCGGATCCTGCTTATAGAAAATATGGTCGTAAACAACGTTCAATTGTTGACGATACTCGTGTTGTTAAAGATAGTTTAGAGGCTTTGGCTAAACGACAACCTAAAATAGCAAGTTTTATTGATAAAGAATTAAATGATTTAAAATCTAATTTTTCTATGACTATTGAGAACATAGATGAACATGAACGACGTGCACTTGGTATTCATCAACAGGCTATAATGACATCTTATAATAACCTCGCATTACTTCTTAATGAAGCTTTAGAAAGCATGCAACAAGAAATGAAAAGTCAATCTAAAGGAAATGGTTCTTGTGATAATCCGGGAGGAAAGGGTAAACCTAAACCTGGTTCTGGTGGTAGTCCTGGAGATATGAAAGAAATGCTTAAAAAACAATTAGAACAAATGGAAAAAGGTTCTAATCCAGGGGGTAAAAAACCAGGAGATAAACCAGGAGGCACTTCAGGTTCTGGATTACCAGGTATGGGTAATAAAGAAACTGCTAAAATGGCTGCTCAACAAGCTGCTATGAGGCAACGTTTAGAACAAATGCGAAAAGAACTTAATAAAGACGGTAAAGGTACAGGTAATAAGCTTAATCCTCTAATTGATGAGTTAGAAAAACAAGAGAAAGATTTGATTAATAAGAATTTTTCAGCTGATTTAATTAAACGACAAAAGAACATCATGACCAGACTATTAGAGTCAGAAAAAGCCTTAATGGAACGTGGATTTGAAGATAAAAGAGAATCAAAAGAAGGAAAAAATCAAAATTTTAGTAACCAAATTAGATTTGATGAGTATACGAAACAAAAGCTCAATCAAATTGAATTATTACGTTCTGTTGATCCTTTATATCGTAAGTATTATAAAGATAAAGCAAATGAATATTTCAATCGAGTTAATTGATTATTTGATTTTATTTGTATAATATGAGAGAAGGTTTTACTATTGTTGATTCTATTTCTATACCATCAGATTTTGAGTATGTATCTAAAGTTGAATCTTTGGTTGATAAGATCTGTGGTGAAATAGGTGTTCCTGAGGATTATTATGGCAATGTATTAATAGCTGTAACTGAGGCTGTTAATAATGCTATACAACATGGTAATCTTTTTAGTAATGTTTTATCTGTTTTTGTTTCTGTTGGTGATAAACCTGATGAATTTTGTTTTACTGTTAAAGATAATGGTCGTGGTTTCGATTTTGATAATTTACCAGATCCTACTGCTCCAGAAAATATAGAAAAAGAAAATGGACGTGGAATTTTTCTTATGAGAAGTTTAGCGGATGAAATCGAATTTGAAGATCATGGTAGAGTTGTTCATATTTATTTTAAAAAATGATTTCTATTAATTTTGAAGATGTAGTTGTTGACGGTTTAAACGAAAAAATTTTAACTGTTTGGTTGTCAAGTGTTTGTGATTTTGAAGAGAAAGAATTACAAGAAATTAATCTTATTTTTTGTTCTGATTCTCGTTTATTAGAAATAAATATTGAATCTTTAAACCATGATTTTTATACTGATATAATTACATTTGATTATTGTGTTGATACAAATGTTTTTGGAGATCTTTTTATTTCTAAAGATAGGGTTTTGGAAAATGCTACTTTAAACAATGTTACTTTTGAACATGAACTTAATCGAGTTATTGTTCATGGTGTACTTCATTTATGTGGTTATAAAGATAAAACAGATTCGGAAGCTTTAGTTATGAGACAAAAAGAAGATTTTTATCTTTCAAAGTTATGTTTCACGTGAAACATTTTTGTAGCCTTGAAGAGGCTATTTTTTTTCTCAAATAAATGGTGGTAACTTTGCTGAATTCGAAACACTTGTGGTATGTTGAAAAATTATGATGTTGTAGTTGTTGGTGGTGGTCATGCAGGTTGTGAAGCGGCAAATGCTGCTGGTAAGTTGGGTAGTTCTGTTTTGTTGATTACAATGAATATGAACACAATTGCTCAAATGAGTTGTAATCCTGCAATGGGTGGCGTTGCAAAAGGACAGATTGTTAGAGAGATTGATGCTTTAGGTGGTGGTTCTGGAATTGTAAGTGATAAAAGTGCAATTCAGTTTCGTATGTTGAATATGTCGAAAGGTCCTGCAATGTGGTCACCTCGAACTCAAAATGACAGAATGCTTTTTGCTGAAGAATGGAGATTGCTTTTGGAGAGAAATTTAAATGTTGATTTTTGGCAGGATAGCTGTTGTGGTTTAATTGTTGAAAATGATTGTGTTGTTGGCGTTAGAACTTCTTTAGGTCTTGATGTTTTTTCAAAAAGTGTTGTTTTGACAAATGGTACTTTTTTGAATGGGTTAATTCACATGGGTGAAAAGAATTTTGGCGGCGGTCGTGCTGCAGAAACTAATTCGGTAGGAATTACTGAAGATCTTGTGAAATTAGGTTTCGAAACAGGTAGAATGAAAACAGGGACACCTCCTCGTGTGGATGGTCGTTCTTTAGATTATTCTAAAATGGAAATTCAAGATGGTGATCAAATCCCATCTAAGTTTAGTTATTCTCCTCACACTTCTCCCCTTTTAAAACAAAGACCTTGTTATATTACTTATACGAATGAAGCAACTCATGATATGTTGAGAACTGGTTTTGATCGTTCTCCTATGTTTAATGGTTCTATTAAAAGTTCTGGACCTCGTTATTGTCCAAGTATTGAAGATAAAATTAATCGTTTTGCTGATAAAGACAGACATCAAATTTTTGTTGAACCAGAAGGTTGGAATACATGTGAGATTTATGTTAATGGTTTTAGTACATCGCTTCCTGAAGATGTACAATTGGCTGCTTTAAAAACAATTCCTGGTTTTGAAAATGTTAAAATGTTTCGTCCTGGTTATGCAATTGAATATGATTATTTCCCTCCTACTCAATTGCGACATACGTTAGAAACGAAGTTGGTTTCGGGTTTGTATTTTGCAGGACAGATAAATGGTACTACTGGATATGAAGAGGCAGCTTGCCAAGGATTAATGGCAGGAATTAATGCTCATAACAAAGTAGTAGGTAAAGAACCTTTTGTTTTAAGTCGTAGCGATGCATACATTGGTGTTTTGATTGATGATTTGATTACCAAAGGTACAGAAGAACCGTATCGAATGTTTACAAGTAGAGCAGAATATAGAATTCTCTTGAGACAAGATAATGCTGACATTCGTTTAACTCCAATTGGTCACGCTTTAGGTTTGGTTGATGATGAAGCGTTAAAACGTGTTTTTCAAAAAATTGACGGAATTAATTCATTAAAAAAAGCTTTACGTAAGGAAGGTGTTACACCTGATGTTGCTAATAGTATGTTAATTGAAAAGGAAAGTGCTATTATTAATCAACAAGTTAAACTTTCTAGTTTGATTACACGCCCTCATATTACTATCGAAGATGTTTTAAGTATAAGTGTTGATTCTAAAGTGTTAGCAGATGCTTTTCGTAATGTTGATCCTGAAATTATTGTTCAAACAGAAGTTGCATTAAAGTATGAAGGTTATATTGAACGTGAAGAAAGTGTTGCTAATAAAATGAATCGTATGGAAGGATTGTCTATTCCTGCAGGTGTTGATTATCATTCATTATTAAGTTTAAGTACAGAAGCTAGACAAAAATTAACAAAAATATCACCTGTAACTATTGGTCAAGCATCACGTGTTAGTGGGGTTTCTCCTTCTGATATTGCTGTTTTATTGATTCATTTAGGTAAATAATATACGTTTCACGTGAAACAATCATATAAATTAATTTGGATAGTTTTTAAACCCTATCCTATGGAATGGAAATCGTTATTTTTTGTTCTTAATAAATTATAAATAGCATTAAAAAAGCCATCGTAAAAAGATGGCTTTTTTAATGAATGCTTTTTAATTGAGTAAATTTTATATAATTGATAATAACAGCTTCCATTTAATAAATTGTCATTTATTAGTAAGTTGCACATATCGACACCTTTTTCATATTCTTTATTGTCTATATAAATTTTAATTACTTCAAGACCACAGAATTCATAATACCATGTTTTAAATTTAAATCCTAATTTGAAATAATGTTTTGCTTTATTAAGATTTATTTTAACACCTGTTCCTATAAGATATTTGTATCCTAGTTCATAAGCAGATTCGGTATGATTTAGTTTAATTGCTTTTTCCCAATACTCAATTGCTTTTTTTTTTATTCTTTTTTATGTTAGAACATCCTTTTTCTGGTGAATAATATATTTCACCTAAGGAGAAATAAGGCTTCAGGTTCGTTTTTTAATTCTGCTTTTGTTAATATTTTTATAGCTTTTTTGTCATCGTCTAATTGATAATAATTTATAGCTTTTTCTATTAGCTTCTTAACTTTCGACATTTTCTTTTGTTATGTTTTTTAGATCTATTTCAATGGTTCAATCCAATCCCCATGCTCTTTTATTAAATCAATCAGTTCAAATACTGCATTCTCTTCATTTACATTTTTTCGGACAACTGTTTTCTCCTTATATAGTGTGATTTTCCCTGGTCCAGTTCCAACATATCCATAGTCTGCATCAGCCATTTCTCCTGGCCCGTTAACGATACAACCCATGATTCCTATTTTTAATCCTTTTAAATGAGCTGTTTTTTCTCTTATTTTGGCAGTTGTTTCTTGTAAGTCGAACAATGTTCTTCCACAGGATGGACAAGATATGTACTCTGTTTTAGATATTCTCGTTCTAGTTGCTTGTAATATTCCAAAGGATGTTGAGTTGATTATTTGATTGGGCTGATTTGATTTAATCCATAAACCATCTCCAAAGCCATCGATTAACATGACACCTGAAACAGTTGAAACTTCTATTTGAAATGTTTCTAAATCTTTTTCTTTAGTTGAATATTTTAAAATAACAGGATTTTTTAAGTTTTTATTCGCTAAATCTAGTCTAAATTTGCGAAAAAGTTGTGTTTTGTTTGTGAATTCTGTTTCCAAAATTATTGTTGAATTTGGGAAATTAACCATAAAACTGGAGTCGTCTTCAGCATTAATTTTAATAAAATAAACGTTGGATTTGTCTTTCACATTATCAATTTCTTTGCTGTCTAGAATTGGATAAAAACCTTTTTTGTTTGAATAATTCGATTTCCATATTGGATAGTCAGCGATTATTCTTAATGTTCCAGGTAATTCAAAATCTATTTTGTTTGATCCGATATATAAATAGTCTGCAGCTTGATCTTGAATTTGCCATTTGTCTAATGAAACGGAGTAAATGTATCCAATGCCAAATAAATTGGCTTTAGATATTTTTTGTTTTTCACTGAAGTCTGCTACTACTATTGGTGCGTGATGGTCGCCAATATTTTCAATTTCAGTTGATTTTCTTCTTTCGTATGTGAATGGTGAATAATCGATTTTTAAATTTTCTTTTCCTTTTATTTCGAAATTATTTTCTTTTTGTAAATATTTTGAGACTAATTTTCTTGCTACAGGTATTTCAAACTCTGGATCTTCTGTTAATGATACACGAATTGTGTCTCCTAATCCATCTTCTAATAGTGCTCCTATACCTACAGCTGATTTAATTCTCCCGTCTTCACCATCACCTGCTTCAGTAACACCTAAATGCAATGGGTAATTCATGTTTTCTTGTATCATGACAGCTACTAAAAGTCGATACGCTTGAACCATGACGATAGTGTTACTTGCTTTCATTGAAATTACGATTTCATGAAAGTCATTTTTGTGACAAATACGAATAAATTCCATTGCTGATTCGACCATTCCTTCTGGCGTATCTCCAAATCTACTAAGGATTCTATCTGATAGAGATCCGTGATTGGTCCCAATTCGCATTGCTGTACCTTCTTTTTTACATAATAAAACGAGTGGAGTAAATTTTTTCTCTATTCGAATTAATTCTTCTACATAGCTTTCGTTGGTGTAGTTTATTTCTTCAAATTTCTTTTTATCTGCGTAATTTCCGGGATTTACTCTTACTTTTTCAATCAATTTTGCGGCTACTTCAGCAGCATTGGGTGTAAAATGTATATCTGCAACTAATGGAGATGTGTATCCTTTTTCGTTTAATATTTTCCGTATGACTCCAAGATTTTCAGCTTCTTTTATACTTGGTGCTGTTAGTCTTACTATTTCACAACCAGCATTTATCATTCGAATTGATTCCTCTACAGAACCCATAGTATCCATTGTATCTACGGTTGTCATAGATTGAAGTCGAATAGGATTTTGGCCACCAATTTTTATGTTTCCAACTTTTACTTCTTTGGTAATGAATCTTTTACGTTCAAACAAACTGTTGCAATATTTAAGATCTGTCATATCTTTTCAATTCTCTTTTATAGTTTTTTAAAATCGATTTTTTTGGATTAAATAGGTTATTAATCAATGACAAAAGTAATTATTAAATTGCTTTTTATCTCTTTTTTATTGATTGAGGTGATGTATAGGATTAAAAGCATTAACAATAATTCTGATTTAAAATATTTTTAAAGTCTTTTTTTATCCGTATTTTTGCGTTTCGTAATTGAATTTTTAAGATGAAAATACAAGTAATTAAGTTTGCAAAAGATCATAACGAAGAGTTTTATAAGGTTTTAAAACAACGAGTTTCTGATTATTTTAAATTGTCTAACATTCCAAGACATGGTAACTCAAAAATGGTAGTAAAAAGCATTTTTATGATATCATTATATGTTGTTCCTTATTTTTTAATGTTATTGTATTTCAAAAATGATTTTATGATCTTTTTGATGTGGATTTTAATGGGGTTAGGAATGGCTGGAATTGGATTGTCAATTATGCATGATGCTAATCATGGAGCATACTCTAAAAATCAAAGAGTGAATAATATTTTAGGATATATAATTGTTTTGGTTGGTGGGCATGATGTAAATTGGAGAATTCAGCACAATGTTCTACATCATACATATACGAATGTTTCTGGAATGGATGAAGATATTGATTCTGGTGTTCTTTTACGTTTTTCGCCTCACAACAAAAGATATTCATCACACAGGTTCCAACACATATATGCTTGGTTTTTATATGGAATGATGACAATGATGTGGTCAACGATTAAAGATTTTAAACAATTAACTAGATATAAACGATTAGAGTTGTTGGAGACTCAAAATGTTAAGTTTGTTACAAGTTTAACTATTTTGATTTTAACTCGTATTTTATATTATTTTGTTGTATTAATTTTGCCTTTAATTTATAGCGAAATGGCTATTGGTGGTATTATTGGTTCTTATTTAGCAATGCACTTTGTATGTGGTCTTATGTTGGGAGCAATTTTTCAACCAGCTCATGTTGTTCCTACTTCTAATTATCCTGTTCCAGATAGTTCTGGAAATATTGAAGCGGATTGGGCAGTAAATCAATTATACAATACGTCTAATTTTGCTCCAGGTGCTCGTTTGTTTTCGTGGTATGTTGGTGGATTAAATTACCAAGTAGAGCATCATTTATTTCCAAATATTTGTCATATACATTATCGAAAAATATCTGAAATCGTTCGAAACACAGCTATGGAATATAATTTACCGTATAATTCTCAAAGAACTTGGGGTAATGCATTGTATTCTCATGGTAAAATGTTATATGATTTAGGACACAATGATAATGCGCCTGGATTACATTAAATAGATTTCATGGATATTGAGTCAATTTGGAAATATTGTGTATCAAAACCTCATGCTGAGGAAACATTTCCATTTGATCAAACGACATTAGTGTTTAAAGTTGGTAATAAAATGTTTGCGCTTTTTAGCATTGATAATTTTTCTGGAATAAATTTAAAATGTGATCCTGAAAAATCGATCGAATTAAGAGAGTCTTTTTCTGGAGTTATTCCAGCTTTTCACATGAATAAAAAACATTGGAACACTGTAATTCTTAATGAAGATGTTGATTCTAAGTTAGTTTTGGAATTAATAGATCATTCGTATGATTTAGTTTATAAATCACTTCCAAAAAAGATTCGTGATGGCTTTACGTCTTGATAAATATGTTTGGTGTGTTCGACTTGCTAAAACACGTTCACAAGCTTCAGAATCGATCACAAAAGGCAAGATAAAGTTAAATGATCAAACTGTAAAACCTTCTCGTGAGCCAAAAGTGGGAGACACTTTATATTTTTCTAAAAGCACGGCAGTTTATAGTTATAAAATCATTCAGTTGTTAGATAATCGAATTGGAGCCAAATTAGTAGAAGAATATATTACTGACATCACTCCAGATTCTGAAAAAGAAAAATTTAAATTGTATACATTAACTCAATCTGTTTACCGTGAAAACGGAAGTGGAAAACCAACCAAAAAAGACCGAAGAGATATTAACGATTTCTACGATTTTTAAATAATCTCATATATAAAATGTCTAAACTTTCAGGAGAAAATAAATTTTTGGATTTATCAGATTATGGTAGACCAATTGCTAAAATTATAGCGAATAGTATAAAAAAAACGCAAATTACAGCAATTCATGTGACTTGGATGTTTGTTGTTTGTGCATTCATTTCAATTTATTTTATTTTTCAGGAAAAGTATGTTTTAGCGGGAGTTTTCTTAATATTAAAATCGATTCTTGATGCTGCAGATGGTGAGTTAGCAAGATTAAAAAACAAGCCATCTTATGTGGGAAGGTATTTTGATTCAATTTCGGATTTTTTAATCAATTTGATTTTATTCTTATGTATTTCATACGTTTCCTCTATGGATTATATAGTTGGATTTATAGCTTTTGTAGCTTGTCAATTACAAGGAACCTTGTACAATTATTATTATGTTATTCTAAGAAATAGAACATTAAAAAGTGATAAAACGAGTAGAGTTTTTGAGAATAAATTTCCTGTTGCATATCCAGGGGAATCTCAGAAAGGTGTAAATAGATTATTCATCATTTATAAGTTATTTTACGGCCTTTTTGATTGGATTATTTATACATTGGAGAGAAGTGCTTCCAAAGTTAAGACTATTCCAAAATGGTTTATGACCTTTGTTTCTATTTATGGATTGGGCTTTCAGTTATTGATAATGGCTGTTTTTTTAAGTTTAAATATGAAAGAATTTATTCCTTTGTTTTTCATTGTATATAGCTTTTTTATTCCTCTTTTTATTGGTGTTCGTAAAATTTTTGTCTCATGAAAACATCCATTTCTATATTGAGAGGAATTAATGTAAGTGGTCAAAAGAAAATTTTGATGGCTGATTTAAAAATAATGTATGAAACGCTCGGTTTCACTAATGTTGTAACTTATATTCAAAGCGGAAATGTTCTTTTTAATTCGGATACTAAATATTCTGAAAATGAATTGATGTTGAAAATCGAACAAGCGATAGTAGAGAAATACGATTTCCAAGTTCCTGTCCAAGTTTTTTCTGTTGAATTTTTGAAAAATATTATTTCCAATAATCCATTTTTAAAGGGAAGTGAAATTGATGTAGAAAAATTACATGTGACTTATTTGGCTGAAATTCCTTCTAAAGATAAATTAGAATCAATTAAAAACTACGATTTTTCGCCTGATAAATTTAATATTATCGAAAATACAGTTTATGTTTATTGTCCAGGAGGATATGGAAATACCAAGTTATCCAATACTTTTTTTGAATCTAAATTGAAAGTAAAAGCAACAACTCGGAATTGGAAAACAACATTAAAATTACTTGAAATTTATACTAACTCATTTTAAATTGACTTGTTTCAATTATGGATTAACGTGTTGTTTTTTAAATAATTAATTGATTTTCTGAATTTATTTTTATTTTCTTTTGTAACTTTTTGTTTCTCTAAAAGTCTTAAAGACAACAATTATTAAAACGAATTAATTATTTGATGAATTACTTCGAAAACAAGAAATAAAAATATAAAAAGGATAAGATGAAAAAATTAATTTACTCAGCAGCAGCAATTTTACTTTTAGGACAAAGTTTTGCTCAAGAAACAACAGAAGAAACACCAAAATCAGATACATCAAGAACGAAAGTAGGGAAAGTTGAATTTATTACAATTAAAGACAAATTGGTTTGTATAAATTTTCCAAAAGGAGTTCCAACTGATACTACTTTTACAATAAACGATACGATTGATGCTAGTCCTTCAGAAGAAGAAGCTGCAAGAAATGAAGCACATTGGAAAGGAATTGATTTTGGAGTGAACATGCTTTTAAATGACCATCAAACAACTTCTTTCGATAATAATTCATATTGGGAAAATGACCCTGCAAAATCGTTTTATATTAATTTAAATTTTATTGAACGTAAATTTAATATTTGCAATCAATACGTTGGAATTACAACAGGTTTAGGATTCAATTTTATGCAAATAGGTCTTCAAAATAATTACATAATTCAAAGTAGTAAAGACAGTGTTTATGCGATTGAAGATACTGTTTATTCGTATTCAAAAAATAAATTAAAAGCGTGTTATTTGCAAATACCATTACTATTAGAGTTTAATACAAATAAAAATTCTGACAAAAGTGTCTATTTAACTGCTGGAGTAATTGGAGGGTTGCGTTTATCTTCAAAAACAAAACGTGAAGGAGATTTAAATGGTAATACATTCGAAAGTAAAGTAAAAGGAGTATATAATTTGAGTCCTTTTAAATTAGATGCTACTGTTAGAGCTGGATATTCAGATTGGGGAGTGTTTGCAAACTATTCATTAATTCCATTGTTTGCAACTGGAAAAACGGTAGAAGTTCATCCATTTACAGTTGGATTGACACATACTTTATAAGAGATTAAATTTATTTAAAGGGTGATTGGCTATTGAGCTGGTTGCCCTTTTTTGGTTTATTAGTATTTTAGCTATGAGGCTTTCAACTTATCTCTTCATTCAAACAAACTACAAGCGGTTGTTTTTGTATTCTTAGTTTTACATGAAGTATAAATAATAGATATTTCATGTGTGTTTACAGTTCCTTTTCTCATGGGAGATATAACTAAATCGAATGAATAATGAACAGAAAATTGTTGATTGATTTTGAAATTGGCTAAAAATAAAAAAGCATCTGTATTTCTATATCCTACACCAATTCCAAATTGATTTTGATAATCGAATAAAAGATTGAAATCAACTACTAAAGGTCCTGCTGGTGGTATTTTTAAAAGTAGGGATGGAAGAAAAGTATATTTTTTATTTATACTGTATCGGTAACCACTGTTTAAATAGAGATGGGATTTAAATTTTGAATTGGTTCCAATATTTTCCCATTTAGCATGAATTAAATTGGGTAGAACTAAACCGAAATAATAGTTTTTACCATTCCACCAAGCTCCAAAAGTAGCGTCAAACTTACTGAAACTGGTTGTTTTTGTTGCTGTTGGATCTGGATTTATGGTTATTGAGTTTTGAGTATTATAGCCAAATTGTACAAATCCTGCTGATACTCCAAGTGAAAGTCGTGTATCTGGAGTGAAGTTATAATGATTCGAGAATGCAATGTTTAGTCGTGTGGATGAAAATGGTCCAATGTTGTCTGTTTCAACGCGAGCGCCTATTCCTTGTCTTGCACTTAGAATGGTTTTTCTTTTTAATCCTAATGGAGCACTTAAAGTAAGAAATCCACTTTTAGGAGAACCTTCAAATCCCAACCATTGCAAACGGTATAATGAATGGACATCTATACAGTTTTTAATTCCAGCATGTGCAGGGTTAATTAAAAATTGGTGTGATGTCCACTGTGTATATTGTGGTAACTGTTGAGCAAATACGTTCATTTTTGGATAAATGAAACAATTAATTAGAATTAATAATACGATGTATTTAGATAGGGTCATTTTCATCGTATTAATGTTATGCTTCCTTTTTTGATTTGTTTGTCTTTGTCTCTCAATTCTAGAACATAGAAATAAACACTGGATACTAATTCTGTTTCATTTACTTCTCCTTTCCAAGCTTTTGCATAAGAATATCCTGTTTTTTGAAAAACTTCTTGTCCCCATCTATCGTAAATTAAGAGGATACAATTGGGATAATTTTCAATTCCTTTGATTTCAAAAATATCGTTTATGCCATCGTTATTTGGAGAAAATGTTGTTGGAATTATTAATTCTTGAGGTAGAAATAGTGTAACATCGTCGTACAAAGTGCATCCGTTTTCTGTTGCTGACAAAGTATAAGTAGTTGTTTCTGTTGGGGTTGAAACTGGATTCAAAATAGAATTATCAGTTAATAAAAAATCTGGTGACCAAGTATAAGCAGGTGCTGAAGTTGAGCCTTGTAGTATTACTGATTCTCCTAAAACAATATTTTGGTCAGAACCTGCATTAATGGAAAAAGAATATACTGAAAAAGGACCAACTGAAGTTTGGATTAATTGTGGACACAAAGTAAAGCAAGTGTTGGAAACGGTGACTACATCTCCATCGTTTAAAGTTGAAGTTTGAAAAAAAGTATCGACTGTGGTTGCGACTACTATTCCGTTAACAGACCATTTAAAAAGGGAACTATCAGGACAGTTTTTTAATTCAGCACTAAAATTGACAATATCGTTTTTACAGATATTAAGGGAGCTTTGAGTTAATGTTAAGGACGGATTAACTCTATTGACACCAGCACCAGAAATTAAAATAGTAAAGGTGCATTCAGCAGCCATCGTAATTCCTGTTCCTGTTTTGTCTCCATTAACTACGATGTAATATGTTGTATTTGGAGCCAAGGCTAAAGCGTTTAATGAAAAGTTGGTTGTTGCATTTGAAACACAATTTCCAACTTGAAGATAGGTATTACCATTACAAGGTTGGATGGTACTAAAAATACTTGCTTGAAGTTGATTGTCTTGTCCTAGGCCATTTTGAAAAACTAAATTTGAAAAATCGACCTGAACTGCTCCTCCTACTGAGTTAGTCGTAAATTTTAACCAAATTGTATTATTTGCTGTGAAACAAAAATTAAAATCATCTTCGCAGTCTGGACAAACCGTTTTATTGGCCCCAATATTATTGATAGAAGTTAAATTGTTTGGACAAATTTCGAAAGATTGAAAACAATCATTGTAAATTGGTTGTGCAAAAAGAACGATATTTCCTTGGAAAAATGCAATTAACAAATAAATAACAATTCTAAAAGGCTTCATATTATTTCCCTTATTTTTCGATGAAAGTAGCTATTTTTGAAATGACTATAATCACCTTTTTCAAAGTTTTTTTTAATAGAACGATGTTAAATCCAATATTATTTTGAATTTTGGCATAATAATCGAAATGACCGATTAGAAAATCGTATTACAAATTGAAATCCCTTCTTCGAAATTCGTCTCTTCAATGATTTATTTCCAAGAACAATATAATTTAAAAAATGTTACTTATGAAAAAATTGTACACCCTTTCTTTTGCTATTTTACTTATTTCAAGTAATGTTTTTTCTCAAGCAAAATTAGATTATTCTTCAAAATGGTTTTTAGGATTCAATATTGGGGGAACTTGGCAAACAACCGATGTTAAAAACACTTTAAAAATGGGGACGGGTTATGGATTAACTTTTGGTAAATCTTTTAATTATGAATATGGAAAAAGAATTAGTTTTGACATTAGAGCAAGGTATTTGTACGGTAATTGGGCAGGTCAAAATACTGATTCTACTTCAATTAGTTCTGAATATACTGGTGTTTTATCTCAATTCGGAACCAATTATAAAGATTCTTTAGGTTTTTCAGTTAATAATTTTCAAACAGAGGTTCATCGATTCGCTTTAGAATTAGTATTGCACGCAAATGGAATAAAAGAACGTTCAAATTGGGATCCTTATATTTTTGGTGGAATTGGAGCTACTTTTCATAAAACATATGGTGATTTAAATAATTCCAACGGATTATATGCTTATGATAATCTCACAACTTTTAATAATTCAACTGTAACATCACTTTTAGATAAATCGTATGAAACTCCTTTAGATGGAACTAAACTTAATACTTTTAGAGTAAATTTTATGCCAAGTTTAGGCTTTGGTTTGGGCTATCAATTAACGAAAAGAGTTTCTATTGGATTGGAGCATAAAACAACGTTCACTCTTTTAGATGATTTTGATGGAGTAATTTCCGCAAGTAAATACAATGATATTTACCATTATAGTGGTGGCTATATTAAATTTAATATTAGATCAGGAAGTGAAAACCATCGAATGGAAGAGGATAAAGTTGTAATTCCTCCTGTTAATCCTGTTACTACTACTTCTACCTCTCCGCAATTACCTGTTGTGAAATTTGTAAATCCTTCCGTTACTGGTCACGTAGTTAATTCTGCGGCTTATACAATTTTAGCAGATGTTAACTATGTAGATGGAAGAAATAATATTATTTTTAAACAAGATGGAATTGAAAACAGTAATTTCACTTACAACGCTTCAACAGATCGATTAGAAAGTAGTGTAATATTGAAATTAGGTGAAAATGTTTTCGAAATTAAAGGAACAAATATAGTTGGATCTGATAGTAAATCTACGATTGTTATATATAAAAGAACGGAAGGAACTCCTCCAGTTGTTACAATTACGAATCCATCAACAACCTCAATTACAGTAACGACGCCTGTTTATAATCTGACTTCTACAATTTTGAATGTTCAAAATGCAAGTCAAGTAGGTAAAACGTTTAACGGTCAAAGTAATACAAACTTCACATTTAACCCTACAACAAATATTTTAACAACAACTTTAACGTTAATTGAAGGAACAAATACTGTAATAATTAAAGGAACAAATACTTTTGGTTCTGATTCAAAAACAGTTACGATTATTTATAATAAACCAATTATAGTTGTTCCAGTACCGCCAGTTGTTACTTTCATTACTCCAAATGTTGATCCTTATACTTCCTCAACAGCTCAATACAATGTCAGCGCAACAGTTTTAAATGTAACGTTAGCAAGCGGAATTGTAGTAAATATGAATGGAACAAACATTACTAACTTCCAATTCAATGGATCAAGTTCAGCAGTAAGTTTTCCAGCGAATTTAATTGAAGGAGCAAACAGTATAACGATTACAGGAACCAATACAGCAGGTGTAGATTCAGAAATTCAAACAATCATTTACAGAAAACCAGCAGTTGTTTTACCACCAGTTGTCACTTTCATTACTCCAAATGTCAATCCTTATACTTCTTTGACAGCTCAATACAATGTCAGCGCAACAGTTTTAAATGTAACGTTAGCAAGCGGAATTG
>OBEQ011258582.1_pt1 | contig 27142 bp, 29 predicted proteins | sample 1670901 | NCBI WGS metagenome assembly OBEQ01 (sample SAMEA104232315, study PRJEB22302) | groundwater metagenome | biome: forest; feature: aquifer; material: groundwater | place: USA | collected 2011-08-07 | depth 5.4 m
AACATAGTACAAAATTTTTCTTGCAATATCAAGTGGGATCATTTATTTTTTGTTTTTGATAGTTATGTTATTTTTATTTCATATTGATATCATATTTATTTTAGTTTTGTTTTATGGGTATCTCAGTTTTATCTTATACCCATTTTATCTTTTTTTCAAAATTGAGGCAATGGTCTTTTTAATTCCATGTGTTCAAGAAGACTTTCAAGTGCCGTATGTGTTTTTCTTCCTCGAAAACCTGTTGCTTGTACTAATACTTCACTTACATCTTCTCTAATCCATTTAGGTGAATGAGGAAGTTGTTCAAGTGTACTAAATGCAAGAGGATAGAGTTGTGCTTTTTCATAACAAAGTGCAGAACTTTTGCAAGATTTTTCATCGCAATACAAATACTGTGTTGAAACAGAAATACCATGTGGAAGATTCATTCCAATACTAATATGCTCTGGGATATTTTCTTTGCATGCGCCACATTTGACATCAGGTACAAAATTATTGAGTTTAAATCGAACTTCTTTTATGTGTGTTTTAAAATCATCAGAAAGTCTTTGTACTTTATTGTAAGACCAAAGAAGATATGGAAAATCTATTACTGCTACTTGTTCAATTGATTTATTTTTATGTTGTCCAAAATCATAGATAAATGTCATTGTCTGTTCCTCCAAACCATTTTTTTATTAATTTAAGCGATAAAAAATAAAATAAATTAATAAACTATTCTTTATCTCTTTTTGTACTTAATGGGCTTCTTTATCCCCAGCCTTCAAATTTTATTTGCTCTCGTGAAAAACCAATTTCATCGAGTACTGTAAGAGTGTCCATTACCATTTGTGTACTTCCGCAGATAAATATTTTTTGCGAACCCTTTTTGAGATATTTTTTAAGAGTGATTGTAACTCTTCCTATATCTCCTTCCCAGTTTTCTTCTGGCTGGCTTGCTGTTGGAATAATTTTTATTTTTTCATTTTGTAATTTTTTAAAATCATTTTCAAAAAGATAATCCTTTTCTGTTCGAAATCCATAGATGAGTGTTGCTTGTTTTCCTCTCCTCTCAAGATCAAAAAGAATACTTCGAAAGGGCGCAACACCGCTTCCTGCAGCAATAAAAATAAAATGATTTTGATCTTTATCTTTTTTTGAATCTTCTTTCTCTTGCGTTAATTCTTCTTCTGTTGGTCCAAATCTTCCATAGGGTCCTTCAATTTCTACAGTGTCATTTATTTGCATTTCAATAAATTTCTTTGACGCAAGTCCCTCTTTTTTTAACGTGATACAAAATTCAAGATGATACTTGTCTGCGTTATCTGACGCAATAGAATAACTCCTCTTGACAAGAATTCCATTTGGATGAGGAATATACATAATAATAAATTGACCTGGAATAAAATTCATTCCTTCATTTACTTTGAATCGAAGGAGAAGTGTGTTTTCAGTTAGTGTTTCTTTTGACTCGAGTTCTACAGTATATTTTTTTATTTGTGGAAATTGCATGTATAATCAATAAAATTTCGTTCTTTTAAAAAGATATTGGAGAGGTTTATAAAGAAAGTTAGGGGAATTTTTTTTATCAATTAACTGTCGAGAAGATTCAACATTAGTAGTAAAGAAGAATGAGATATTTCTTATAACGTATGCGCGTCTGTTAGGAAAGAGGTTTAGTGCAAGGAGCGAACAGTGAGAGTTTTTGCTCCGCCGATGATTTAGCGGTTGCCATAGTTTTTTCTAATGAATTTTAGAATGATGTATGGCGAAACAGAGTAATGTTAGTGAAGGAATCGAACGTAATTATTTTGAGATTTTATCTTTAGCTTGTTTTTCTACAATCTTGAAGAGTTTATTCAATACTTCTTTAGGTATATTTAAATTCATGTTTAATTTAAGATCTTCTAAAAAACATCCCAAATCAAAAGCTGCTCTCTCTTTTCTAAGTTCCATTTGTTTTTTTGCTTCATCAATGATAATGTCCCAATTAATCTTTGTTGAATTAATAATTCTTCGAGCATCATCTTTATCTTTTATTCTGTCCGTAGCACATTTCATAAGGATAATATCATGTGGATTGGCTATTTTTAAGATTAAATTTTCTTCAAATTGATGGATTTGTTCTGCTCTTTTTCTCATATTCTCTGAAAAGATAAAATCTACCACCTCTACGACAAATAAATCAAAGCGTTCATCATTAAGTTTAAACATTTCAGGAGTATTTCTTTTTGCGCCATAAACTTTTATGGCATCCATTCCTATGTAACCAAGAGATTTTACTGCTTCTTTGAAGACATCGCGGTCTTTCTCATTCTCAAAGACTAAATCAATATCTAAAGTCGCATCTTTTAAACCCAAGAACATCATTGCAGTTCCACCTATGGCATAAACAGTTATCTTTTTTGTAAGTCTTCTGGCCACGTTTAATAATAATTTTTGTTGTTCGTCTATGGTAATCATTTGTATTCCTCCAAATCTTTTTTATTAAAGGGGAGATACATTTTCCATACTTTCTCTATTTCTGTAAAATCTCGGGATTTTAATTCCGAAATAATGTATTCAAATTTATCTCCTTTTTTTGGGAGAGCACTACTTCTAAATTTATTGGTCATTCTTCTTACTTTTATAATCTGGCGAGCAAGATCATACAATGCCCCGACTTGTCTTTTGATATGATTTTCTTTGGCAAGATCATATAATTTTACCCAATCCTTAATTTTTTTGAATAAAGCCAACGATGCGAGAATGGTTCTAAGACTTTTTGTTTTGATGGCATAAATTAAAGTTTCTTCTAAACTTGGTTCTTTTCCATATATTTTATGAATTAAGGAGGTGGATATTTTAAGGGGAGAATACTGATTAATAATCTCGTAATAACTCTTACCCCCTAATTTATTATTCAGGGAAATATTGTAAACTCTTCGATTATTGCTCTGTCTTCGAGTTTTAACGTAGCCATCTCGTCTAAGACGGTGAATGTAATAAATCGCCATTCTCTTATCTGCTTTAAGTATATCCATAACTGACTCTATTGTCTGGATTCCCACTAGTTTTTGCAAAAGTTCTCTTTTTTCCATAGTTTGATCTAGGTATAACTATTATATAAATGTTCCTATAAACGAGAAATTTATGTTTAATCTAGGCAGAGATATTATGCCAATAAGTAAGACAATCTCATTCGAGGAACAAATAGTTTGATTGGTTTTAATTGAAACGGATCTTAGTTAAGCAACAATTTGTTATTTTGAGTGGTTTGGAGTTAGCAAATTTCAAAGTAATTATGAGTGTTATTTGTATTTAATGAAGTAAATGCTGATGGGACTGATGCAGTTAAAAGGGTTCAGGATTGGATTGATGAGCATGATGGAAGATATGATGCATTATTTGTTCAAGCATGTAATCCTGCAGGTGTTGAGGTAAATACTAAAAAATCGTTCTTGGTTTATCCAGTTGCAATCAATGATAGTCAAGAAATTTTATTGGCAAGTATGGGAATGGGACATAAAATTTTAGAGGTTAAACCACCTGCAAATTTTCGGGTTCATAGACGGATAAATGATCCGTTAGAAAGTATATTAGCAAAATATTTGCAAAGCTAAAAAAACCTTTTAACTTTTTAGAGTTCTTCTCGATTGCATCTAACACGTATTCAGTGTATTTTTATTATACTTTTTTATATTCCTTTGTTGTTTCAACAACACAATATCAAAACGAAAACAGAGATTATTGTAGTTCAAGAGTGCAAGTTCAATGAATATCTACAAAAACAGAACATCTACTTCAAATGCGTCTGCTGTTGGAAATTCTTCAACAATTGCGGGTGCAAGACTCATTTTTTTTAAAGTCTTCACATATTTTTTTATAAATGCAGAATTTGTTATGAGACGTAATTTTATTCTATCAATAAAAAGATCCGTTTCATTGAGTGCAAAAAGTATTTGCAATTCTTTTTTCTTTTCTGTCAATTCTGAAATAAACTGAGCGTGATCAACTTCTTTTAGACGTTCGCGATATTTCATCCCCGGACAAAGAGTAGATAAATAAATACATCCTCTAATAAGTGTTCCATCTGTTGTTGCAATATCAAAAGGTAATTTAGTATTTTGCGCTCGGATTTCTAATCTTTTTTTTACTTGTACACGGTCTTTTAATTTTGCTGCGCAGAAATGTGTTGAAAGATTTTTTTCTTGCGCATATTTCAGAAGAGCAAGTGCTGTTTCTTTACTTCCTTTTACACCGTAACTTGTATTGTTTCTTGGAATAAATCCAAGTTCATGAAGTTTATAGTGTTTTGCATCTGTATCAGATAATTCAAGTTCATTAAGATTAATAAATGAAACAGTATTTGATATTTTATCAGAAATAAAATCAATAAGTTTTTTTGTTTTTTTTGTGTAATTTGGAATTGCAGGAATTTCAATACCGACTGTCCAAGAATATTTTTTTGCAAGATAGATTCTTTCCCAAAGTGAATCATCATCAAGATCTGGATGAAATCGTATCTCATCAAGACCTGCATTGAATAGTTTTTCTAATTTTTCTTCTGTTACCAGTTTTAATGGTGTATAGAGATGAATGTGAAATTTTTTTCCAAACTTTTTTTTGAGAAGACTAATGTATTCTACGGTTCTATCTATTTGCATGAGTGGGTCTCCACCAGTAATACCGCACCCTCTTGCACCAGTTACTTTTGCTTCTTCAAAAAGTTCGACAGGATTTTTAGAGTCTTTTATTTTCCATTCATTTGCATACACAGAATCATCGTTAAACTTCTGTTCACTTACAGGACAATAAAAACAGCGCTGCGCACAAAGACCTGTTATAAACAAAACAAGTTTTCTTCCCTGCACACATTCAGAACAGCCTTTTGCAAGTTTACCAGTACATACAGAGAAGAATTTTGTTTTGACGATAGGTTTTATAGATTTTGTAATAGGGGTCATAAACAGAAAATAAATTGAATTGTTTAAGAAGATTTTTATATTAACGTTTGTTAAGTGTTATTGAACTTTGTAGAAAATGAGATTTATATAATTAAGAAAATTTTCACATGTACTTTTTATTTTCAAATATACTTTTTCATAACAAATCTTATAAACTTCTAAAAAGTACAATTGTGTATGAGAAAAAAATATCTAAAAAAATCATGGATCAGTCCAAAAGTAGAAGAGAGAGATTCATCTTTTCAGGGAAAAGGTCTTTTTGCTAAAGAACGCATTAGCAAAGGAGAAGTTATTGTTATTTGGGGTGGAAAATTTGTAAATAAAATTAAAGCAAAACTTGCAAAACAAAAAGGAAAAGCAATACAACAAATTGATGAAGATTTGTGGGATGTTTTTGATTATGAAACAAGAAATGACGATCCAAGTTATAATCATAATCACTCATGTGATCCAAATACGTGGATGAAAGATGAAGTAACAATTATTGCAAGAAGAAACATAAAACCCGAAGAAGAATTAACAATAGATTATGGACTGTTTGTTCTTGATGAAAACTACAAAATGTCTGGTAGATGTAAATGTGGAACAACTTTTTGTAGGAAAACAATCACGGGAAAAGATTGGAAGTTACTCAAACTTCAGAAAAGGTATAAAAATCATTTTAATCCGCTATTGAATAAAAAGATTAAAAAATTCAAATGAACAAGAAAAAATAATAAAAATTAACATGACTACTATTAACAAGAATAATAAAAAAGAATTATCACAAAAACAGGGAGAAGAACTATTGAGAATACTAAAAGTTCGTTTTGAAAAAAATATGAAGAATCATATTGGTTTTGAATGGACTAACGTAGAGGCAAAACTAAAAAGGAGTGCTGAAAAATTATGGTCTCTTAATGAAATGGAAAAAACTGGTGGTGAACCGGATGTTATTAGTTATGATAGAAAAACAGATGAATATATTTTTTGTGATTGTTCAAAAGAAAGTCCAAAAGATCGTAGAAGTCTTTGTTATGATAGAGTTGCATTAGAATCAAGAAAAGAACATAAACCGAAAAATAATGTAAGTGATATGGCAGAGATCATGAGAATCGAAATTTTATCTGAGGAACAATATCGAGAATTACAGAAACTGGGAAATTTTGATACGAAAACATCGAGTTGGCTAAAAACACCAATGGAGATTAGAAAACTTGGTGGTGCAATCTTTGCAGATTTTCGCTATGGTAAAGTTTTTGTGTATCATAATAGTGCGGAATCCTATTATGCCGTGAGAGGATTTCGTGGCTTACTCAGAGTTTAAAAAAGAAAAGTTTATAACTATTCTTTAACTAAATATAAAAAATGACGTTACCATTTAATCTACTTTCGGTGTTTGTAGCAGCAATTGCTTCTTTTATTATTGGATTTTTATTTCATGGTCCATTATTTGGAAAAGTATGGATGAAACTTGCAAATGTGCATCCAACAGGTAAAGAAAAATTCTCAGACATGATTCCGCAAATGGTGTGGAATTTAATTGTTAATTTTATTACTGCATTTGTTATGGCCGGAATTTTTTGGATTGTATTCTCTTCACCACTTATGGGACCTGCAACATGGTTCCGTGGTGCGATCATAGGAGTATGGCTCTGGTTTGGCTTTCTTGTTACTTCTTCGTCTATTGAAGTTATCTGGATGGGAAGAAATTATAAATTATGGCTCTTTGAAGCTCTTTCTTCATTTGTTGCAATGACTGCTATGGGAGCAATTATTGCTGGTTGGTAAGAAGAGTTATAATCTGAGAAAAGTAATAGCGTAAATTAATGAAGAAAAATTAATTTTTATATATTTTTACAATATCTTTAAATAATGAACAATTATCTTGATTCATATGGATTACAAACAACTCATAATTGTTCGCGATGACTTAAAACTCCCAAAAGGAAAACTTGCAGCGCAGGCAAGTCATGCAGCAGTAGAATGTATCTTAAAATCAAAAAAAGAAATTGTTGAATCCTGGCGAAGAGATGGTATGCCAAAAATAGTTCTCAAAGTAAAGGATGAAAAAGAATTACATGAACAATTGATACTTGCAAATAGAGAAAAAATAATTACTGCATTAATTACTGATGCTGGAAGAACGGTTGTAGCACCTGGAACAGTAACATGTTTGGGAATAGGTCCTGCTGACTCTGTTATTTTGGATAAGTTGTTTGGTGCGTTGAAATTGTTGTGAATAATTATTTTTTCATTTTCTCTGTCCTTCTTTTTTATTTTCATTTGTTTTATTTTTGACTTATTCTATTTTTACAGATTATAGAATGGATAATCACAGATTTATTTTTTGAATAGTGATGAAGGAATCAGGAATGTAATATAAAAAAGATTTAAACAAAGTAGCCATTCTTAATTATTCACTTTCTCCCCTTGATTGAATATTTTCTTAAAAAATAATCTAAATTAATCTCCACCAAATTTAAATGTTAACAAAATTTTTCTTACTGCCTATTTTTCACTTCGTCAGCATTGCAATACTTCTTGCATATTTTATAATTGTTTTAATATCCTTAATTTCACTTATTGTTTTACAGTCTTTTCGTTTCATTGCAAAAATCTCGAGTTCAAATACCTTTTTTACAATTCTTTTTTCTTCGTCATGAAGATGAATTGCTTTTTCAATAGCGGAGTTTGTAAATGCATAAAAACAATCGCTGTAAAATTTTTTTATATCAGAAAGAGCTTCTTCAAGATGGCTAATTCTTACTTCTTTTAATAATTCTGAAATAGTTCGAATTTTTTCTGCAACCATTCTACAGTCGAGAGCTGCAATTAAGCTAAGTGAATTGTGTTCCGTAAATTTGCCTTCATCAATATATCTTCTTACTTGCATTACAAGAAGATAGTAAAATCGCAAAATGTTTGTATCAAGTTCATTTACTGATTCAAGAGTCATTTGTTTATCAAAGAGACTCATGCAAAGATGATGCATTCTGTTTAAACATTCTTTTATTGAAAGTTCATCAATTTTAAAACATTTAACGACAATTTTGTCATCAGTTTCTTCGATAACCTGTACATTCATAAATTTTTTGAGCATACGATAGGTTTCTTGTTTTGCATTTGTTTCATTTATATTTTTTGATTGTTTATTTTTTCTTTGATGAGTATTTGAATATTGAATTATGATCTTTTCATTTCCAAGAAAATATTCTCTCAAAAAACGCCGTGGAAAATATTCATCGTATGTAATGACACTTTCCATTTTTGTATTTTTTTTAACAATCTCTGGAGAAATAGCAAGTACGCCATTATCGAGCGTTGTTAAGTGAACAACTGATCCTTTTACAAGGTGAAGTTTATCTGCCCAATCTTTTGGAACAGTAACAAGAAGAGAACCTGCAATTTCCTGAAGCTTTCTGTCTTTTGTCATATTGTTTAGTTTTGTTTGATTGTTTTTTTTATTTCTATTTGATTATTTTTTTATGTTTGTTTGATTATGTTTGTTTGATTATGTTTGTTTATCTTTTCATATCTTTCAGATTATAAGACTGCAATGTTTCTTTTTTTAGATGAGGATTCGTTTATTTTATTTAAATCTTTCGTTTCTTTATGGTTCTTTAAAGATTTATAGAGAAGTTTTAAGATTGTCCTTTCCTCATTCTTTTTTAGGTGATAATGATGATTAAAACAATAAAACAAGATCTACAAGACGAATCAAGAATAATTGAAAATAAAATAAATAAAAACCAAACAGTTGAAAACGAGATAGTTGAAAATAACATAATTCAAAACAAAATAGTTGAAAGAAAAAATTTTAAAAAAATAGATATTCATTGTCATACAAGTAGAAGACTTATCCCATCAGCAAAAAGACAGGATGCTTCTCTTGGAACAATTATTCAAGAAATGCAAGAGTGGAATATTGAAAAAACAGTTCTTCTTGCAACCTATTTTCCAACGAAACAATCGGGAATTACGAATTATAGACTTGCATCATGGATAAAAGATAAACCTGAATTTTGTATGTTTGGAAGTTTGGATCTTCCAAGTTATTTTTATCAAGGATATAATGAATTAGAAGAACTTGCAGAGTCAAATAGTATCAAAGGAATAAAATTGTATCCTGGATATCAAGCAATTGATCCACTCAATAAAGATCATAAAGAAAAACTTCTAAAATTCGGACTCCTTGCAAAAAAATATGATCTTCCTCTCATGATTCATACAGGAGATTGTCATAATGAACCTCATGACCTTGCACCAAATCCAAAAACATTTGCATGTATTGGTAGAGAAACAGACTGTTCTATTATTTTTAGTCATCTCGGTAATGGACATCTGTCTGATCTTTTATATGTTTTAAAATCTGTCGAAAACACCTATACAGATACAAGCGGTATTTGTGATGAATATCATGAGCGGCCGCAAACATTGTATTCTGCATCACAACAAGTAAAAAAAGTTCTTGATGAAGTAGGAACAGAACGAGTTTTTTTTGGAACTGATTTTCCTGTACAAACACATCTTGAATCTGTTCTTTTAATAGAAGAAGCAATGAAAAATTTTTCGATCGAAGATAAACAAAATGTATATTACAACAATGCAAGGAGGCTGCTCAAATGTTAAGTGATGGAAAAAAGGAATTTAATAATGAATCAAACTATGAATCAACAAGAGAACACAGTTCAGTGTCTTATGCGAAAAATGAAACAAAAAATAAATTTGTATCTGCAAGAAAAAAAAATGAAGACTTGCAAGTACAAACTATTGGAAATTATCTTCAAGGAAAATCAATTGCCCTTTGTGTGACAGGAGGAATTGCCGCAATTGAAACTCCAAAACTTGCAAGACAACTGCGAAGGTATGGGGCAGTTGTACATGCATATGCAACGCATACTGCATTACAATTTGTAGGTGAAGCAGCACTTGAATGGGGTACAGGAAACAAAGTTGTAACAGAGTTAAGTGGTCTTGCAGAACATATTTGTATTGATGATCTTGTTTTAGTTGCTCCTGCAACATTAAATACAATAAATGGTGTGTTTAGTGGAGCTGCAGACAATGTTGTAACAACGCTTATTAGTAGCGCACTTGGAAAAGGAACACCTGTGTATATGACTCCAACCATGCATGAATCAATGTATAAAAATCCATTTCTTCAAAAAAATCTTGGAGCTGCAATAGATTACGGAATTCATATAATCAAACCGCGCATGGATGAAGGCAAAGCAAAAATTCCAAAAATCGATACAATTGTTGCAGAGGTATGTAGAGAACTCTCAACAGATCCCTTGAAAGGAAAAAAAATACTTGTAACTGGCGGTGCAACGCCTGTTAAAATTGATAGCATTCGAAGAATTACAAATATCTTTAAGGGAAGTTTAGGAAAAAGAATTGCTCTTGATTTGTATCATAGGGGAGCAGATGTTACATTTCTCGTGCATGATGGAGGTGTTGAAACACCTGTCTATTTGCGAACAAAAAGACATGATGACTTTGAAGAGTATGTACAAAATGTTTTTTCAGAATTGCAAAGAGGTTATGATGTAAGTATTTTCTCAGCAGCAGTTGCAGATTATAAACCTGAAAAAGTTGCAGAAGGAAAAATTTCATCACAAGGCGCACTTAAAGAAATAAAGTTAGAAGAAACAATAAAAGTAATTAAGGCAGTTAGAGAGAAATATCCTGAGTTATACATGGCAACATTTAAGTTTGAGGATGGAGTTTCACAAGAAGAACTTTTGAGTCTTGCAAGAAAAAGACTTGAAAAATATCAAGTTGTTGTTGCAAATCGAAAGCAAGAAATGCTTGAATCTCATAGGGCGCATATTCTCACGAGAAATGGAGAGTATGATGCGTCTTCTTCAAAAGAGATTACAGATATACTTCTTAATTTTATTGGAGAAGATTTGTCAAGACATAGAGAAGAGACAAGACAAAGAAGATCAGAAGCATATGAAGAAAAAAAACAACGAATGATTTCAAAAATGGACTCTACTTCTTTTTTGTATTCAAACGATGCAGACAAAATAAACTTACAGGTGATGGAAGAAGATGAGGTAGCAGAAAACTTTTCGAAATACGGAGGTCTTTCTGTTGCAGATGTTCTTGATGAAGATATCTCTGCTTTAATTGGCAAACCAGAAAAAATGATTGAACAAAAAATAAATCTGCAACAGAAAGATCAAAATTCAATCACTTTGGTTGCTAGCGAGTTAACTAATCAAAAAGAAATGCCTAATGACCTCTATGAGGTGAGAAGTCTTGCTGAATTTGGAAAAAATACATTAGTTCATGATAGTGTTGATGATGAAAAAAGAAAAATTATTGAAAAAATTATTAAGAATGTTATTGAGAGAAAATCTCTAAATGAAAAAAAGATTCATCAGGATACAAATTTGAGTTGGGTATATCCTGGACACAGTCATGATTGGCTCTATGATGAGTAGAACAACTAATCATCTGAAAAAGAAAAATATGATGAAGAAAAAAATCTAAAAATAAAATTCGAAAAGGAAATCTAAAATGGAGATTCAAAAATGAAATTCAACATTCACAAACTAAAAACAAATCTTGCACCAATTGATGCGATTGAATACGCATACGAAGAGGGAATTAAAAATAAAGCGCATCTTGTCGTGCAGAGAAATATATTTAATGGAAAAACACATACGTATATTCTAACGCCAGAAAAAGGAATTCGTACAGCTACTTATGATGAGGTAGATTTACCTGATTATGATAAAGGAAAAAAAATTAAATCTACACTTGATGAAATTATTACAATACGATCAAGTGAGAATCATTATAAAACAAAATTACATGCAAGTTCTGATTTTGCAAAACAAAAAATAGATGGAAAAACAATTGAAAAACATATAACTGATTTAGATGATGAATCAAAAATTCTTCAAGAACTAAATCTGTTTGAACCTTATTTTATCCATAAACCAAACTTTCAAGATTCTCTTTTGCAAGAACAATATGCGAATGCAGAGTTCGGATTTATTGCAAAGCGATTAGAAAAAGGATTTCTTATTACTTCTAGAGGAAGTTCAAAGAAAAAGTTGGATGATGAAAATGTTGTATATGTTTCTGGAATAGAAAATGAAATGACTGCAGAGTCGAAAAGTAAAGAAGAAAGAACAGTTGATTCAAATGAAAGAAGAATTATCATTTATTCAAAAAAAGATAAGGCGAGTCTTAATGCGAATGTTGCAGCACGTATTTTTAGAGAGAGAAAAGACGTGGATTATATTGTACATGCACATGTGAAACTCGGACTTGCAACTATCACGGGTAAAGACTATGCACCTGGAACTATTGAAGATGAAAATGAAGTTATGAAATATCTTTCAGGAGGACAAAGTATTGTTGAACTTTTAAATCACGGAATAATTGCTGTTGGAAAAGATGCGGAGGATATTGCAGATTCAATTGGAACAACGCAAGTATATGAAAGATTTCCTGAATTCTATGATATTGTTTATGGCAGATTCAAGAATAGCACAGGACTTGTAGATATAATCGTAAAAGAAGTTCAAGAGTCAGCAAATATTCTTGATCTTGCAGGAGGAACAGGAGAAGTGACAAAACAGATGATTGAGAGAGGATACAGAAATATTACTATTGCAGATAAAAGCAAGGGAATGATTACAATTGCAAGAAAGAAAATAAATAATTTAGTTGAAAAAAATTCAATGGAAAATGATAAACAAAAATATTCAATTACATTTTGCGTACAAGATATGTTAAAATTAGAACTTGAAAAAAAATATGATGCAATCATTATCCGTCAAGCAATTACCTATCTTGATACATATGAAAAATTAGTCTCAGGATTAAAAGAAATGAGAACTCATTTACTTCCAGAGGGAAAAGTCATTTTCAATGCGCCAAATGGAGATACGATTGCTCATATAAAAAGTGGAGAGAGCATGAATAGCATTTTTGATTATGAAACACAGGAATATACTGTACATCTTGATGAAAGAAATACAATGAAAGAAATCAATGGTAGAAGATCAATTGTTCATGCACAACGGGCTCTTTGTGTTCATAAAGAAACAGGAGAAGTAAAAAAAGTATATGATGTAAATATGTTTGGATCATACAAACCAGATGAGTTTAGACAAGCAATTTTTGAAGCAGGATTTAGTGATGCAAAAATAGAATTATCTGAGAATGGGAAGACTGTGTATTGTATTGGTTATGTCTAAATTTTTTTATCCAAATATTCTTTTTCTAAAAAAAAGAAAATTAAAAAATGGATCTTACCTTTCCGCTTGAGCATCTGCCATGGTTTTTAATCCGACAATTTCAGCAGCTATGTGTAAAAATGTTACATAATCATTTGAATTAAAATTTATACGGTGTAATCGTCCCATAAAACCAAAATATAGACTTTTAGATTTATCTCCATCTTTGTCAAGATCATTTGAAAATAATTTAATTCTCCCCTTTTTTCCAATTTTATCTAATAATACACATTCTTTTGCCCATTTGATAAACCAATCACCTTGAATATTAATAAAGTAATCATCCATACCTTGTCCAACTCGTTCTTTTGTAAGAACAACCCTTACCTTTATTTCAGGTATATTGACATATTGAATTTCTGTAACCATCCCATCATTTGCCATTTTTTCACCTCAATTTTTATTCTCAATTTTTATTTTTTTAAAATATTTTTTACCTACTTTTTTATCAGCATCAATAGTGTTTATTAAACTTTTTTATCCTCTGTAAATCTTGTTTAGTTTATATCTTTTTCGATTCTCAAGAGATGCATAATCTTTATTAAGAGAAAATTTTCGACAAATTAAAATGAAACTTCAACATAAATCGGTTCTCATTATTGCAATTATTTCGTTACTTATTATTTTTATCGCCCTTTTTTCAGGTAGTGCATTTGAAACTCCAAGTTTGCAGAATAATAATCAGAATGTAAAGAGTGATAATGGAAAGAATGAAAATATCAAAAATGATACTGTGAATACATATAATACTGATGGAACAATCAGTATTCAAACCAAACTCCCCTCGAAGATACCAAGTAGATATGATTCATTAGTTACTGCTGTTGAAAATAGCAATGTAACGCCACACACAATTATTAAAAGTGAATTGTCAACTCATACAACCATAAATGATTGCTGGGTTGGATACAAAGGAAGAGTATATGACATTACAAATTTTTTGCCAAAACATCCTGGAACTGCGCAGGCAATTTTACCTTACTGTGGGACTGCAAAAGCATTTGAAGACGCATTTACAAAAAAACATGGAACATCAAAAGCAAATCTTCTCATGAAAGTTGGTGTATTTATCGGAGACTTTTCAATTAAAGGAGGAGTTGTATGATCCAAGAATAGTTCGATAATTTTAATGAAGACAAATGTTTAATAAAGAAAAAATTTTAACAAAGAAAAAAGTAAAGAAAAAGATATAGAAAAAAATAAAGAAACAATGAAAGAAACAATCAAAGAAAAAATTGCAGAAAAATTTATTGCAAAAGAATCAGTTGTGAACTTAATTACTTTAGATGAAGAAACTTCTTTTGAAGCGTATGGACATTTGATTCTTCGTGTCTCACTCGCTCTTGTATTTCTCTGGTTTGGAATAAATCAATTGTATGATCCTTTCGCATGGACTGGACTTGTTCCTCAATTTTTTACTCAGTTTATACTTGCAAAATCACTTGTTATTGCAAATGGATGTGTTGAAATTATTTTAAGTCTCTTTCTCATTTCAGGAACATATACAAGAATTGTTTCCATTCTCCTTGGACTACATCTTTTAGGAATTGCTGTTTCACTTGGCTATTCTGCAATTGCTGTGCGAGATTTCGGACTTAGTCTTGCAACGCTTTCGATTGCATTTTTTGAACCAGATAGATTTACTGTAGATGGACGATCAAAAAAGCACAATGAAAAATAAATTTTCTTTTTAAGTTGATTTTGGAATAAGTTTTATAAAGGATTCACATATAATCAATAATTGATGAAAATAACTATGTTACTTGGACTTGGCATCCTTTTATTTCTTCTCGGATGTAATACAACTACTCTTTCAAAAAATCAAACTAACGATGGATCTAAACTTACTATTGTTGCAACTTTTTTTCCACTCTACGATCTAACAAAAAGTATTGTAGGCGATAAAGGAGTTGTAGAAAGTTTAGTTCCTGCAAATGTTGAACCACATGATTATGAAGTAACGCCAAGTGATATAAAAAAAGTAAATGCCGCAAATGCATTTGTAATAATGGGAATAGCGTTTGCACCATTTGAAGATAATCTTAAGAGTTCACTTTCTTCTTCTGTTGCAATTATTTCAGCAGCTAAAGATGTAAATCTTTTGCAGATTTCTCTTGATGAAAATAAAGCAGGTATTGATCCACACATCTGGCTTTCACCAAAGAATGCAAAAAAGATGGCAGAAAATATTGCAGATGGATTAATAAAAGTAGATAAGGAAAATCAAGAGTACTACAAAAAAAATCTTGAAGAACTTAAGACTACATTAGATACTCTTGATACTGCATTTTCAATCGGACTTGCTAATTGCAATAAACACGTTCTTCTCGTCAATCATAATGCATTTTCATATCTTGGAAAAGAATATGGATTTACGACAATTCATATAAATGGTCTTGAACCTGAAGTTGAACCAACACCTCTTCAAATGAAAAAACTCATTGACGAAGCAAAAAAAAATTCGTTAAAATATATTATGTATGAAAGTTTGGTTGATCCAAGAATAGCAAAAACAATTGCGAGCGAAGTACATGCAGAAGTTCTTGAACTTAATCCTCTCGAAGGAACAAAGGACCCAAGTGAAAATTACGTTTCATTAATGAAAAAGAATTTAAATAACATAAAAATCGCATTGGAGTGCACATGAACAAACTCCTTACTGTATCTCAGCTTTCTTTTTCGTATGGTAAACATCGAGTGCTTGAAGATATTAATTTAAAAATAACTGAAGATGATTTTATTGCAATAATTGGACCAAATGGTTCAGGAAAAACAACTCTTTTAAAACTTCTTCTTGGATTTTTAGAACCGACAAGAGGAAAAATTATTCGTGCAGAAAATCTCAGAATAGGATATGTTCCGCAACGTTATACTGTTGATAAAAATTTTCCAGGAACAGTTGAAGAAATTTTATATCCTTTTGAACATGAAAAAAGACTGCATCTAAAAAGAATAGATACACTAAAAGATACACTAAAAGAAATAAAAGTTACAAATAAAAATATGGGTGCGAAAATTGCAGAAGTAAAAGTAAATGATTTGCTTCATAAAAAATTTATGGATTTATCAGGAGGACAACAGCAAAGAGTATTAATTGCTCTTGCTCTTCAAAAAAATCCAAATCTTTTGATTCTTGACGAACCAACTGCAGGAATCGATATTCAAACAGAACAAGCATTCTATCTACTTCTTAAAGAACTCAATAAAAAAGGAATAACAATTATTCTTGTAACACATGAAGTTGGACTTATTCCAACGCTTGTAAAAACAGTATTTTGTTTAAATCATAAAATTTGCTGTGTTGGAAAACCTAAAGATATTCCAAAACTTCTCAAACAAATGTATGGTCCTCAATTTACTCAGCATCATCATGGAGAAAATCATCATGATTGATTCTCTTTATACAAATTTTTTTGCGTATACTTTTATTCAGCGTGCACTACTCGGAGGAATTGCAATATCACTTCTTTGCGGTCTTATCGGACCATTTCTCGTATTAAGAAGACTTTCTCTTCTCGGTGATGGTCTTGCGCATCTTGCATTCGGCGGTGTTGCCTTGGGTTTACTTCTCGGAGTAAATCCACTTTTTGCAGCGCTTATTACTGTTGTTATAGGAAGCTTTTGGATTCATTCGCTTGTCAAAAAAAATGTGTACGGCGATTCTGCAATTGCTCTTGTTCTTTCGCTTGGTGTTGGCATGGGAATAATTATCATAGGATTTGTCAAAGGATTTAATGTAAATTTATTTAGCTATCTTATCGGAAGTATTCTTGCATTAAATATGACAGACATTGTTCTTGCATTAACACTTCTTTTTGCAACAATTGTTTTCTTTTTTATGTCATATAGAGATCTCTTCTTTATGACTTTTAACGAAGAACTTGCAGTTCTGCATAATAAAAATTTTGAGAGAACAAATATTATTTTTACCATACTTACTGCAATGATAATCGTTTTAAGTATTAGAGCAGTTGGAATTCTTCTTGTCTCAGCATTAATTGTTATTCCTACACTTATCGCACTAAATCTTTCAAAATCATTCAAACAAACATTATTTTTTTCAGTTCTTTTTTCAGTACTTGCAATGATTCTTGGAATTATTCTTTCATTTATTTTAGACATTCCTCCGAGTGGATCAATTGTACTTCTTCTTTTCTTAGGATTTATTGTAACGCAGTTTTTGAGAAGGAAATAAGTATTTTATTTTGTAAAGATAAGTCGAGGTAAAAGAGAATCTCATTTTAGCAAAATTAGGAATACTCAGTTTAGAAAAGGAACATTCCAAGAAAATTGCATTAAAAATGAGAAATTAAAATGAATAAAGAACTCATGTTAAAGGACGAAGCAACTGATTTTCTTATTTATACTACTCTTGAAGTGGAAGAAAAGGTTAGTTCCCTTTTGGAACATACCCTAAAATAATGGAAGAATTGAAAATGACAGATTCAAAAGACCTAGCAATCAGAAACTCCACCGCAGAATTCTTGATTTTTACAGCGCAAGCTGGTGAAGATTCTATTGAAGTAAAACATGCTGATGAGACCGTTTGGCTTTCTCAAAAGATGATGGCTAAATTATTTGAGGTATCTGTTCCTACAATTAATGAACATCTGAAGAATATTTTTAGTTCCGGAGAATTAAGTGAGAATTCAGTTATTCGAAATTTCCTAATAACTGCCAGTGATGGGAAGAGCTATAACACTTATTTTTATAATCTAGACGCAATTATTTCAGTAGGTTACAGAGTAACTTCGCAAAGGGCAACACAGTTTAGAATCTGGGCTACACAGGTTTTAAGGGAATTTGCAATAAAAGGGTATGTTTTGGATAAAGAAAGGTTGAAAAATGGTTCATTCTTAAATAAGAAATATTTTGACGACTTGCTTGAAGAAATAAGAGATTTTGCTGACAATAAACTGGAAGAACAAACTATCGAAAGGTGAATTGATGACAATTCACTTAACCATCGGCGCAGGAAATTCTAAGGAAATTAAGGACGTTTCTTCTGAAGAAATATGGATGCATCTGAAAAAGACTAATTTCGATAAATTAGATGACAGAACAAAAATTAAAGCAATGGCCAATATAGTTCTCGAGGTAATAAATTCAAAGGGAAAGATAAGATCCTGGGAAAATTTTCATCTTGGCAATATTCGTCTATTTTTTAAAATTTCTCGAATTCCTCCACCAGAAAATGCTAAAGAAATTTTTGATTCATTAGTTAAATCAAAAACATTCATACCGAACGGGGATTCTTTCGTGTTTAATCGTTTTGAACATGAGAAACTGAAAAATGAATTATACAATAAGAAAGTTAAGACGAAAAGAGCAAAGTTCACGAAAGCTGAAAGAAAACTTATATGGAGTCAACCAAACAGTCATTCTCACATTTGTCATATCTGCAAACAAGAAATTTTAACTATTGAAGAAATGGAAATTGATCACGTTAGAGCGTATAGTAAAGGTGGAAAAAAGATGAAACTGGCTCATAAGCTCTGCAATAGAATAAAAGGAAGCAAAAGCCTTGGATGTGTACGACGTAAACTCTGTTTAGGTTTAGATTCAAGCAAAAATATATAAAATAACTCAGTTTAATAATACTAATGTTCTCCCTCTCCAACCACCTCTACACCGACATTGGCATTATTCTTTCTGAAAAGTATCCGTTATCTGCGAAAGAAATATTTGAGGAACTTATTGCAAATCATTGAAAAGTTTCATTCTCTTTTGAAGAACAATTATCCTAAATCAAATTTATGAGTTATAGGTTCTAAAAGCTGGCAAGTAAATTCGTTCTTCAATAATTAAAAAGTTATTTTATTTACTCAAATTTCTTTTCACTTCATCATTTCATAAAATGCTTCGAAAATAGAAGTGTCTGTTGCAAAAGAATAAAAGTGAACATTAAGATCAGAACACACTTTTTCTATTTGAGCATTATGATTTGCAAGTCTCTGTTCGTATTCTGTTCGTAATTTTGGACTTACATACGTTCGCATATGTTCACTTGTTTCAAGGTCGATAAAATCAAAGTCTCCTGCAAGAGATAAATTTTTTTCAACAGGATCAAGAACTTGAATGACTCTTATTTCATGATCGCCCAGAAAAAGAATTGCATCGCGAAGTTCGGTGGGTTCAAAAAGAAAATCAGAGACGAGAATGATAAGAGATCTATTTGTGATTTGCACTTTATATCTTTTAATGCAGTCAAGAAACTGCGTTTTTCCGTCGATTTTTAGAGTATTAAGATAATCTATCATTGATGCAAGATGACCTAAACTTTTTTTTGCACGAAATTGTTCTACATTTTCTGAAAAAGTTGAAAACTGAAATTTTTCATTGTCCCTTAGAGCAAGATACGCATAGCCAACTCCAATCATTGAAGCGTATTCCATCTTTTTTATTTTACCAAAATTCATACTCGCGCTGCTGTCAACAAGAATATGTGTTGTTAATGATTTATCTTCTTCATACAATTTTACGTGGAGTTTATCTGTTCGTGCATAAATTTTCCAGTCAATTAATCTGAAATCATCGCCTGCAACATAGATGCGTCTGTCTTTAATCATTGTTCCCCTTCCGAGAAGAGGAGACTTGCGTTTACCAGAAAGTGTTGTTGTTACTCTTTTTTTTATGACAAGAGCAAATCTATCCAGTTCATCTAAAAATGTTGGATTAATCATTTGTTTTTTATTTTATTATTCTTATTTTATTATTTTAGTTATATTATTTTATTTAGTGTTCATGTTGTGAAGGTTATTGTACTTCTAATGTTTTATCTTTTTTTTAATCTACTTTGTTGCTGCAAGAATATCACTAATTACATCATCTGGACTCATTCCTTTACGTTCTGCTTCAAAACTTAAAATGATTCTATGACGTAACACAGGATATGCCATCATATTGATATCTTCATTACTGACATAACTTCTTCCTTTCATAAGAGCTCGTGCTTTTGCAGCAAGCATTAAACCAATTGATGCTCTTGGAGATGCACCATATTCTAAAATTCCTTTTTTTGCTCGTGTTGCTGTTACAATTTTTAAAACTCTTGTCTTTAAATCATTTGCAATAGGAACTTTTTTTGTTAAACTCTGAAGACCAAGGAGAGCTCTCTTGTCAATAATTATTTTATCTTTTCTTTCAGGAGCTGACTCTGCATAGAGATTTACAATTTTCATTTCATCTTCAAAAGTCGGGTAATTAATTCTTATCTTGAAAAGAAATCTATCTGCTTGTGCTTCAGGTAAAGGATATGTTCCTTCTTGTTCGATCGGATTCTGTGTTGCAAGAACAAAAAAAGGAGTATCGAGTTTAAATGTGGTTGAACCAACAGTTACCTGTTTTTCCTGCATTGCTTCAAGAAGTGCTGACTGTGTTTTTGGAGTTGCTCTGTTAATTTCATCCGCAAGAACAATGTTTCCAAAGAGAGGACCTTTTTGAAATGCGAAATATCTTTTACCATCACGTTCTTCAAGAATGTATGTGCCTGTTATATCCGACGGCATAATATCAGGAGTTCCTTGAATACGGGTAAACTTTAAGTCCATTAGACCTGCAAGTGTTTTAATTGCAAGTGTTTTTCCAAGACCCGGATATCCTTCAAGAAGCGCATTTGAATCGCATAGCATTGCAATTAATATCTGCTCTATTACATCCTGCTGTCCAATTATCGTTTCAGACATTTCTGAAAACAAATCTGCAAATAGTTTTTCGTATTGTTTCATCCTTGTATACCTCTTTTGGAATTATTATTAATTAAAAAATGTGATTATTACTTATTCTTTCTTTTCTCCTCTACTGCTCAGCTAACTTTTTAAAATAGGATTTAACAACATCTTGATCATCTTTTGGAATGTTTTCTTGATAAAATGTTGATTGTTCTGTATGAATCTCCGAGGGGAATTCTCCCTTGAAAGGTTTATCATATCCGTCACCACTTTCTCTTACTGTAAACTCATATTTTGCGGGACGAATGGTTACATCAATTGTTTTATCTCCAAGCTGTGTTAAGGATTTTTTTCCGAAAATATTTTTATTTGGAGAAATTCCTGCACCATTTGCCGCTTCGTCGGGAAGTTCAGATATATTTCCACCTGCGGGTTGATTACTGAATACTGAGTTAATTTTATTTTTTAAAGAGTCTGTTGTTTCTGTTCTAAATTCTTTTATTTGAATGTGAAAAAAGCTAGTAAATACAAGAAGAACAGAAAAAAATACGGCGAAAAATATTTTTAAAGAAAATGTTCCCGAGTCAAAAAACATTCCAGGGTGAACGTGTTTTATTTCAGAAAGAACTTGCTGTTGTAAATCTTCAACAACTTCATTATTAACTGAGGCTGTATCAACTGCAGTTCTGAGTTTCTCACTTAAAAGAGGATATGCTTGTTCTATTTTTTTTACGCGATATATTTTTTTATTGTAAAAGTAAAATCCTACAAGAGCTATGCATCCGATAAGAAAGGAAATCCAAAATGAAACATCAAAAAAAAAGAGGATGAAATAGGCAATGATAAAAACTAAAAATCCTGACGTAAAACTTTCAAGAATTATTAAGTAGAATAAATTTGCATTAATTTCCAAAACTGCTTTTTTAAAGTCTTTCATGAGTTTGTTTTATTTTTTATATTCTTTAGTTGTATTCTTTTTTTATTGATCTTCTTGAATATTTATTGGTTCTATTTATTTTTTTAATATTATTTTTTTTATTTAATCAATCTTACTTTCTATTTCATCTAATACATTTCCGCAGTTTGCAAGAGTAGTATTATCTTTTCTAAAGCCTGTTATTTTTGAGAGTGCAGAGTCCATTCTACTACGTTGTGATTTTATAGCTTGCTCTTTCTCTGCGATTTGAATAGTAAACGCATTAATATCGCTCTGTAAACCAGAAATTTGCGTGTTTAAAACACCAATATTCTTTTGTGCCGAAAGGAGATCTTCTTTTTTCTGAGCAAGAGTTTTTTCTACTGATGTAAGATTTTGCGCAAGTTTTTCACTTGTAGATTTTACGTCGACGTATTGAGTGCTAAGTTCTTGTTCTCGTTTTGCTTTAAGCGACAATTCACTTGTTGTTTCATTAACCTTTGATTTTTGGAGTTGCAATTCGTCGATAAGTGTATTTACTTCTTTTAATTTACCATTATAATTATCTGATAATGAAACGTATTTTGCTTGATAATAAAGAGTAATTCCTGCAATTGATGCAAGGAGAAGAATAAGTACAAAAACGAGAAAAGAGTTAATGTTTCTTGCCATGTATGTCATAGGTGTAATTTATCCTCTTGGTATTTTTAAATATATCTCTTGTTTTAGGGTTTGATTGTTTAATCTCTTAACAATGCTTCGCATGCTCTTTTGCTACGAAAATAATTTTTGATTTACTTCTTTATCTTAACTTTTTGCTTTTTTCATTTCAGTAATTCTTCTGTAAAGTATTTCTATTAAAAAGATAAGAAGTGCACACAGTACAAAATACCATTTCAAATCTTCTTTTTTTATCGCAATTCTACTTGCGCTTTTCTTTACATGATCTACAATTCTTTGAAGATCATTTATCGAATACATTTTTCCATTTGTACTTTCAATAAGTTTTTCAAAATCTTTTTGCATTCCAATATGAGCGAATTCATCAGGATAGTTGACTGCTGCAACTCCTCCTGCGACGAGATAAAAATTAGGTTTTGATACTTCAGTTGTAATTTCATATGTATCTTTATCTACTTTTCGAACTACTAAATTTTCTCCTGTTGGTTCTTGTGTTGAATGGATAAGAACCGTTAAACTATGATCTGTTTGACTTTGTTCAAGAATACTTACCGCTTCATTTTTACCAGGGTTTCCAATTGCCCAGTTCATCATACGAGACAACATTTTTGTATTTTCTTCAGTATACAATTGTCCACTAAATTTCTCGCCATCATCGGTTGTTAATGCTGCAACCTTTCCAAGACCAAATCTCCAGACTGTTAAAATATTCGCACCTGCCCCCGCAGTCAAAAGTGTACTTGCAGTAGATTTTGGAAGAACTGCATTAAAACCACTTATTTTTCCTGTAACATTTATTCCTTCAGTAATAAAATGATGTGCGTTAAGAATCTGTAAATTACTTGATTCAGATTGATCATTATTATTTTCATTTGGTTCTCCGAAAACAAGTTTTAATTTTTCACTTTCTTCAGGTCTAAAGTATACACCATTTCCTACTTGTGCAATTTGTTTCATGAATGCTTCGTTTGTATCAAAACCAACACCGACTGCATAGGTTCTAATCGCACCAAAACCTGCCTGCTGCACTTGACTTAAAGTATCCTGAGGAAACATTGTATTTCCGTCGGAAATGAGAATAATATTTCTACTACCAGGAGACTGTACAAGCATCGTTTTTGCTTCTTCAATTCCTGATGCAATTATAGTTCCTCCGCCAAATACGAGTTTACTTATTGTATCTTGAATATCTTGTTTCTTTAAATCAATTCTGGACAGAGGAGAAAGTAAAAATGCTTCTGTATTAAAGACGAGTAATCCGACTTTATGTTTTCCCGAAAATTGATTTGCAACATCTGCTGCAAGAGCTTTTTCAACTTCTAATTTGGATACTTTTTTTCCTGCAATAAAAGTTCCACCCGTACTTGCAGAAACATCAACAACAATAACTGTTGCTATGTCTGAGCCTTCATCAAGTGCTGCAGACCCAATTTTTACAGGAAGAAGAGGTTCAAGTGGGGAATTTTTATATTTTCCTCTATCAAAAGAATTCATACCTCCAATAACAATAAGACCATTTCCATTTGTTACATAATCAATTAATTTTGATACATCAGGTAAATCATCTATACTTATATCATCTAATACTAATGTTGAGTATTGCGATAAGTCAAGAGGAAGTTTATCGTCGAGAGTTACATCATATAAATTTTTCATCACCGCGATAAATGGTGAATGAGATTTTTTTGAAAAGATATATACTTTTGGTTTTTCAACAACGCGAAGTGTTTTGTAATACACATTATTTTCATTAAAATAATCTTTTGTAGTAATTGTTGCAATAATTCTATGATACCCTACACTGAGTTTTTTTGTGATTGTAAAATCATGATTTTTTGTTCCTGATTCTTGCATTGCCATTTGATTGTCAATAGTAACAGTAAGTTCATATTGTCCTGTTTGCATTCCTTGAACATGCACAGTAAAAACCGCATCTGTTCCGGTAATTACTTCATCAGGTCCATCTACAGTGATTGCAAAATCAACATCTTTTGGAAGTAATTGTATGCCACTTATTGTAGTGTTCAAAGAATTTGCAAGAAGAACAACATCTGAAAAACTTTTTCCCGTATTTGTATTTCCATCAGATATCAAAAGCACTTCATCATTTCCTTTGATACTTTGAAGAACTCCTGTTCCTATAGGTGAAACAGTATCATGTCCAATAAATTCAACAGTAACAGGAATTTTGCTTGCAAGTTCATCTTTTAATGCTTGTACTTTTTGCATATCGAAAATGTTCATTGAAGTAGAATTATCTATGAGAATTTTAAGAGATGCTTCGCCTTTTACTGTTTCTTCTCGTAAATAAAAGGGTGAGGCAAGTGCAATAATAAGAAGGATAACGGAGATGGATCGTAAGAGTAAGACAAATTTACGCATTAATTTTGTGCGCGCGAGATACTCTGTTTTTTCTTCATCATGTCTAAAAATGATGAAATTTTTGAAAATCAAATAAATGATAAGTATGAGAAGAGGTATAATTGCGATAAAAAAAATAGGATGTAAAAAAAGAGGCAATTCCATTTACAAATCACCTCTTACTTTTGTTATGTATAATTCAATGAAAAGTAAAATGAGTGCAAGAAAAATAAAAGGAAGACTTAGATCAATATCTTTTTCTCTTTCATGTACGGTTTTTCCATATTGAGATGCAGTAGACACATTAAAAGAATGCACTGCACTTACATCTGATTCTTTTTCAGATAAAAGATTTGCAGCAAGTCTTTTATTATTTAAGGTATACACACCTTGTGAACTGAGTTCCAATGTTGCTGTTTGTATTTTTCCAAGAGGAGTTTCTATTACCCCTTTTACAGGAAGAAGAATTCCTGTTTTTGTATTTGCAGATTTTACACTTTCTCCTCCTGCAAGATAATCAACTATGTTTCTCCATAAAATCGGATATGATGGTGAAGATTTAAAATCAGAAAGTGAATCTATAATTCCATAATAAAATACATGTCCTTCACCAAATGATTTAATTGCAAGCATAGGGTTTTGATTTTGATCAGTAGCAAGAACAAGTGTATCATTATGCGCTTTTACAAGTATTTCTTTTGAAACAGTTTCAAAACTTACTTCTTTTGTTAATACATTTTCACCAGCAGGTTTTATTGTTGCAGAGTTCCCCATTTCCAAAATGGTTACAGGGAGAAGATTTGCAAAATCAACAAACTTCATATTTTCTTGAGCAAGAATAATTACATTCGTTCCTTGATCTACTCGTTTTGCAATTTCGTTCATTGTTCCTGGAAGAAGTTTATTATATTCTACAGAATCAAAAATAATAACGTCTTGAGTGATTGGTGGAACAAGTGGAGGCTGTGCAATTTCTAAATGAACATTTCCAAATGATTGAAATGCTGCTTTTAAAAATGGACTTGGTTTATTTGTTATAAGTAAAACTTGTAATTTTTCTATGGATGGTCCAAGAAGATAAAGTGAATTGTCAAGCATAAAACCATCTTTGTCTAAAATTGTTGCATTTGCAAGATCTGCGAATGTATCAAAAGATATTGATTCAACTGATTTTGGGAGAAGTGTTACTGTAAAAGATTTTTCTTTTGTTTGTCCTTTTATTTTTACAGAAACTGTTTTGGATTCATCATTATAATTTTTTATAACAAGACGTGTTTCATGATTGTCTACAAATGCATTGATAAAACCCACATTATTTGCAGGAGAAAAAACACTGACAAAATCTACAAAGATTCCTCTTTTTCTAAGAAGCTGTAATGCAACTTGAGGATCAGGACCATCGGTTACTAAAAAATCACTAATAACAAGAACTTTTCCTTCTTTATCTGCAAGAATTTCTCCTGCAAGATTAATTGCATCACCTAAATTTGTTGTCACATCTTTTGATTTTAGTGCTGAAAGAAAAGCAAGTGCTTTTTCACTTGATTCATCTTGAAGTACAAGAAGAGGGAGAGAACCTGCTAAAATGATTGATACTTTTCCGTCGAGATTTTTTTTTGCAATAGTTATTGCATTATTAAATCTATTTCCAACCTGCATGCTTGCGGAAATGTCAAGAACAATTACCGTATTTTCTGCGGAAGCATCATAAGATATTTTTGTTGTTGGTTCAATAATAGATACGGCTAAAAGAAGAAAAATAAATAATTGAATAAGAAATAAAAGATTTCTTAGAAGCGATCTGAAAAATGATGTTTTAACAAGAACGCCTTTATCTCTAAATAAAAATTGTAGAGAAGGAAATTGCATTGACTTTGGTTTTGGACGAATCAAATAGACGATAATAAAAGGGATAAGTGTGAGAAAAGCGAGATATCTCTCTGGGTGAATAAAATTAAGCAGTGATAAAATTGCCATACTCAGTCCTCTTTTGTTTAAAAAGAGAAGGTTGTATTTATTAAGTTTGTCATATTAGTTGACCTATGTAAATCTGAAATAGATTTGAACCAGATTCAAAATAGGTTTATAACTGAGTGAAGGATATATTTTCATATGAAGAGAAAAAACTTTTGATGAGAAAGTGCATGAGAAGTACAAGAAAAAATGCATCGTTTAACGAGACATCAAAGATGCCACTCTTGGAATACTTTAAGAGTTAGGTCATAATGTTGTTTATGACTCTGATATAAACGGCAACTCGGAAAACAGGAGTATGTTGACAAAGACAAGAATTCTGATCGAGGTTAGAACAAAACGATAACTTTAAATATCAATTGATATTATTAA
>OBEQ010185055.1_pt1 | contig 27129 bp, 23 predicted proteins | sample 1670901 | NCBI WGS metagenome assembly OBEQ01 (sample SAMEA104232315, study PRJEB22302) | groundwater metagenome | biome: forest; feature: aquifer; material: groundwater | place: USA | collected 2011-08-07 | depth 5.4 m
CGTTCGGCGAAAACCGAACGCCCCTGAGTGTTTTTCCTCCGGGGGTTCCGGAGCGCCTGCTCAGTCCCCTAACGCTCTTGGTGTGAAGGGTTTTTTTCAATGACCCCTGGACGGGTGAAGGGTCCGATATGACCTCCATCATGAATCCGGAGGAAAACGCCACGTTACAGTACCCGCATGGCATTAGCCTCCACCCAATCCCTCAAGCGCGTGATGGCAGAGTATTTTCATTCGTTGTCCCCCGACGTGCCGGGCCCGGTGGCCTATTGCACGAGCACGGGCCCCGCCGAGATTTTGTGGGCGATGGGGTATTACGTGTTTTTCCCGGAGAATCATGGCGCGGCGATCGGCGCCAAGAAGCAGGGGAGTCGGTACATTGCCGCCGCCGCGCGGGACGGCATTTCCCAGGACGTGTGTTCGTACACGACATGCGATCTCGGGGCCCAGTCACTCGGGACTTCCCCCTTGCAGGAGGCGTACGGGGTACTTCCCCCCGTGCCGGATGTACTGGTGTACAACAACCAGCAATGCCTGGAGGTTCAGCACTGGTTCGAGGAGCTGGGACGACGATTCAACCGTCCCGTTTTCGGGATCCAGTCGCCCCAATTGCTTCATGAGGTGTCCGACTCCACCTTGGATTATCAGGTCATTCAGCTCCGTCAGCTGGTCGGGTGGCTGGAGAAATCCTCGGGTCGACGGCTTGATCCGAGCGCATTGAAGGAAACGGTCAAGATCTCAGCCGATACCGCCGTGCGGTGGGGGCGCGTGCTTCGTTTGGGTGCCCACCGGCCCTCTCCTTGGACGTTCTTTGACCAAGTCATTCACATGTTTCCCGTGGTGGTCATGCGGGGAATCTCAGCGGCCTCGGCGTATTACGCGCAGTTGGAGGAAGAATTGTTGGCCCGGGTGGAAGCGAAGACGCCTGGGGTGCCCGGTGAACAATGGCGAGTATATTGGGATGGCATGCCCATGTGGTTCGCTTTGAGGACGCTAAGCGAATTTTTCGCACGCCAGAGAGTGACGGTCGTGGCGTCGACGTACTGCAACACCTGGGCGTTCGAGGATTTGGATCCTGCGAATCCGTTAAGAAGTATCGCGAAGGCGGAGACGAGCCTATTCATTAACCGGAGTAGCGACGTGAAGATGGGCATGATGACGGAGTTAATGAAGACGTATCAGGTTGACGGTTTTATCCTTCACAACAGCAAGACGTGTTGGAGGAACTCGAACGGACATTATGGGATGAAAGCTCTCCTCGAACAGGTTTCCGGTCTTCCTGGATTGATCGTGGAAGGGGATGTTTCCGACGAACGGCTTTGGTCGAAGGAGCAGATCCTAACCAAGTTTGAGGCCTTCATGGAAATAATGGAGGCGCGGACGACGACTCGGCGTTTGGTTTCGGGTGGCGAACCGGTCCATGTTTGACCCCAAATTATTCGTGGGGGTGGACGTAGGGTCTTCTTATGTCAAGCTGGCCGTGGTGAACGAAACAGGCGAGGTCCTGCTCCGCACCCTCCATGCTTCCGTAGAGGAGTTTGGCTCGTTGTCCCAGGCGTTACGGGATCGGGCTTTGCATGAATTGCGGGTGAAGCCGTCGGCGGTAATCGCTACCGTGGCTACAGGATATGGCCGGGATTGTGTGCTATTTGCGGACGCCGTTAAAACGGAGCTCGCCTGCCACGCGCGCGGGGCGTTTGACTCGGGGCGCGGCGCTATGACCGTGGTGGATATCGGTGGGCAGGACAATAAAGTGATTCGAGTCACCGCCGAAGGTGCCGTCGAGGATTTCGCATTAAACAGAAAATGCGCGGCGGGCACGGGGAGTTTTTTGGAAGTCTTATCGAGACGGCTGGGCGTGTCGATGGAGGAGCTATCCTCGCTGGCGAAGCACGCCAAAACCCGCCAGACCCTTTCAAGTTTTTGCACGGTGTTCGCCGAAACGGAAGTGTTGGAGCGTATGAAAGCGGGCGAACCGCGCGAGGAGTTGGCCATGGCGGCCTACCGTTCTATTGCCAAGCGCGTGATGGAGATGACCAAGCTCGTCCCGCCCATCGTCATGAGCGGCGGGGTGGTCCAATATCATCCGGGCGTCAAGCAGGCGCTGGAGGAATTGCTGGAGATTTCAGTTGAGGTCGCGCCCCAGCCACAGTTCACCGGGGCCGTGGGTGCGGCGCATTTTGCGCGTCTCAGGGCGGGATTGCCTCAGCCCGTCCTCCGTTAACCACTCTCCTCGCTTCCGTGCGGAAAGTCCTGGTGACCCGGGCCATGGCCGGGGAATGATGAGCGCGCAAAATTCCCGGTGGGCGGTGTGGCACGATTGGGCGATGCGCTGGATTGAATGGGTCGGTCGCTTAAGGATTTGGCCCTTCAGGTGAGGATAACGGGCCCAGAAAATACGCCATCCACAGTCGGGGACTTGGTGAACCGCTTGAAGCATGAGGCGCGTCATGGAGTAATCGCCGAACCCCTTCTATCATGAATTGGCCGGGTGGGCCAAGGTCCAACGGTAGGAGGCGCATGGATATGGGTAGAAGGCGGGGATGGAGAGGGTTGGCCGTCTGGGCCGGAATGGTTGCGGCGGCGTGGGGAAACGAACAAAAATTGATTGATGACGCGTTGTGGCGCCTCCCGGGAGCGATTCAGGCGATCCAAGGCGTGGCCGTGGTGGCCGTCGCCCCCTTTGAGTATGGGACCGGCTTTGAGTCGAGGAACGTCGAGGACAAGGTGGTTCGGATGCTCAGCCGGGGCGGGAAATTCAAAGTGGTGGATCGCCGGGCGCTTGAACGGTTGCTACAGGAGCAGGCGTTGTCGATGAGCGGCGTCACGGAAGAATCGGATCTTCGAAAGGTGGGGAAGATGATTAACGTTGACTCATTTTTGTTCGGCAAGGTGACCCGGGCGGGGGAGCGGGTGGTGATTAATCTTGATCTGCGGGATGTCGCGACCGGCGGCATCGTGTGGAGTGAAGAATTCGAGGGGGAAAATCCCGACCAAGCGTCCATGGGAATGGGGATTCGCGTGGGATCGTTCGGCATGACCTCCCGTACGTATGTGTCGGGCGGCGGGGCGTCGGAATTCGCCAATATTCAATCCAACGACGGCGGCACCTACATCGCGTTTCTGGGCCATTTCGTCCAGCGGTTCGGTTGGACCAAGATGTTCAGCTTCGGGGCCGACGCCGTGTTCAGCCGTGGCGACTGGACCGCCAACCGCCATGACGCCGGCGTATTAGGCGGTGCCTACCATTTGTACCAACTCTCCACCTATCGTGATTGGAATCTTACGTTGATCCCCCTCCTTCGGTTTCATCCGGCGTATGCGTTGGGCTTGAAGGGCGATGTGGTGGTGCTGTACGGCGGGGTGGGTTTCAGGGGAGATTACATGGGGATAGAGGGCACGTTTCGATATAAAAAATCGGATGGGACGGGGGATTCCGGGGAGATCAAATACGACCGGATCGATCTCTATCCGGGAAATATGTCGTGGAAAGCCGGGGCCGAAATGCGGTTTACCGAGAACCTTTCGATGTTTTTCGAGGCCTACGGGCTACCCGGCGTCACGGCGAAATATGAAAACATCCATGCTTCCTTTGCGCCGGAATTCTCCGTCCAAAGCAAGCTGTATTACGGATTCGGCGCGAAGTATTATTTTGCGAATTTTTGACCGAAGCAAAAAAAGATCGGAATTGGCGATGATTTTAAATTCGGCCAGGTTTAGGAATTCTCCCGCCGATGGTTACCGGGGAGCGTCGGCTTCCGGCGGGACGGCGAGAATGGGGCAGGGCGCGGCGCGGATCACCCGTTCGGCCGTAGCTCCCAACAGTGCCCGTTCAATAAGGCCTTTTCCGTGAATATTCATGACCAGTAAATCGGCTTTGGTTTTTTCCGTCCAATGGCGTATTTGCTGTGAGGCGATGCCTTCGCTTACTTCGACGCGAAAGCGATCTTGATGGCGAGCGGTGGAGGGAAGGAGCCGCTTGAGCCGATTTCGGATTTCTTCTTTGAGCTGGTCTTGTTCTTGCCGGGTCACATAAATGACTCCATCATTAAAACCCGAGATGTTACCGCTCAAATTGGGGAGGACATGGAGCAGGGTAAGACGGGCTTGAAATTCCTGTGCCAGGGAAAGCGCGTACGAGACGGCGGATTCCGAGCCTTTTGAAAAATCGGTGGTCACCAAGAGGTGTTTGATATTCGGCGTGGCGGGTTTCGAGCTTCCGCACGGGGGGAGAATCAGAATGGGAATCGGGAGGTGCCGCAGGAGGCGTTCGGTCGTGGATCCGATCATCCAGCGCTGAAAGCCTCGAAGGCCGTGGGATCCCATGATGACGACATCGGCTTTTTTGGCGATCGCCGTTTGCCGGATGAGGGCGTCCGGCTCGCCCACTCTTAACACGATGATAGGCGACACGCCACGGATGGCGCCTTGATGCGTTAAACGAACCAGATGTTTGGCGGCCCCCCTTTTGATGGTGTTGAGGACGGTGGTGATGTCGGCGCGCCCCATGCCCACCAGGGGAGAGACCACGTGGACGAGGTAGAGTTTGGCACGGTAACGACGCGCCAGCGCCACCGCGTATTCAAAAGCGTGTTTCGAGGCCTCGGAAAAATCCACCGGACAGACGATACGTTTAAATCGAGTCACGAAGTTCTCCTTGCGCCGTATTGTGATGAGGCGCCACGCCTTCAAGATACTCGCGGGGGGCTGTTCGTCAACATGACGTCCGTCATGTTGGTGGAGGATTTCCAACCCGGAGAATAGGGCGTGAGTTGCAGGATTCGTTTAAACGGCCAGTTGGTGGAATCCCCGGTCGGGGCCACGATTCTTTCAGTGGCTCTCGCCGCGGGGGTGAAGATTCCCACGTTGTGCCATGACCCGCGCTTATCGTCCCCCGCCCAATGCCGGATGTGCCTGGTGGAGATCAAAGGGAAGAAGAACTTGACGGCTTCTTGCATCACGCCGGTGGAGCCGGGTATGGATATTCAAACGCATAGCGATGTCGTCATGACTTCGAGGCGAGAAACCTTGCGACTCTTGCTGGCGTCCCACCCCAAAGATTGCTTGGGTTGCGTCCAAACCGGCGATTGCCGCCTTCAGGATTTCTCCGTTGAACATGGCGTGGGGTTTGACGATGTCGTGACGGAACAGGAACATCCGCGTTCCGCGCCTGACTTATCCCATCCGCTCCTGGCGTTGGACCCTGCCAAATGCGTGAAGTGTGGTTTGTGCATCCGAGTGTGCGACGAGATTCAGGGCCAACAGGTGTGGGGGTGGATTGGACGCGGGAGCGAACTCCGCGCCGGATTTGCGGGCGCCACGCTTCAGGCGTCCGGTTGCGTCAGTTGCGGGGCGTGCTCGGCCATCTGTCCGACCGGTGCGATCACCGATAAAAATTGGATCGCCTTTCAGGCGCGACCGTGGCAGACGCGCGTAGTCGAGACGGTGTGCACGTATTGCGGCGTCGGGTGCGCCTTAACGGCCCGCGTGAAAGACGGCATCATCGTGAATGTCAGCGCGGACCCCAAACGCGCACCCAATTTTGGCCATCTCTGTGTGAAGGGAAGATACGGCTTCACGTATTTGACCCATCCCGACCGGTTGACTCGTCCCTTGATTCGCCAGGATCGTTCGGAAGAATTTCGTCCGGTGTCCTGGGACGAGGCGTTGGGCGAAGCCGCCGAGCGTCTTAAGGCGGTCGTGGCGAAATGGGGGCCGGACGCCGTCGGAATCTTAAGCTCCTCCCGCGGCACCAACGAGGAAAACTATTTGGCTCAGAAATTGGCCCGCGCCGTGGTGGGCACCCACAACATCGATAATTGCGCACGCGTCTGCCACGCTCCTTCCGTGGTGGGAATGCGCGCGGCGTTTGGGAGCGGCGCGGCCACCAATCCCCTGTCCGACGTGGATGGGGCGGAAGTCATCATCGTGTGCGGGTCGAATACGACGGAGGCTCATCCGGTCATGGGGGCGAAGATCAAACAGGCCGCTCGTCGCGGCGCCAAGCTGATTCTCGTGGACCCCCGCGCCGTGGAATTGATCCGGTGCGCCTCGGTTCATCTCGCTCTCAAGCCGGGTACCAACATCGCGCTCATCAATAGCCTGATCGCGGCGATTTTGGACGAGGGGTTGGAGAATAAAACCTTCATCGCGGAGCGGACTGAAGGGTTCGAATGGATGGATGTGATCCGCGCGTCTTACCAGCCGGAAGAGATGGAATCGGTGACAAGCGTGCCGGCCGCTTCAGTGAGGCAGGCGGCCCGCTGGTTCGCCTCCACCAAGAAAGGAATGATTTTGTACGGGTTGGGTATTACCGAACAACGGGACGGTTCCCAAGCGGTGATGGCTCTTGCCAACCTGTCCATGGTGACGGGTAACGTCGGGCGTCCCCATACGGGATTGATGCCGTTGCGGGGTCAGAACAACGTCCAAGGATCTTGCGACGTGGGCGCCTTGCCCAATTATCTACCCGGATATCAGTCTTACGAAGACGCGGCCGTCCGTGAAAAATTCGAACGGGCGTGGTCGTGTGCCTTATCCCGATCCCCCGGGTTGAAAGAACCGGAGATGTACGATCGCGCGTTGGACGGCCGGTTTAAGGCGCTCATCGTGATCGGGTACGATCCCGCGGCCACCCAGGCCGATCTGACTCGGGTCCGCGCCGCTCTCGCTAAGTTGGAATGTATGATCGTGGTGGAATTATTTCCCACGGCTACCACCGAAATGGCCCACGTCGTGCTTCCCGCCGCCTCTTCGTTCGAGAAAGACGGCACCTTCACCAACGCGGAACGCCGTGTGAGGCGGTTGCACAAAGTGGTGGACCCCCCCGGCGAGGCGAAGGCCGATTGGGAAATCGTGTGTCGACTTTCCGCCGCCCTCGGAACGCCCATGCCGTACGGCCATCCTTCCGAGGTGATGGATGAAATGGCGGCCCTTATGCCGATGTTTCAGGGGTTGACGTATGCGCGTTTGGAAGGGGAAGGCGTGGTGTGGCCGGCTGATCCCCAAACCGGCGAAGCGGTTCCCGTGCTTCACCAGGGTCGGTTTACGCGGGGAAAAGGATTATTTCACGACATGGTATTCAATCCTCCAGAGGAACAACCGACCGACGCCTATCCCTTCATTCTGATTACGGGGCGCCGCCTCACTCATCATAACAACGGTTCGATGACGCGCCGCTCCACGGGTCTCATGGAAGTATCGGGCGGGGAACGATTGGAAATCCACCCGGAGGACGCCGGTCAGATGGGGATCAAGTCGGGTCAACGCGTCAAGGTCATTTCCTCTCGCGGCCACGTGACCGTCGAGGCGGAAGTCACCACCCGAGTTCAGAAGGGCAACTTGTTCATGAGCTTTCACTTTCCCGAAACGCCGGTCAACGTGTTGACCGGAGCCGGAGAAGACGCCGTCGCTCGCACCCCCAACTACAAAGTCACCCCCGTCAGAATTGACCCATGACGGACTCGGTGTATTTCCTGTTTGGAAAAATGATGACCGTCATATATGTCAAGCCGACTTTGGGAACCTCGGAGGGGTGAGCCACGGCTAACCCCTAGTAGTACCCTGGTCTAACTATTTTTTCGTTCAATGCCCTGTAGTCTCCTATTGATGATAATTTCTTTACCCTGCCCTAACTATTATTTGACCTTCTCTTAACTCGAATTTTCCCCATCATCCCGTAAGCTCATCTTAGGACTTAACCAGGGAGGGGAGCGGGTATGAAGCAGGAGAAGCAAGGTCGAGTGGATGCAAGAGACGTCATCATATATGATGGCCGTCATAAAGGCTATTCGCCGTCGACGGGAAGATTTCAAAAAGGGGGAGAGACGAAAATGAAAAGAGAAAAAAGATTAGGGGGGTTAGCCGCCACCTGGGCGTTAGTGGTTTTGTTGGCCAGCCATGGATGGGCTGCACCCGAAAACCCTGCGTTGACGAAGCCTCAACTACAGACGGGTAGCACGTTGAAGTTGGAAGGAAGCGCGCCGATGCATGGGTTTACGAGTAAAGCCACGGGGCTTTCCTTGGCGATGGAAGTTGAGGGAACCGCTTCCTCAGTGAAAGAGTTGGAAAAATTGCTGAAAGCCGGAAAAGCGAGCTCTCTCCTTTTGGAGATTCCCGTCAAAGGGCTTAAATCCGAGAACAAGGATTTAGATGAAAACATGTATCGCGCTATGAAAGCGAATGACCATCCCGCCATTCGATTCACCATGGTCCAGTATGCCGTTTCGAAGGCCTCCGGGAGCGCTTCGATGGTGAAATTATCGGGAGAGATGACGATTGCCGGCAAGACCAGGAGCTTAGAGATGGAAGCGGAGATGGAGATTGTGGACAAGGAATTGTGGATTTCGGGAAAGAAAGAGCTGTTCATGAAAGATTTTGGCATCGATCCGCCCACCATGATGCTGGGCATGGTTTCGACAAATAACCGAATTGTCATTCAATTTGATTTAATTTTGGGTTTGAAATCTGAAGAAAATGAGCCGTCCCCATCAGGGGCAGGGAGGGAGGTCAAATGAATCGTCTAAGAAATAAAATAGTGGCCATACTGTTAGTCGCGGGGCTGTTGGGTATTGGTGGTGTGGCGGGTGCCATGGAAGTAGTCAAGACACCCGAGTGGGAATTGAACATGAGGGGGCGCATGCAATGGTTCGGAGTGGCTCAGGCCCTCCAGGATGATTTTCGGAATGACAGTCGTCTGTATTTGTTCTTGCGCCAGGCTCGGTTGGGATTTTTCGGATCGTTGGATGGCACCCGGTACAACATTGAAATGGCGTTCGCGGGGGAAGAAGGCGTGGTGACGGGCACCCCGGGGTACGCGTTGGGATTGTTGGATTTCAGCGCCGATTTGCCGTTATGGGATTCGACGTACCTGAAAGTCGGCCAATTCAAAGTGCCGGCCACCTTGGAAGAGTTGACGGGTGACGGATCTTTGCTCTTTCCCGAACGTTCGATCAATTATCTCGGTTCCCGCATGGGACGAGACGTGGGCGCGGCGTTGGTGGCGACTTCAGGGGATCTGCGTATCATCGCCGGAATGTTTACGGGCGGCGGTCGGGACGTGCCGGAGCGCTACTTGCCTCAGGATTTGGGGACACCCTTGCTGGCGGTTCGGATGGGGTGGGATACCACGAAAGAGGATCCTTTCATGCGGACTCAAGAAGCGGCGGGCGTGAAAGAAGCGCAGTCGTCCATCTATTTCAACGCGTTGTATCTCAGAGATTCCCTCATGGGTCATTCCACCGTGTTGAATGTGAAAACTTCGGATCGCTCATTGCTTCTGAACACGAACTGGAACCCGTATTTGGCGAAGTCGCCGCTTTCCAAGGGTCAGTTTTATCAGGTGGGTGCAGATGCGGCTTATCAGGTTCCGATGGCGGGCGGCGTGTGGAGTACGGAAATCGAAGCCAACGTGGGTCGAGCGGAAAATGCCTACGGGGGTGTGCAATTAGCCGGGGGACGGGCCCAATCTTCTATGACGTGGGAGTCCTGGACCGTTGGACTTCGTTACGCGATGCTCTTGCTGGACGGGAATTTTTATAAAGGGACGACGCAGATCGCGGATACCCGTCCCATTCATCAGGTGACGCCGACAGTCGTGTTTCAGGCGAATCGGTTCATCAAGTTGATTACCAGCTTGGATATTCTGGCGGATGTCCCGGTCATCATGGAAAAAAACCTTGGCGCGTACGTGGCCACGGAACAGCCGGATCAAACCGGATCGGGGACCATTGGCCGACAAAACGTGTATGAGGCCAAGATGTTGCTCCAGGTGAGTTTCTAAGGAAGCCATGAGCCTGTTGATCACAACCGCCTTCATCTTATTGGCGATCTTGTGTGGGATTTCGCCGGTTGAAGCTTGGCCAAAAAAATCCGCCATTCGACCTCCACAGGTCGTCACGTTGTCGGTGGCTCAGTCATCCGAAGGCGTGTACCGGGTGGAGGGAGCCTTTGAAGTGGAGGCCCCGTTGGAAGCGGTATGGGAGGCGTTGGCGGATTACGACCAAATCGGAAAATTCGTTTCCACCATTCGCGAGAGTCGGGTGACTGATCGGACCCCGATCGCCTTGACCCTGGTTCAGGAGGCCGAGATACAGGTGTTGATGTTCTCACAAAAGGTTTCATTGGTCTTGGAAGTGCGCGAGGATTTCAAAAAGTCGATCGTGTTTCAAGATACGTTGTTAAAGGATTTTTCGAAATACGAAGGATCATGGCGAATGGAGGAAACCGGGGGCAAGGTGCACGTGCGCTATGGGTTACACGCCAAGCCTCGATTCGAAATTCCGGGTTTTTTAGGGAGGCTCCTCTTTGAAGGCAGCGCTTCCGATTTGTTAAAAGAGGTGAGAATAGAGATTCTTCGTCGGGGTCTCGAAGCGGCTCTCCCAAGAAAATGACGTCCTGCGGCATGATATGGGTCATATCAAGCTTAGGGAGTGGAGGCGTATAATAGAATCATGAAAAGAGCGTTGACGGGGATGGCAGGATTTCTTTGGGTGGCCAGCTTGACCTGCGTTATCCTTTGTCAGACTGAAAAAACGTTTGCCCGGCATTCCTGCTGTGAAACGTCGACACAAGCGACCTGTTAATCGGGAACTGCGGCGTCAGATAGCGCGTTGGTCGAGCGCTCGGCCCTACCCCAGCGAGGCGTAGCTTCTCTCACGGCCTGGTTGCCCGTTCAATTAGGCACGAGGCACGGTTGGCTTCATCAATCTCGTTTCTTACAGATCCTGGAGGACCATGACGTGGGTTTTCCCGGATTGAATGTTCTAACCGATTCCCCGCCCCAGGCGCCTCCGATTCTCTAAGCTGTAGGCTTCGCCGCGGTTTCGCCGTGGCGGGCCGACTCCTCGCATTCACCGGAGGGGCATTTCAAAACAATGATTCCCCGTGAGGGGAAATTTCGTGAGAGGGAGGCGCTTGTGAAACGATGGGTGGCGATAATGGCGTGTGTGGGCATGTTCGGGCAGGCCGGGGCTGAAAGAGCCGAGCCGGTCCTCAACCTTTCGTTATTGGTTAAAGAGGTGGTTGAACGCCATCCGGGGCTGGCCGTCGTCCGTCAGAAGGTACAGGCCATGAAGGCCCTGGCTCAAAGCTCCGGAAAATTGCCGGAACCCAGACTGGGGCTGGGGTTGATGAATGTGCCGGTGTCTTCCTGGTTGTTTGCCGACGAGGACATGACCATGAAACAGCTCTCGTTTTCCCAGATGATCATGTGGCCCGGAAAATTGGCCGCGGAGGGGGAGGCGGGGTGGAAAACCTTCCAGCAGGCGGAAGCCGAATATCGGGATGCGGAAAATCGGGTGATCGGGGAAACCCGGTCGGCTTATTACGATTGGATGGTCGTACATGAAAGCTCAACAGTCGTGGAAGCTAACATCCAGGTGTTGGAGAAATTCAACCGCATCGCGGAAGCTAAATACCGGACGGGACAAGGCCTTCAAACCGACGTGCTCCGTGCCAGTGTGGAATTGGCGAAGATGAAAAACGAATGGCTCATGTTGGAAGAGCGTCGAAGGACTGTCCGCGCCAAGCTGAACACCCTTCAACACCACTTGGCTGACGCCTCCGTGGCCGTCCCCGAGGCCGTGGGGCGTTCTGCCGTCCGGCTCTCCCTGGAGCCGCTCAGGGCTCTGGTCAAACAGCGTAATCCCATGCTGGCTATGGCGCGTGCCATGGTGGAGCGCATGGAAGCGGAAAAACGCATGGCCGAGGCGGCCTGGTGGCCCGACATCGAGGTGGGAGCCTCGTATGGTTTTCGAAACCCCTCTCCGACAGGAATGGTCCGGCCTGATATGGCCACCGCCATGGTGAGCATTAATCTCCCATGGATGTGGGGGCCGCAAGGGGACCGCGCGCTGTGGAGGAAGGCGGAGTGGGAACAGGCCAAAGCCCAATTGGTGAAAGTGGAAGCCGAACTGGAGCTCGATCTGGGCGCCATGGCGGCCATGATTGATCAACTTCAAAAAACCCGGCGCCTGTACGAGAATGATATCTTGCCTCAGGCCCGTCAATCAGCGGCCCAAGCGGAAACCAACTATCAGGTGAACAAAGTGGATTTTCTCACTTTGCTAGAAAACCAAATGACCGTATTCAAGTATGAAGTGGAATTGTGGCAGACCGTCGGCGCCCTACAGAAACGCCTGGCGGAATTGGAAGTGATCGTGGGAGGTGAAATCGGTTATGAAAAATAAAATTCGGAGCTTGTTGTGGGTGGCGGTCTTGCTGGCCTTGGCAGGCGGCGCCGTGTGGTATTTCGGATTCCGGAAAGCTTCACAAGAAGAAGGGGTAAAACCGGGCGTCAAGTACCAATGCCCCATGCATCCTCAAATTATTTCCGATCGACACGGGGATTGCCCCATTTGCAATATGCGGCTCGTGAAGATCGAGGAGGAGCCCTCCCAAAACGGCCCCTCTTCTCATCAGTCCAAGGGGAGGGAGGTGGAGGGCTACGCTGAAATGACCATTCCGGCGGAGCGGCAACAGCTCATTGGGGTCAAAAAGGAGCGGGTTCGTCGCAAGCGCCTCTGGCATCCCATTCGGGCGGTCGGCTCCGTGGAAGTGGATGAGACCAAGCACGTTATTGTAACGACAAAATTTGGCGGATGGATTGAGGATCTCTTGGTCAATTACACGGGGAAATTCGTGGAAAAAGGCCAGATTCTAGCCACGATTTACAGTCCCGATCTCGTCTCCACTCAGGAAGAATACCTTCTGGCCCTCAAAAGTCTAGAACAAGCTCAAGGCGAACCCGGTAAAGAGACCGTCGCATTGGAACGTATGGTCAACGGTACCAAGGAACGCCTCCGGCTTTGGGATATCAGCGAGGAACAGATCAAGGCCCTGGAAACCGCCAGAACACCCACCAAAACCCTCACGATCGCCTCGCCCATTAAAGGATATGTGATTGAAAAAGAAGCCGTCAAAGGGAAATCCATCATGCCGGGCGAACCTCTGTACCACTTGGCAGACCTCTCGACGGTGTGGGTGTTGGCGGAGGTTTACGAATATGAAATGGCCCACGTCCAGGAGGGGGCGAAAGCGGAAGTGGAACTCTCGTATTTCCCTGGCCGGGTGTTTCAAGGGACGGTCACGTATGTGTACCCCACGGTGAACATGATGACCCGGACCACGAAAGTTCGCATCGAACTTCCCAATCCCGACGGTCAATTCAGGCCGGGCATGTTTGCCAAGGTCCGTTTGCTTGCCGATATGGGCATGCGCCTCACGATTCCCGAGGAAGCGGTGATGGATACGGGCACACGGCAAATCGTGTTCGTGGAAAAGAAGGCAGGCGTCTTCGAGCCGAGAGAAGTGAGGCTGGGTATGAAAGTCGAGCGGGACTACGAAGTTCAGGCGGGCGTCTCCGACGGCGAAACGGTGGTGACCTCCGCCAACTTTCTCCTGGATTCTGAAAGCCGGATCCGCGCCGCCGTTAAAAAAGCCGACACCCCGGCAAGCGGAGGGGGGCACACCGGCCATGGAGGTCACTAACATGACGATTAATCCACAATCCGAAATCCACAATCCGCAATTGAGGATAGCTATATGATCAGTAAAATTATCGAATGGTGCGCTCACAATAAGTTTCTCGTATTGATTTTGACGGCCGTCGCGCTCGCGGGATCCGTCTATGCCATGCGTCAAGTGCCTTTGGATGCCACTCCGGACCTCTCGGATACTCAGGTGATCATTTATTCAAAATGGGATCGTAGTCCGGACATCATTGAGGATCAGGTCACGTATCCCATTGTGACGGCGTTGTTGGGGGCCCCGAAGGTGAAAGCGATCCGGGGATTCTCGGATTTCGGATTCTCTTACGTGTATGTGGTGTTTCAGGACGGGATGGATATCTACTGGGCTCGCAGTCGTGTGTTGGAATACCTCAGTAAGATTACGGCTAAACTGCCCGACGGCGTCAAAACAGAACTGGGACCAGATGCGACTGGCGTCGGATGGGTATTTCAATATGCCCTGAAAGATACGACCGGCCAACAGAGTTTGGCCGATCTCCGAACCTTTCAAGATTGGTATCTTCGGTATTGGCTCCAATCGGTGCACGGCGTGGCCGAGGTGGCGTCCATCGGAGGATTTCAAAAACAATATCAAGTGAACATCGATCCCAACGCGCTCCAGTCTTACAACATCCCGCTCATGAAAGTCGTAGACGCCATCCGCGACGGCAATAACGACGTGGGAGGCCGCCTCGTGGAGTTCTCCGGAGCGGAATACATGGTGAGGGGAAGGGGATACATCAAATCCACTCAAGACATTGAGAATATCGTGGTCAGCGCGGAAAAAGGGACGCCTGTACTCATCAAGCATCTCGGGAAAGTGGTGATGGGACCGGAAATCCGGAGGGGCATTGCCGATCTGGACGGCATCGGCGATACCGTCGGGGGCATCATCGTGATGCGGCACGGTGAAAATGCATTGAAGGTGATCGAACGCGTCAAAGCGAAGATTGAAGAGATCAAGCCGTCGTTACCCCCAGGGGTCGAAATGGTCACCACCTACGATCGATCCGGCCTCATCACGAAATCCATTGACACGCTCACGTCGCAGCTCATCGAGGAACTCATTGTGGTGAGCCTGGTCATTCTCTTGTTTCTCTGGCACATTCCATCTGCCCTGGTCCCCATTCTCACCATCCCCATTTCCGTCATGCTGGCGTTTATCCCGTTCTATGCCATGGGACTGAGCGCGAATATCATGTCCTTGTCGGGGATCGCCATTTCCATCGGCGTGCTTTGCGATGGAGCGATCGTTGAAGTCGAGAACGCCTACAAAAAACTTCAATTGTGGATTGAGGGGGGCCGCCAGGGAGATTTCCATGAAATTCGATTGAAGGCTCTCAAAGAGGTGGGGCCGGCCGTGTTCTTCTCCCTCTTGGTGATTGCCGTGGCGTTTATACCCATTTTTACATTGGTGGATCAGGAGGGGCGGCTGTTCAAGCCGTTGGCGTTCAGCAAAAACTTGACGATGTTTATAGCGGCGATCCTCGCGATCACGCTCGATCCCGCCATCCGCATGCTCTTCGCCCGGATGGATTATTTCACGTTCAAGCCGGCCTGGCTGGCGTGGATCGTGAATACCATCACGGTGGGAAAATATTATCCGGAAGAACAGCATCCCGTCAGCAAAGTGCTGTTCAAACTTTACGAAGCGCCGTGCCGGTTCGTTCTCAAACATCGAAAAGCCACGATCCTGGCGGCCGTGGGATTGATGGCGGTCACCGTCCCCGTCTATTTCAAGCTCGGTTCGGAATTCATGCCTCCTCTCAACGAGGGTGATATTTTATACATGCCCACCACGTTACCGGGTATTTCGGTCGCCGAAGCACAACGACTGATGCAAACTCAGGACGCCATCCTTAAGAGCTTTCCCGAAGTCGAGCGGGTGTTCGGCAAAGCGGGCCGCGCGGAAACCTCTACGGATCCCGCGCCGTTTAACATGATGGAAACCACGGTGGTCCTGAAGCCTCCGCACGAATGGAGGAAAGTCGACCGCTGGTATTCCGGAATGCCGGAGATCATTCAAAAACCCCTCCGGCATATTTGGTGGGACCGGCTCACGTGGGACCAGTTGATTGAGGAGATGGACCGAAAGCTTAAATTTCCAGGGGTCACCAATGCCTGGACGATGCCCATCAAAAATCGGATCGATATGCTGTCGACGGGCATTAGAACGCCGATCGGTATCAAGATTTACGGAGCCGATTTGAAGGAAATTGAGCGTATCGGTACCGAAGTGGAAGGCCTTCTTCGTCAGGTTCCAGGGACCCGCAGCGTGTACGCCGAGCGGACTGCCGGCGGGTACTTCCTTGACTTCCATCTCAAGCGGGAGGAGTTGGCGCGTTACGGTTTGAGCATCAAAGAGGCGGAAATGGTGATCATGTCCGCCATCGGCGGGGAAACGATTACCACGACCGTGGAGGGACGTGAGCGATACACGGTCAATGTCCGGTACGCCCGGGAACTCCGCGATAATCTGGAAAAACTCAAGCGCGTGCTCGTGCCTACCATGGAAGGGGCCCACATTCCCTTGGCTGAGCTCGCCCGTATTGAACTGACCTCCGGTCCGGGCATGATTCGCAATGAGAATGGGATGCTGGCGGGATACGTCTATGTGGATATTACCGGACGGGATATCGGCGGGTATGTGACGGAAGCCAAACAACATGTTAGTCAATCGCTGAAGTTGCCGACCGGCTATACCCTCCACTGGAGTGGTCAATACGAGAACATGATCCGGGTGAGGGAGCGCTTAAAAGTGGTCATTCCCCTCACGCTCTTTTTGATTGTCATTCTGCTTTACATGAATACCAAATCATCCATCAAAACGGGGATTATCCTGCTGGCGGTGCCCTTCTCGTTGGTGGGCGCCGTGTGGTTCCTGTATCTCCTCGGATACAACATTTCGATCGGCGTGTGGGTGGGGATTATCGCGTTATTGGGGTTAGACGCGGAAACCGGTGTGTTTATGTTGTTGTTTTTGGATCTGGCGTATTACGAGAGAGTGAAAAAGGGCGCCATGAAAACATGGCAGGATTTGGAAGAAGCGATCGTGTACGGGGCCGTCAAACGCATCCGCCCCAAATTGATGACGGTCGGCACGACGTTTATCGGCTTGATTCCCATTATGTGGTCATTGGGAACGGGGGCTGATCTCATGAAGAGAATCGCCGCCCCCATGGTCGGGGGAATTTTCACCAGCTTTATCATGGAGCTCCTGGTCTATCCGCCCATCTATGCCATTTGGAAATGGAATTACGAGATGAAGCGCGGCACAGTGGATGTGAGCACCTTGCCGATTCCGGAGCTGAAGGAGCATTGACCCATGGATCCGTTGACTCTCTTTTTATTGGGCGTCATCCTTCTCTTGGCGCTCATCCTGCCCATCTGGCACGCGCGAATTGAACATAACCTGGAGTTCTTTCTTTTGGTGATGGGGGTGTCGGCTGTCAGCGTGACGCATCAATGGAGCCCCCATTTGACGGGGGAAGCCCTCAAAGAGCCCTTGCCCATTACCGCCGCCGTGTTGGTTTTCGGGCTGGGATTTCAAGCCGCTCGAAACATCCTTCGGAAAAAATTGGAGGCCTTGGTGCGCGCGGTGGGTCGGCCCGCGTTCGCCTTCCTGGTCGTGGCCGGCCTGGGATTGCTCTCCAGTCTGATCACCGCCATCATCGCCGCGCTCGTCCTGGTGGAAATCGTTTCCACACTTCAATTGAACCGGAAAAGCGAAATCCGGCTGGTGGTTCTAGCGTGTTTTTCCATCGGTCTGGGGGCGGCCTTGACCCCCCTGGGGGAACCATTGTCCACGATTGTGATTGGAAAGCTCCGGGGCGAACCTTACCACGCGGATTTCTGGTTTCTCTCCAGATTGCTTGGTTCCCACGTTATGGTGTGGATCGCCGTGCTATCGGGGTTGGCGGCTTTCATCCATCCCCGCGATGAAATTCATGGATCGCTGTCCCAGGAAAAATCCGAATCCCTAGGGGATATTCTGATGAGGACGGGCAGAGTGTATGTGTTCGTCGCCGCGTTGGTTCTGCTGGGAACGGGGTTCCAGCCCGCCATCGACCGTTATGTGCTCCCCCTGCCTTCGGCCGGACTGTATTGGATCAACACCATCTCGGCCGTCTTGGACAATGCCACCCTTGCCGCCGCTGAAATCTCCCCGAAAATGGCCGAAGGCCAAATGACCAGCGCGCTCATGAGTCTGCTGATCGCCGGAGGCATGCTCATCCCCGGCAATATCCCGAACATTATTGCCGCTCATAAATTGAAAATCACCAGTCGGGAATGGGCCGCCCACGGGGCGCCGTTAGGAGGCGCGATGCTTCTGGGATGCTTTATTTGGATGTTTGTGTGGCCGGGGGGGTGAGAAAAAAGTGAAAGTTACGATTCATGCCGTCTTTACGTGGGTCGTCATGGCAGGGGTGAGTGGTTGCGCGGGCCGATCATGGATAAAAGTCCCCGCGGACCCGCGTCCCATATCAGTTCGGGAAGCGATAACCCGTGTCCAAGACGACCATGGCGAAATGGTCACCGTCATGGGGATCGTCGCAGGCTTTTCTTCCAACCAACGGTTTGCGTTAGCGGATGGCCTTGACGCCACCCAGCGTATCATCGTCGATAATTCCGCCCCAGCAACGTCGAAAGTCGAGACCGGGGGGAGGTGGATCAAAGTTTACGGAGTGCTCCAGCGGAAATCTGCTCAGATCATTCTTAAAGCCCAGGCAATGGAAATAGGGGAACTGGCTCCACAAAAAGGGCAGGAGAAAAATCATCATAATAGTCCGATGGCTCCCGCTGGGGGCCACCGGCATTAAATGAGGAGGGGAGAATGATGAAAATCATGAAATTATGCGGGATCGTGATATTGAGTATGGGATTAAGCGGTTGTATGGCGATGCATGGACTCCTGGGGTTAGCATGCGGCGGGATGATGGGCGGACATGGGGATCATAAAGATTCCTCGAAACCGCATCAAGATCATCAACCCGCCCCAGAGGTCAAAACCACTTCGTGTCCGGTGTGCGGAACCAGTTTGACCGTTTCAGAGCGCACACCACGAATGACCCATGCCGACACGTTGTACTATTTCGACACCGAAGAACATCTCAAGAAATTTATCGGTGAACCCGACCCGTACTTAAAAAAGAAAGAGGACAATCCTGGAGGAGGTGAAAAGCATAATTAAGAAACAAACAATTCCCTCCTCTCCTTGTCCCTCCCCCTCGATGGGGGAGGGTAGGGTGGGGGTGAAAGCACAGATTGTGAATTGATTTTTTTAAGGAGGAAAATCATGAACAACGTGGGAAAATTATTAATCGGTGCGGTTTTGATTTTTGGAGTGATCTCCATGAAATCTTTCGTGTCAGCCGAAAAAGGGCATGAAGGACATGGCGAGCATCACGGAGAAAAAGCGAAATCGGGATCGAAGAAAAACGTCACGGTGAAAGGCGAGGTCATTGATGTGACGTGTTATGTCACCATGGATGGCAAGGGAGAGAAGCATAAACCATGCGGCGTGACGTGTCTGGAAAAAGGATTGCCGGTGGGGATTGCGGAAGCCAAAACGGGAAAAGTGTACTTGGTGATGACCCAAAACCACGAACCCGCCATTGAGGAATTAAAGGGATATATGGCGGACCAAGTGACAATTACGGGTGACATTCACGAGGGCAATGGTTTGACGCTACTACTGATGACCAAGGTGGAAAAAAAGAAATAGCCAAGGGGAGATCGAGCACAGGCGGGAATGCTCTCCCGCTTGTGCCACCTTGAAAGGGGTGGAAGTGCATGGAAAGAGGTTTCATCTGGTTTGGTCTGGTACATTTGATGATTATTTGATGATGGGTTTGCATGGCCTTGACTCTCCAGTCAACTGGAGGGTGTAGGATACAGATGTGATGACACGATCAACGGTTTCAAACGGCCACGGGTACATTGGCAATATCGCGAAAGCGTCGGGAGTGCCGATCAAGACCATTCGATATTATGAAGAGGTCGGCCTTCTCCCTGAGCCGGAGCGGACCGAGTCAGGTTACCGCGTGTATTCTGAGGCGGTGGTGGAGCGTTTGACCTTTGTGAAGAAAGCCCAGCATCTCGGCCTCAGCCTTTCGGAAATCCAAGACATTCTTGATTTGAGCGACCGGAAGCGGTGTCCCTGCGGCCATGTCCAGAAACTCTTACAACGCCAGGTCCAAGACATTCATCAGCGCATTCAGGATTTGAAAGTCATTGAGGGGCGCATTCACCGGGTGTTGCGGACGCCCTGCCCACCTCAGGCGTGTCATCCTCAAGGCAAGGCCCAGTGTCCCTACATTGAAAAAGTCTCTTTGGAATTCAAAGGGAAGAAAAAAGGAACCAACCAGGAGGTGAGAAAATCATGGACCCGAAACAGAAAGTGACGTTGTGTCCTGCCTGCGATGCGTGCCCGGAAGTGGCGGTGTACGAGGACGGAGTGCATATCGGCGAAGCGTCGAATGTGGTACGCCTCAAGAAAGCCGAATGGAACCAGCTCGTGGAACAGATTCAGAAAGGCGTGTTGACCAAAGTGTAGATAGGTGGGGAAGGCCATGAGCGCTCATGGCCTTTTCTCCTGATTTGACGCACGAATCATAGATCTCCCCCACCGAGGTGGGTTTTGCCTCCTTTGGTCTTAGTTCGTCGGGTATGGTCTGGTTCACTTGATGATTATTTGATGATGCCGAAAACCCAGATGGGACTCCCACGTAGATTCATAGGCCGAAGTATTAGATACCTTGAAGTGCTTGGCGGCTTCTTGTATTATCAATTTCCGATAATGATTGATCGTGAGATTATCAGGGGGTTGCTCAAGATTTATATCCTCGCCCTAGCGGCGAAAGAAGAGGTGCATGGTTTGGGTATTCTCCAACGGTTGAAACGCCTCGGCTTCCATGTCAGTCCCGGCACCCTGTACCCCACGCTGAAGGTGTTGCTCCTGGAAAAAGATCTGGCGGCCCACCCCGTTGTCGTGAAAGGGAAACGGCGTATCACCTACCACCTCACGTCGAAAGGGGCCCATGAGTTCCGCGAGGTGCGTGAGAAGCTCCGACGGCTCTATCGTGAAGTGGAGTAAGGGCGATGGCGTGTTAGTGAAATCGTGGAGGGTGTTTCTCCTGTTGGCTTTCCACGGTCACGTGTGGGCGGTGTCTTCTCCTCTTACGCTCACCGAGGCCGTTGAACAGGCTAAACGGTACAACCCGACGAAAGCAGTATTAACAGCCCAACGGCAGGCCCTTCTGGCACGTCAGTATCGAGCGCAGGCGCCTGACCCACCGACGGCGCAGCTCAGTCGGAGCTTTGGAGGCACGGGGGAATTTGAGGTGAGTCAATCGCTTGGACACTTGTGGAAAGCACCTCCTCGGGCGAAGGGTCTAGAGTTAGAGGCTCGGCGCATCGACTTCGAGCTTCAAGCGGAGGATCTTGAAGTCACAAAAAAGGTGAAGCAAGTGTTTAACGCCTTAGGGATTGTGAAGAACAAGCGGAAGGTGAACGACGTGAGACGCTCAACGTTTGAAAACATCCTGTCTGTCGCACGCCGCCGGTTGGTGAAAGGGACGACCACTGAAGTCGAGTGGCTTCGGGTTCAAGCGGAGGTGGCGGCGGTCAACAATGAGTCCACAGATCTCTTGGCGATGGAGCGAGCGGCTCGGGCCACCTTGAGTTTGCTGCTCGGGCGCTCCCCCGAGGAGGTGTTGGAGATTCAGGACGCGTTGATGCCCACCCTTCCCATCCCGTTGAAGAAGGAGGATCTTAAAAAAGCGTTCTTGGCCATGAATCCCTCACTCCGCGCCGCGCAGGCAGGGGTCGAGGTGGGTCAGCAAGGAGTGCGTGTCGCGCAGAGTCATCTTTTGCCTGACCTCCTGGTCGGGGGAGGAGTAGACACCGCCGCCCAAGCGAAGCTCGGAGTCGGGGTGAGTCTACCCTTTTGGTCGTGGCTCGAAGGGGGGAAAGAGGTCGAAGCCGCGGAGCATGAGGAAGAGGCCCTACGCGCTCGTGTCCAAGCCGTGACGCTCGCGTTATCTCAGCAAGTCGAAGAACATCTTGCCAGGCTGGAAGCCATCGGTCAGAAAATGATGGCCTATGACACCACGATTATTCCTTTAGCCAATCAAGCCTTTCAACTCGCTCTCCCCAATTACGGTTTTGGGAAAGTGGACTACAACACCCTCGCGGGAGCAGCGAATGCCTGGGTGGATGCCAAGATGAATTACGAAACCCTGGTGGAACGCTACCTACTGGACATCACCGAACTTGAGGCCGTGGTGGGTGGGCCGCTTCCGTGAAGCCGAGAGGGAAATCCTTCTTGTCGATCGGCCTTACCCTGGCGGTGGTGCTGATCATCGGAGGGCTCGGCCTGTGGGCGTATCGCGAAGGACGGCACGAGCGCGCCTTGGAGCGAGAACGCGAACGCCCCATTCATGTCCCTCCTCGTCTCCGTCACCTAGCGCATGGAGAGGTGGCCGTGGCCCTTGACCCCGCCACCCAAGGGCTTGCCGGGATTGAAGTCGCCCGGGGGATCGCCACCTCCCAAGGAGTGGAAATCCCCGTTTCATCAATCCTCCACTATCAAGAGGATCTTTGGGTGTACGTGGAATCCAACCAAGGACTATTTGTCCGACGCCCCATTAAACGTGTTCAGTCTACCTCGCACGGTTGGATTGTGAAGGGTCTTCCTGCTAGAGCGCAGATTGTGACCACGGGGGCTCAGTTGTTGTTTTCCGAAGAACTCAAGCACGAGATTAAGCTCGTGGGAGAAGGGGAAGGGAGATAACCGCTGATGTTACAAGCCCTCGTCCGATTTGCCATCCGGTTCCGTGGGGTGGTCATTGCGTTGGCCAGTCTGGTACTGGTGTACGGCATCTACGCCACCTTCCATGCGAAGCTGGATGTCTTTCCTGAATTCGCTCCTCCGCTCGTGGTCATCCAGACGGAAGCCCCGAGCCTCTCGTCAGAAGAAGTGGAGCAGTTGGTCACGCGCCCCATCGAGCAGGCACTCAACGGCGTCACCGATTTGGAAACGCTTCGCTCTCAATCTATTCAAGGGCTGTCGGTCATCACGGTCATCTTCCGGGAGACGGCGGAGATCTATCGGGTCCGCCAACTCGTGAATGAGCGGCTGAATGAAGTGGCCCGCGCCCTTCCCGCCACAGTCCATCCGCCGGTGATGGCCCCCCTCACGACCGCCACGAGCCTGATCCTGGTGGCTGGATTGACCTCCAAGGAACGTTCGCTTCAGGAATTGAGAACCCTCGCGGATTACGAATTAAAACCAAAACTCCTCGCCGTGCCGGGGGTCGCCAAAGTCGTGGTCTTCGGCGGGGATGTACGAGAGTTCCATGTGCACTTGGATCGAACACGGTTAGGAAGGTACGGGATTGGGATCGAAGAAGCCGTGGAAGCTGTGGCACGAGGAACGGGGGTGCGTGGGGCAGGTGTTGTGGATACCCCGAATCAGCGACTCGTCGTGCGCACCCATGGCCAGGCGGTGACCCCTGAAGCCCTCGCCAACACGGTGGTGCGGCGGAGCCAAGGGCTCACCGTCCGACTCGCCGATCTCGGCACCGTAAAGGAAGGGGTTTCACCGAAGGTGGGGGATGCCCAAATCATGGGACACTTGGGAGTGCAGTTGCAGGTGAGTGGACAATATGGTGCGAATACGTTGGACGTGACGAAATCGATTGAACAAGTACTTCGGGAACTCACCCCCGGCCTCCAGCATCAAGGGATCACCTTGTGGGCAGAACTCTTTCGTCCGGCTAGCTTTATCGAAGTCGCGATTGGCCACGTCAGCGCCTCGCTCTATGTGGGTGGGGCGCTGGTGTGCGTGGTGCTCTTTTTGTTTCTCTGGAATGTCAGGACTTCATTGATTTCGGTGACCGCCATTCCGTTGTCGCTCCTCCTGGCGGTGATAGTCCTCCGGCGGCTCGGGATGACCCTGAACACGATGACCTTGGGTGGCCTCGCGATCGCGATTGGTGAGGTGGTGGATGACGCCATTATTGATGTGGAGAACATTCATCGTCGGCTGAAAGAGAATGCCACACGGGCCGAACCCGCTACACCCTTGAGTATTATTCTCTCCGCGTCACTGGAGGTACGGAGTGCCGTGGTCTATGCCACGCTGGTCGTCTTGGTGATGTTTTTGCCGGTGATCATGCTCGGCGGTCTCCATGGGAGGATCTTCGCTCCCTTGGGCATGGCGTACATTCTCTCCATCGTCGCCTCTCTCGTGGTCGCCCTCACGCTCACGCCAGCCCTTTGCGCCGTCCTGCTCAAGACACACGGGCTGAATCATGAGGAGCCCAAATGGGTCCACGGGCTCAAGCGCGTCTACCAGCATGGGCTCAGATGGCTGTTGGTGCATCCCAAAACGATTGTCGGCACTGTGGGTGTCTTCTGCTTGGGGGTATTCGCGACCATCCCGATGTTTGAAGGGAGTTTTCTTCCCGAGTTCCGAGAAGGGCAGTTTATCATTCACATGTCGGCGATTCCGGGGACGTCCTTAGCCGAGTCGTTGCGCATTGGTCAGCGCGTCACGCAGGCCCTCCTCGCGTTGCCGGAGGTCAAGTTTGTGTCCCAGGCTGTGGGCCGGGCGGAGAAGGCTGATGACACCTGGGGGCCTCATTACAGCGAACTCCAGGTAGTGTTGAAACCCCTCGATGAGGAAGCGGCGGAAGCGGTGCAATCCAAGATTCGTCAAACCTTAGCCAGGTTTCCCGGGCTCTCCTTTTCCGTCAAACCCTTTTTGACGGAACGCATGGAAGAGACCATCTCAGGCGCCACGGCCCAGATCGTGATCAAAGTGTTCGGCGAAAATCTGGATCTCCTGGATCAACAGGCGAAAGACGTGGCCCAACTCCTTTCCCAAATCCCTGGTGCGGTGGAGATCCAAGTCGAAGCGCATCCTTCCGTGCCTGAACTGGATATCGTCCTCCGGCGGGATCGTTTGACGGAGGAAGGGCTTCAACCGGCGGTCGTATTGGACACGATCCATACGGCGACCCAAGGGGCGGTGGTGGCTCAGGTGTATGAGGGTTCTCGAGTGGTGGAGGTCCGGGTCCTCATGGAGGAAGCGACCGCACAGAATCCCGATGGGTTAGCCCACCTTCTTCTCCGTAATGCTGATGGGGCGTGGATCCCTCTTGAGAAGGTGGCCCACCTCCGACCCCGTGTGGGCCGCTACATGATCGTGCATGAAGGAGGCCGCCGGCGTCAGACCGTCACGTGTAATGTCGCTGGCCGCGATCTGTCATCATTCCTCAAGGATTTACGTCAGCGCCTTTCGACGGTCATCAAGTTGCCTTCAGGAACCTCTATTGAGCTGGGGGGAATCGGGGAGGCGAATTCTCAAGCCCAGCAGGACCTGCTCCTTCAGTCGCTCATCGCTGCCGCAGGGATCATCCTGCTCTTATGGGTGGTGTTTCGAGATCCAAGAAATCTTCTCTTGGTGCTGGCCAATTTCCCCTTTGCGTTGGCGGGGGGGGTCTTGGCCGTGTTCTTCACGGGAGGATGGGTGACGTTGGGGTCGTTGGTCGGCTTTGTGACGCTCTTTGGGATCACCACGCGCAACTCCATCATGCTGATCTCCCATTACGATCATTTAGTGACGGTTGAAGGAATCCCGTGGGGGATAGACACCGCTCTCCGAGGGGCGACGGAGCGACTGGTCCCCATCTTGATGACCGCGCTCGTGACGGCGTTGGGTCTTCTCCCGATCGCTCTGGGGAGCGGTGCATCGGGTCGGGAGATTGAAGGCCCCATGGCTCAGGTGATCTTGGGAGGGTTGGTCACTTCCACCGCCTTAAACCTGTTGGTCCTGCCAGTGTTGGCTCAACGTTTCGGTCGGTTTCGAGTGCGTGAAGGATTGGGGTGATCTGGAAAGTTTTATCCGTGCCCCCCCGCTTGTTGGGGAATCCTGTCCAGTCGGGTGGAATACATTGAAATCGGGATGACCGCGACGCTCCTCCAACAACACACCTTGGGCGTCTCGTTGTTCCGGCACCTCCAGTTTGACGCTCCCAATGATCAGTTTTCGTTTCTCAAGGTGAAATACACGACCTCGTTTTAAGCGCCCTCCCGCCTTTCTAGTTGGGGTGGCGGAGTCCTCGTTTCGTCTGGTTGGGTTTGGTGCATTTGATGATTATTTGATGATGGGTTTTTTGATTGGACGTGCTTCTTTTTTCTGAATTGCCCAGCGTGCGTTCCTCAGTTATAATCCGTCTTGGTAGGCGATGAAGTCCGCCGGATAACCGCCCTCGGGGCTGATGACTTCTACATCCGTTCGTGGATGAAGGAGGTCAGCCCATGTCAGAAACTATCACCCGCATGGCCTTGGTCGCGTTCGGTGGCGCCTGCGGCAGTCTCGCCCGGTACCTCGTGAGCGGATGGGCACAAGCCTGGTCCCGCCAATCTGTCTTCCCGTTCGGCACCTTGGTCGTTAACCTCGTTGGGTGTTTTCTCATCGGTATCCTTAGTGTGTGGACCTTTGAACGGGGTCTGATCACTCTCCAGGGCCGTCTCTTGTTGATCGTCGGTGTCCTCGGGGGATTCACAACATTTTCCGCCTTTGGCTATGAAACGATGGCGTTATTTCAAAACAATGAATGGCAGCGGGCGTTGCTGAACGTGCTGGTCTCGGTCGGGGGCGGGTTCGTCGGGGTCTGGCTAGGATGGATCGTTGGGAGGTGGGGGACATGACATTACCGGAAGACGGGTACTTGTTGAGGATTTTGTTTGGCGAAAGTGACCAATGGGAAGGACGGCCGCTACATGAAGCCATTGTCCAATAAGCTCGTCAGATGGGTGTGACGGAAGGACAATAGGGTGTGAGGGCGGTGGGCAGATGAGGGATGTGGTCTCAACAGGAAAAATTGGTTCCCCTCTTGACTCTCCAGTCAACTGGAGGGTGTAGGATGGGGATGAGGTGAGCCGACATGGGACATGAACAGACCGGGTACATCGGGAACGTGGCCAAAGCTGCGGGACTTCCCGTCAAAACCATCCGCTATTACGAAGCACAAGGATTACTGCCCACACCCCAACGAACCGAAGGAGGGTTCCGGGTCTACCCATCCGACACCGTGGCTCGTTTGACCTTCATTAAAAAGGCCCAACATCTGGGGTTGAGTCTTTCGCGGATTCAGGATGTCCTGGACTTGACCGATCGGGGACGTTGTCCATGCGGGCACGTGGAGCGATTGTTGAAAGATTAATTGCAGGAGATCGAAGCTCGGATGCGGGAATTGGGCGCCTTGCGCCAGCGGGTTCGCCACGTCTTGCGAGATCCCTGTCCGCCAGAGGACTGTCGTCCCAAAGGCAAAGCCAAGTGTTCCTACATTGATCGTGCCGCGATCTCTTCACGAAAATCGAGAAAGAAAGGGATCGAAGGAGGTGAAAAGTCATGGACCCGAAACAGAAAGTGACGTTGTGTCCGTCTTGCGATGCGTGCCCGGAAGTGGCGGTGTACGAGGACGGAGTACATATCGGCGAAGCATCGAATTTAGTACGCCTCAAGAAAGCCGAATGGAACCAGCTCGTGGAACAGATTCAGAAAGGCGTGTTGACCAAAGTGTAGATAGGTGGGGAAGGCCATGAGCGCTCA
>OBEQ012050855.1_pt1 | contig 27125 bp, 20 predicted proteins | sample 1670901 | NCBI WGS metagenome assembly OBEQ01 (sample SAMEA104232315, study PRJEB22302) | groundwater metagenome | biome: forest; feature: aquifer; material: groundwater | place: USA | collected 2011-08-07 | depth 5.4 m
CATTTACTTCTCCTGAAGGTTTAACTTCAATTTCATATGTTGTGTTAAACCCGGTTAACCTGATCGTTATTAAATCCTGATTAAGCCTACCATTAAAAAGTTTCGATTTATCGATGTCACCATTTTTTAAAAATGGCGGCGTACCACTAGTTTCAAAGAAATAAGATCCATTTTCCAGTGGTCTAAACAGGATATTGACGCTATTTTTACTTTGAGGCGACGTGGCACCGTAAGTTACTGTACTGATAGCTATGCCGCTGGGCAGTTGGGTGGATTTATTAGCAAACGTTCTCTCAAGTGGATTTGGGCCATTTGATAAACAATCTCCCCCAATAAAATAATTACTATTGTTTTTGTTAATATTCACGTACCAGCCCACCAGAGTTTCACCAGTAATCGGGTCTTGGTTTGTTATGCAATGATCACCTTCAAACCCTTTGTCCCCGGATAGTGCACCATTCTGGGCAAATCTGATCATATTTTTCATTTCAAGCGCTGCGCTTTTTACCCGTTCACGCTTTTCAAATCCTGAATAAGATGCGCTCACCAAAGTTATTGCAATTCCCAGAATCGCCAAAACAATCAAGATCTCAATGAGTGTAAACCCTTTGGCAAAGCTCCAAAATTTGGCTCCATAATTAGCTTTAGCTGGAATTCGGGAATTGGTCATTAATAAATTAATATATAAACGTTAAATAAAAATCAACAATCTGCGCTGAGTAAAACAGGCTCGTTAAAAAACCCAAAATTAGAAACGGTGCAAAAGGTATTGTCTGGCCAAAATGCTTTCTTTTTAAAGCAATTAAAATTAGCGAAACTATTGCCCCTGTAAAAAATGATAAAAACATTGCCACAAAAGTTCCCACGTAGCCAAGAGTCAAACCCATTAAAAAAACCAGTACTATATCACCTTGCCCCATACCCCTGCCTCGAGTTAGCACTACTATCAACAAAAAAATTAGTGCCATAATAAAACCCGCTACTATATGCTCAACAAATATAGAAGGACTTAAAAAGAAGAAATTATAGAAAAGAGTAACCAGGGAAGCTAAATAAACAAATGTTGTTGGAATTAAATAAAATTTCCAGTCAACAGCCGCAACAATAATGGAAACAGCAATGATAAAAAAATAAAAAATTAAAGTAGTAAGATTTAAATTTCCAGAAAGTGTAAGTGTATAAAAGGTAAGCGTAAATAGGATTGCAGTTAAGCTCTCAACAAGAGGGTACTGCCAGCTCAAAGGTTTTTTGCAATATCGACACTTGGCACCCAGTGCAAAAAAACTAATAATCGGCACTAGATCAAGAGTCGATAGTTTTGCTCGACAATGGTCGCAGTAGGATCTGCCCGGAATAATAACATTTTCACCACGAACAGTTCTGTCAATGACCACATTTAAAAAACTGCCAACAGCACTGCCAACTAAAAAAACCAGAACTAAATATAGAATCACTACTTAATCAGCATAACCAAAGATTTTGCTTCTGACAACTCATCCCTTGCTTCGCTCGGTAAGTTACGATTAAATGTAAAGCTAGAAGTGTTCAAAAAGATCCTTTTAAAATTCTGGCCTGTCTTGGTAATTTCAGCTGTTATTTTTGCATTTTTTTGGCGGCTATTTTTGCCAGAGCCGTCCATTTTTATTACACCCGACTACGGCAGAAGCGACAGCTGGCATTTTTCAATCGCTAATAAATTTTATTATGCTGCTGAGCTTAAAAAAAACCGTATACCCATCTGGAATCCCCACATCGGCACTGGTTACCCGACCCTAGCAGAAGGCCAAACCGGCGTTTTCTTTTTACCCAACTTAATTTTTTTCCGCTTGCTGCCCTTTGTTTATGCATATAATCTGACTTTGGTTCTGGCATTTATTACGGCAGGTGCTGGAACTTACTTGTTTTGCAGATCTTTAGGATTAAATAAGCTGGCCTCAACTTACGCAGGAACCATTTTCCCGCTTGGAGGATTTTTTGTTTTGCATGTTCAGCACCATAATCTACTGCAGACGGCAACGCTTATGCCGTTGCTTTTCTGGGCCGGCAATGAATTTTTAAATAAAAAGAGAGTCATTTTTTTACTTGCATTAAGCTTTGTAGTCTCCCAGCAAATTTTTGCCGGTTTTCCACAACTTACTTTCTACAGCTTAGTCGCCTTAACTATCTACACTGTTTTAAAAGTTCATTTAGAAAAAACACAATCAAAATTTAAAATTTATTCGTTATTACTAGCTTCAATGATCTTTGGCTTGACTCTTTCAGCCATTCAGCTTTTACCATCGTATGAACTGCTTAAAGTCTCCACTAAACAAAGCGATCCAAAATCAATATTGACGCAGTTCCCTTATACTGCCAAAAACCTTTTGCAGTTTCTTGACCCGTTTATACTGGGTTCTCCCAAGGATGCTTCATACCCGCGATGGACACCAGGAAGTTGGGGAATATTCTGGGAAAATACGGCATATATCGGCATTCTACCTCTCGCACTTTCGGGTACAATATTATTCGCCAGTCTATATCGGAAAAGACGCAGAAAAATTACGTTGCCATTCTTAACTCTTTTATTTGTTTCAATACTGCTTAGCTTAGGCAAAAATTCTCCACTACAGATAGTTTATTCCGTATTTCCTTTTTCAGTTTTTAGAGTGCCCTCGAGGTTTTTATTGCTGACACAATTTTCACTAGTACTACTGGCTGCAATTTTTTTAGAAAAACTGATTAAAAAGAAATTACTAGTTTTACTCATCTTACTGTTCTCAATTATTGATATATTTTTTTATTTTTATAACTACAATCCAATAGATCAAGCAGAAAAATGGTTTCAGAAACCAGAGATAACTAACTACCTAGACAGCTCTACAAAGCGCGTGTACACAATTGGTAACCAATATACCTGGAATAACGTTTTTTTAAACCACGGTTGGCAAGATAACTCGTATTATTATTTTTCAAGAAATTTTTTAGAAAGAAATTCAAATCTTATCTTTGGAATTGATAGCTTCCAATATTACGAAAGCATTTTGCCAGAACGATCAGCTTTTGTTAATGAAGGTATCCAGACTGGATTCACCTTTAAAAATAACTCATACGATCTGGCAGACAGTGCCATCGATCTTTTGGCAGCAAGCCAAATAACTCATATTATTTCTCCCTACGAAATAAAGAGTGACAATCTCAAAAAAATAACTGGAATCACATCTGACAATGACGAAAAAATATACCTATACAAAATTAACAAAAATACCCCAATGTATACGCTTATTTCAAAATTTTCAGTCCTTTCAAAAAAACCCGCGATCGCAAAAAAACTAACAGACCCGGATTTTAATTTAGAAGATAACGTAGTACTTGAAAAAATTACGACAGTTGATATCTCAGCGCCGAATGCCGGCAGCATCGACCTGAAACAAGAATCTGAAACAGAAACCATCGCAAATGTACATTCTGATAAAAACTCTATTTTTTTAGCAAGGCAAAGTTATTATCCCGGATGGCAGGCATACGTTGACGGAGAAAAAACCGAAGTCTACGCAGCAAATGTCAACTCAATGGCCATAACTATTCCCAGTGGTCAACACATTCTAAAACTAAAATATCAACCCAAAAGTCTCGTTACAGGAGGATTAATTACTATTTTATCGTACTTAGCCTTGGTAGTGTTTTTTAAATTTTCTAGAAAACTCAAAACGATTTAAACGTATCGCCTCCATCTGGTAATTTTTCGGCTGCGTCAAAATATTGTTTGGCTCGTTCACTGTCCTCAAAACAGTCTCTATATAAATTTCCAAGTCTAATATAACCCGAATGTTTTCCACTTATAGTGCTAGCACCTATAGCCTTTTTATAAAAATCTTCGGCCACAACACATCGCTTATTTTTGAAATTAAGGTCTCCAAGAGCATTTAAAGCAGCACTATCATCATCCTTTACACCAATAGCTAAATTAAAAAACTTACCAGCCTCATCATCCAAATTTCTACTAAGTAGAAATTTGCCTAAATGAATAAAGTAATCAATGTATATATCTTTAAGATGAGCCGGTATAAACTGTAAATAGCTACCCTTTAAAATATCCTTGTTAAACTGCATTTTGGCCAAATTTTTCTCTAGTTTTGCAACTACTTGGTCGTTAGTCGGTAAATTATCTTTTTTATAAAGTCTGCTTAAAATACCTTCATTAACCCACACATATCCCTCAGGAGCCAAACTCGCGTAGTCATTGGTGTAAATTGGGTATTTATCAAAGTTTAGTTCTATTAAACTATTAGAAACATTCCCATTTAAAAGTTTATCTTTAGTCAAAAAATTATTAGGATACTGCAATTGTGAGAACTCCTTCTTAAGGATTTCTCGGTAATAGAGATAAGTAAGACTCCCACCATTTATAACTGTGGAGTTCGCGTTGGTTTTATCTGCGTAATAGCTATATTGTGTGTTGAAAACTATCGTGTCTCCTGCCAAAAAAACAATACCGGCAGGATCTGCCTCACTAAGCAAATCCTCAGGTAAAATCCTGCCAAGCTTAAAGTTGGATAGATCCGTCTTAACACCATTTATCAAAAGAAATGAGAATGGAAGCAATAAAAAAGTAAGAGTAAGAATTAAACTAACCAGCATCCCAAATTTTTTTCTTTTCATAAAACCCTGTGCTAAAACTAGCAAACCATAAAGCCCGTACGCTAAAACAATCGCCCAAAAAAGAAAGGACAGCATAAAAAATCTCTCAAGTATTCCGAGAATAAAATTATCAAAGGGCGGAAAAGAGGCATACATCATAAAAAATGGCCCAGTGAAAAAAATGGCTAGCGCAAAGAACCAAAAAAAGTTCGGTTTATTCCTAAATAAATAGAAAAGACCCATTATAAGGAAGGCTATTCCAACCCATGTAAAGTCCGCTTTTACCACCTTAAAATACCAAAGGACATTAATCATTCTGGCAGCTAATGACGCTCCAACAAGCTGACTATTTGCTACAAAAGTTCCGTAATCGCCTCGGGTAATTAGATTAATAAAATTTGAGAGGCTTGTGGGATTGTCCCATTTAATAGGAATATTTCTAAAAACTGCAGTAAAAACAAAAAGATAGGGCAAAAGCCCAAGTGAAAAGGACAAAAACATCTTAAGGGCGCTTTTACGGGTAGTGAAAAATTTCTTGTCTGTTATATAAATAAGAAAAAACCAGGCTGGCAAAAGCAAAATAGCTGTATGGTGATGAAAAAATGATAGACCCAAGAAGAATAGTGATATAAAAACATTTTTATATTGATTCCTATTTTTGGATTTTAATTCTCTTAATTCAGATATCCATACAATTAAAAAGTATAGACTGGCCAAAACTAAAACATTAAGAAGCTGGAAAACCTCAGCCACATGGGCATAAAGAAAATAAATAGGGGAGAAAGCAAGGGTCAGGCTTGCAGCTAGTGCAATAATTTTATTTTTGACAAGCTTATCAATTATCAAAAATATTAGACCAATACTAAGCGCTTGTAAAAATGCCGACATCACTCCAGCCTTAAAAGCAACAGTGGCGTGATAAGGCAAATGAGTAAAAACCCAACCAATCATGGTATTGAGGGGGTAACCAGGTGGATGCGCAATGCCACCAAACCACGATGCCAAAATAACATCGCCAGAATCAGCACCATAAACAGAATGCGAAACACCTAAAATATAAATTAAAAAAACTGATATAAATATTCCAAATATTCCAACTAATGATAATATTAGTTTGTACAAACCAGGATGTTTTAACATTGGCAATTTTTTAAAATAATGCTTAAAAGATACTACCCTCAGTGCCCAAACTGTAATGTGTCCCGCAGTGTTTCTCTTAAATACACCAAGTTAAATAAATTTAACATATATTTCTGCCGCCTGTGCCAAAATGGTTTTACACATCCAGTACCCCAAAACATATCACGATATTACCATTCTAACTATTGGAATTCACCTGGCATGCTTGGAAAAATAAAGCAATTGATTTTCAACTTATTCCAGAGACGAAGAAAAAAATGGCTGTTGAAATTTCTGAAAAAAGGCTCAATACTAGAAATTGGCGCAGGTGAAGGCAGATTCGGCAAATCCTTAGGCAAAAATTTCTCAACAACTGGAGTAGAATTTCCAAATGCAAAAATAGAGAATCAAAAGATCATAAAAGTTGACTATCTAGCCTGGAAAACAAAATTAAAGTTTGACGCCATTATCTTCTGGGAGAGCCTAGAGCACGTAGACAAACCTCAACTTTATTTAGAAAAGTCATTTAAACTTTTAGAAAAGAGGGGTGTTATCTTAATTGAGCTTCCAAGGTTTGACTCCCTGGAATCGAGAATTTTTAAAAATCGCTGGTTTCACCTAGACGTCCCAAGACACCTGGCTCATCTGACAGATACTGGAATAAAAATACTTATAAAAAGAGCAGGATTTCGGCTACTTGAAAACAAAAACGTTTATGCACCAGAATACACTGTTTGGGGTTTTACTGAAAGCGTTTTAGACGTCCTGCATATTAAATCAACTGACTATTTTAAAAAAAATAAATTTTCCGCATTCTTCATAATCCTTATCCCGCTCCTAGTAACATCGACACTTGCCGAGATTATATTTGCAACAACAGGTGAATCTCCAATTGGATTTGTTGCTGCAAGAAAGAATTATGTCAAAAAAGGTTAAAGTAATTGCAATACTGCTGGCTTACAACGCCAAAGATACGATTAAAGAATTTTATGAAAACTTGCCTAAACATCTTTTTGACGAAATCCTCCTTTTTGACGATAGCTCACAAGACGGCACTTTTGAAATCTCAAAATCCCTTGGCATCGCAAGCTATCGAAACAAAGTTAATCTCGGATATGGGGGTAATTTAAAAAAAGCGTTATCAGTAGCAGTATCAAAAAATGCCGATATAATTGTCGATATTCATCCCGACAACGAGTATAAACCCGACGCCATACCAGGTGCTCTGGGACTTGTCGAAAAGGGTGCAGAACTTGTACTTGGTGACCGCTTTTATAATTTAAATTATATTTCTAACAAAAGTGGTATGTTTAAGTGGAAAATCATTCCAATAGTCCTGTTAAATTATATTTCAAGAATGTTGCTAAGAGTAAAGGCAAATGACTTACACCAGGGCTTCAGAGTATACAGCAAATCACTCCTTGAAAAAATAGATTTTGGAAAAAACTCTAACGATTACTTATTTAGCTTCGAATTGATAAGCCAAGCGATTTTTACAAAATCCAAGATAGCAGAAGTACCTGTAAAAACCCAATATAAAGGTAAAAAGCGCGGAGCAAAACTTAAAAGCAGTGTTACTTACACCGTGGGAACTTTTAAAATTCTTTCGTTGTTTCTATTGGCAAAAAACGGGTTTGAGGTTACAATCTTTAAAAGCCCTAATGAAAAATTAATAACAAGGGCAAAAAATATTCTTAAGGCATAATTTTTTTACAATAAAATAGCGAATGATAAAAATAGACGATATAGAACCTAGCTCCCGAAATAAAATAAAGGGAGAAAACTACAAAGCAGATCCTAAAATTGAAGGCGTACTACTTTTAAAACTAAACTACTTTTCTTCCGAAGACGGCTACTTTATAGAATTGGCTAGACTAGGAAAAGACAAAGGCTTAGAAAGCGCACCATCGTTTAAGGCAGAACAAATAAGCTACTCCTCCTTAGACCCAAAATCTATAAAGGCATGGCACATTCATTACCAACAAGACGACATTTGGTTCATTCCTCCAAACAACAAAGTCTTGATAGGCTTGCATGATTTACGAAAAACCTCTCTAACAAAAAAGGTTACCCAAAGAATTATTCTTGGTAATCACCAAAGTAATCTTTTACTAATTCCAAAAGGCGTCGCTCATGGCTGCTCGAATCTTTCCAACTCACAAGCAACTATAATCTACATCACAGACAGAAAATTTAACACCAAAAAACCCGATGAACAAAGGTTGCCCTGGGACTATTTAGGAAAGAACTTTTGGCAGGTGAAAAAAGGATAAAATCATAAAGGAATGCTGAAAAATGACAACAACCTTCCTTTGATAGCTATAATTGGCGGGCACGGCTTTGTAGGCTCAACAGTTGTCAATCTTTTAAAAAACAAGCAATTTCAAATTATTGTTCCTACTAAAGATAAGTTTGATATTACCAATACAAAATCTCAAAAAAATTTCTTCGTAAGAACAAAGCCAAAGTTCGTAGTTAATTTTGCATCTATTACAAATATCGAAAAAGCCGAAAGGCAACGAGAAGATAAAAAAGCTTCAGTTTGGAAAACAAACGTCACAGGAGTCAACAATCTTGCAAAAGTATGTAAAGAACTGGGCATTTTCTTAATACATATTTCCAGTGATGGGGTTTTCCCCGGAACGCTAGACTTTCCTGGACCATATTATGAAAAGACCATTCCACCTAATAATTCAAAAAGATTATCTTGGTACGGCTATACTAAACTCAGGGGAGAACAGGCCATTTTAAGGGAGATGCCCAACTCAGCAATAATTCGAATTTCGTATCCATTCGGAAACCCGGAATCATCCAAGGATTTTTGTGTAAAAACAGAAAAATATATAATGCAACGCATGGTACTTTTTTCAGATCAGTATTTAAACCCCACATATATACCCGATCTATGCTCAGCTTTGGCTAAAATTATTGATATTAAATTGAGAGGAATATTTCATGTCGCATGCACAGATACAACTACGCCTTATAAATTCGCTTTTTATATCTCAAAAAAAATTAACTTGGACAACAATAAGATCCAGACAGGATCAATTGAAAATTATTTTACAAAAGCAAAAAGCATAAAGAGATCCAAGTTTGGAGGCCTAAATTCAAATTGGACGCAAAAAAAAATTCAAATCCGCTTCCACTCTTGGAAAAAAGCACTCGATGAACTCTATGATTAAGAAAAAACTAGATTCAATGCTGGTACATGCTTATTGGTACGATATCAAGAGAAAAAATTCTCTCGACCTAGCTAACAAAATCCAAGTACTTGCTCTAAAAAATATTTGCAAAAAATTTAAGGTCAAAAATATAACGATATCTGCAGGAAAAATATCTACTAAACAAACAGCAATAGGCTACGCAATTAAAAGACAATTACAGCTAGCGTTGCCAAAAAAATTTCATAGTAGGATACATATTTATCCTAATCAAAAAACTACCATTGGGGAGATCAAAAAATTTAGAGAAATCAGCCAATCTCAAGGTTGGAACAGACTTGGAGCACTTGGCGTGAGTTTACACATACCAAGAATAAAGAGAGATTTTGCTAAAGTATTTAAAAAGGATAAGCACAAGGTTCTATTTTTCAAATCTGAAAGAAATCTTGATCAAAAAGACTTAATAATACTCAAAAAATACAGAAATTCTCAAGAGTATATTTTGCTAAAACTTAATGAACAAATTGAGAACGCTATCGAAAACGTACCGATTATCGGCAGTATATTTCTTGAAATTGTAGGTAAATTTTCGATAAATAAAGGCTACCTCCAGCCAAAAATAATAGATTTCTTATCGCACCTCACGATATTAAAAACCAAATCTAAATTTCAAAACGTAAAAAGCAATTTTCAAAGCTCGCAAGAAAAAATCAGAAAAACCAGGTTGCTTTGATTTACCTTTGGGAGAAACGAAGTGTACAGGAATCTCAATAAACTTTATCTTCTTACTAACTATTGCAAGCAGCCATTCACAAACAAAAAAATCGTCTTTGCTCCTAAAGCTATTTTTAACCTTTTTCCACGCTGCTCTATTGGTGAGACGCAGGGTACAACCAACGTCTGTCAATGGAGAAGTGCCAAAAGTTATACTTATAATTTTGCCGAACAAATCATCAACAATCCTTCTAGAAAATATCATACCTGATCCTCTATGAACTAGCGGCAGATGCGTTCTGCTTCCTAAAACCACATCAAAATCATCACTATAAGAAAGCAGTTTCAAAATATCATTACTCTGGAATGAACCATTCTCTTCGGTGAGTATGATTAAATCTGCTTTTGTAGACTCGATAGCTTCTTTAACGGCATTTGAATAACCCGTCTTTTTTTGAATTAGGTACTTAGCACGATTCAAAAATCTTTTATCTCTCACCATTTTATTTTCTCCATTCCCAACCACAATAACCTCATCAACATACCCAGTAGAGTCATACTCTTCAACTAGATCACGACTAACACCAAATTCTTCAAAAATTACTACTGCGACTGTTTTCTTGCTCCACATGATTAGGCTACTCTTAGTTTAGGTACGGGAATAATGAATTTGCCGCCATTTTTATAAAACTTTTTTTCTTTTGCTATGATTTCGTCAGCAAAATTCCATGCCAAGATTAAAGCGTAGTCCACGTCGTCGTTGCGAAATTGCATCTCCCCAACAATAGGAATATGATTTCCCGGTGTAAAAAGACCTTGCTTAAAAGGAGTAGAATCCACAATATAGTCTAAGATTTTTTTATCTATTTTAAAATAATTCGTTAAAATATTACCCTTAGCAGCGGCCCCATACCCAACAATTCTTTTCTTACTTTTTTTTAAGTCTGCTAACAATTTTCGTAAGTCCAACTTTAAAATTTCAATTTGGCTCGAAAAATCCAAGAGCGTTTTTTCCGAATAAAGACCGGCTCTTTCTTCTAGGGAAATCAAATAATCTAACGTTTTTAAATGCGTGCTTTTCCCTGTTTTTTTTCTTCTATGTATTAAGCGTATTGAGCCTCCATGAATAAGTAATCTCTCAGCGCTAATAATCTCAAAACCGTACGATTCAATAAGCCTGATCCAAGGTTTTAAAGAAAAATAGGAAAGGTGCTCGTGATAAATTGTGTCAAATTCGTTTTTCTTAACTAAATCCAATAGGTAAGGAAATTCTGTTACAAAAGCACCCTCCGTCGTAAGTAGCTGGCCTATACCTTTCATAACTTCATGGAGATTGTCAATATGTGCAATAACATTTGTGGCACAAATAACTTCTGCTCTTCCATACTTTTTCACTATCTTTATAGCACCGTTGAAATTGAAAAGCATGCATTCTGTAGGTATTCCTTTCATTTGAGCAATCTTCGCTAGATTTATGGCAGGATCGATACCTAAAACTCGAGCTCCATAATTTTTAAAAAAAGCAAGCAAACTTCCATCGTTTGAACCTATATCCACAACCAAAGATTTCTTATTTAACTTGAGCATCTTGTATATTCCATAAGACAAATTGCTAAAATTGTTCATCATTACATTGGCCATCGCAGACACGTAGGCATAATTTCTAAACATCACAATTGGATTTACTACTTTGGTCAATTGTACAAGACCGCAATCTTCACAGAAAAAACATGCCAGTTCGAATTTTTGCTCGGGAATTTTCAGTTCATCTTTGCTTGCAAAACCATTTGGAATAGGCATTAATCCTAAATCCAAAAACTTAAAAAGCTTTTTACTTCGGCAAATTCTGCATCTTATCACGTCTCTTACAAGATTCATGCGAATTACTTTTTTACAACTGTCCTCTTTCTATCTTCATAAACCATAAAAACCAAGGACAAAAAAATCATAGAACCAGCAAAATAATAGTAGTGAATAAAAGCCAAGCGATAAAGAAGAAAAGTAAAAAGCGCGAAAACACCTGTATTGAAAATTACAAATGAGCCTTTTAATCTTTTTTGAATCCTGAGCAAATAAAACAGTGCCAATAATTCCAAAACCACTACCAGAAGCTTTGGAATATCGCTTCCAGTCGAATTATGAAAAGACGTATTTAAAGACAAAGAATCGTAACGGCTTTTTTGTATAGTTAAATTAAACAAAACAACGTCTCTTAAAAAATCTTTCGCATTCCATATCAAAAATGGCAGTGAAATAACCACAGTGGTCCCAAGACTCAGCAAAAAATTCCTAAGCTTGAGAAAACCACCAATTAACAAAAATGGCAAAAGGAAAATGGCATACTGTTTCGTCGCTATGGCTAAACCCAAAACAACAAAAGCTACAGATTCTCTCTCTAGGACAAATAAAAAAAATGCAAAGAGAACGACTAAAAACACCAAGACCGGATCAACCCACGCCTGCTCTAAAATAAACAAAGCCCTCGGGTTAAAAAGGAAAATCAATGGTAGCATCTCAGAGAATTTACTACCATAATGACTTTTTTTTAGTATAAAGTAAATTAACAAAGCAACTCCTAATTCAGAGATTAATTGGATATATCTGGGGTCATTAAGCACTAGAACAGCTGGGAAATTTAACACAATATTAAAAGGGCCATAAGAGTAAACATCCAGCGGTTCACTCTGCCAGGGAAAATGATAAATTAAGGAATAAGGGTTATTGCCTTCTACAATAGCCTTCGGCGCTATTTTCTGAATACCAAAAACATCAATCAAGGGGGAGGGTGAAGACCATATCATTATCAGCCTTAAAAAAAGGGCAATTAGAATCAATAGCCAAAATTTTGATTTAAAGAAAAATTTAAAATGTGATATTTTCGAAGTGTCAACAAAGTATGCAAGGGAGATTAACAGCGAGAACATAAGCAAGGTCTTGCTTAAAGAAACGAGGCCGAGAGAATTATTTTGATAAAGCCCTCCATATAAAGCCATAGAAAGAGCCATAAATAAAATTAACACGAGACTTGTCATCGTACTCACATCTATTTTTACTAGTATCAGTCTCAAATGTAATTTATAAAACAGCAGAAGAATCAAAAGAGATATCAGCAAGAAAAACAAGCCAGGAACGTAATAAAAGCCTAAGCTAAAAATGTAACCAAAAACTATTAAAACGTAAGAGAGAAGGAGGACAATAATTTTCTTTGATGTATTTTCTTCCACTTTATTGTTTCATCAAAGATAGCACAAAGCGGATTTTTATTTCTACTAAGAATTTCGCCTCTAATCACAAAAAGAGCACAATACCTCATATGCAGACATTGTGCTCTAAAAAAATTAAACTATGGTGTGCACCCAGTGTTTGCAGCACCTGCAGTAAGCTCTGAAGCAGTACCAGCACTGGATCTCCAACAAAACAAGTAACCAGTCGTATTGTCTATTGCCGATGTTGGCGCCTCAAGAGTAGCCCATACAGCAACATCAGTTGTAGTCCCATTCATGGTATAACAATAATTCCTTTGACTACCCGCAGAAGACTGCGGGTCGTTAGGTATTTGCTTCAAACTCCCTTGCGCAGTCAGAGTAGTTAACCCACTAGTATTAGGAGATCCACTACATATTGTACTACCTGTTACCGGGTAAACACCTGCTCCTGGTGTAGTGTAATATGCTTGCAGATCGGTAGCTATAGACCCGATATCGTTTTTGCGTTGAGCGTCACGAGCTTGTCTCGTTCGTCTTCCCGGATTAATAGCAACCAGTACTGCTGCTGCTAAAATACCTAAGATTGCAATAACGATTAGAAGTTCGATCAGGGTGAAACCCTTAAACTTTTTTGGGGCAGATTTTAAAATCATAAATTAGGTTTCACCTCCTTCCGAAATTACCAAATTTCAATGCTACTTCAGTATTATTCGATAACAGCAACTTTGTCAACATCCAGAATGCGTTTTATATAAAGTTTTAACTTTCAATGTATTGTTTCTAGCTAACGCTAAAATTGACTGGTTAGGTTATAAATAGGCAAGATAATTGACAAAACCAAAATTCCCACCCCTACACCCAAAACCACCAAAATAACCGGCTCAAGTGCCGTTGTTAAGTTTCTGATCATGTTTTCACTTTCTCCTTCAAAAAAAAGTGCGAGTCTCCCTAAAATTTCGTCTACCTTACCGGTTTCCTCACCGACCCTCATCATTTGACTCATTATCGGCGGAAAGGCCGGATCTGCTGCAATTGGCTGGTAAAGAGGGGCTCCTGTCTCAACTCGCTTTATAGCCTCATCTATACCCTTTTTGTAAGCTGAACTTGTCAAAATGTCGCGCACAACTTTAAGTGCTGTAATTATTGGAATTCCTGTCCCAATTAAAAGACCCAAAGTTCTTGTAAACTCAGCTAGCACCAACGTTCTTCTAATTTTCCCCCAAATCGGCAAATTTAAAACTATTCTTGACATTGTATCCTCCCCAGCTGGTGTCTTGGAATAAATTCTGAAAGCATAAAAACCACCAAACGTAATCAAAAGTAATAGCCACCAGAAAGCCGTCATAAAATTAGATAAGGCAATCAGAATTTTTGTGGGCAGAGGTAGTTGCGTACCCAGCTCTTGATAAAGTCCTGTTAGCTTTGGGATAACAAATATCATCATCAAGGTCATTACCACTATCATTACGCCAACAACAATCACCGGGTAAATAAAAGCCCCTTTGGTTTTAGACTTGAATTCCCGATCCTTCTCCAGTGATTGCGCAAGCTTTAAAAGAACTTTGTCCAAAACCCCGCCAGTTTCTCCCGCTTCAATAAGCTTAATATAAACGATATCAAAAACCTTGTGATGCTTAGCTAACGAGCTGGAAAGCGACATACCACCCTCAACATCATTTCCAACCTGGGTCAAGATTCTGGAAAAATTGGCGCTTTTTGTCTGGTTTCTCAAAATTGAGATCGCATCTGTCAGGGGAAGCCCCGCAGATAACATCGTTGAGAGTTGTCTGGTAAACGTAACTATCTCGTTTGTGTTAACAGACCCGCCAATTTTGGGTATATGAGTCCCACCAATCTTCTGCTGATCCTTCTGCTTTACTTCAAGAGTAATTAGCCCTTCCGAGCGCAAACTGTCTGCTACTGCCTTTTCATCTCTGGCATCAACCTCACCGCTAATGTTTTTACCGTTTAAATCTTTGGCAATGTAGTGAAAAAGAGGCATGGTAAATCTCTTAAGCCTATCTTTCCTGGCTGTGACCTCTAACGAGTCTCTCCAGCTCCTTTGGCCTCAAGCTATAACCTTGAGCAGTTTCCAGAGTTATTCTTCCGTTATTGACATATTCCGCAAGCGACACTTCCAAAAGTCTCATGCCGCCAGCGCCCGAAGTTTGAATAATATTATCAATTTGATGAGTTTTGCCGTCTCGTATCGTAGTCTGAACCGCCGAACTTGTAAGTAGTATTTCAGAAACAGGCAGGCGTCCTCCGCCAATTGCCGGAACAAGCCTCATTGACACAATGCCCGCAATTGTAGCCGCCAGCTGCAGTCTGATTTGAGCTTGCTGTCTTTCTGGAAAAACATCAATGATTCTGTCAATTGATTGAGCAGCTGAATTTGTATGCAGGGTCGCAAAGACTAAATGACCAGTTTCGGCAACAGTTATGGCTGATGAAATCGTCTCAAAATCTCGCATTTCGCCAACCAACACTACATCTGGGTCTTCGCGCAGTGCCGATCGGAGCGATACATCCCACGAATGGGTGTCCAAATGCATTTCCCGCTGTGAAACCAAAGCCTTACCTTTGGGATAAACGTACTCAATCGGATCTTCAATTGTTAAAATATGCACCGGTCTTGTTTGATTTATTTCATTAATAATCGAGGCGATCGTCGTCGATTTCCCATGGCCAGTTGGCCCGGTTACCAAAATAAAACCTTGTCGCATTTTGGCAAAATTGTGGCAGATTGAAGGCAAGTTCAGCTCTTCCAGTGTTTTAATATAAGTAGGAATTAATCTAAGCGCAGCTGACAAATACCCTTTTTGAAAATAGGCATTCACTCGAAAACGGGCAACGTCACCAAGAGCAAATGAAAAATCAAGCTCTTTATTAATAGAAAGCATTTCCTTTTGTTCCGCTGAAATAAGTTCATTAACTAGTGACTCTGTATCCTCAGAAGTTAATTGGGCCGGGGAAATAGGCATAAGCTCTCCGTCAATACGCATAATGGCTGGAGCTCCCACCACCAAATGCAAATCAGATGCCTCTTTTTTAACTATAGTTTCCAATAAATCCTGAATACTCATTTTTTCGCTTAATTAGCGTCTATTGTGTTAGCGTTTAATGAAATAGAAAAATAACTAGACGCTATACGCTAATTCGCTAGCTTACTGACTCTTACTCTTCAGCTACTCTCAAAACTTCTTCGATCGTAGTAATACCCTCAATAACTTTCAAAAAACCGTCCTGCTTCATCGTAATCATCCCTTCCTCAATTGCCTGCCTTTCAATCGTTTGGGAAGTCTCTCTATTAAATATCATTCTTGCTACCTTTTCGCTAACAATTAGAACCTCAAATATGCCAATTCGCCCCAAATAACCAGTATTGTTGCACTGAGAGCAACCCTTTCCCGAAAAAAGCTTAAACTGCTTTTTAGAAAAATCAAAAAGTCCATCCAAAACTTCTTTTAATTGCTCAATAATTTCCGGCTTTGCCTCTTTAGCTTCTTTACAAGTCGGGCAAGCCATACGCACTACTCTTTGGCCCACCACACAATTGACTGTCGATGCAATTAAATACGGCTCCGCGTGCATATCCAAAAGCCGAGGTAGAGCTCCTGATGCATTGTTTGTGTGCAGTGTCGAAAATACCAAATGCCCGGTTAAAGACGCCTGCACAGCCAGATCTGTCGTCTCACTATCACGTACCTCACCAACCATAATAATATTTGGGTCTTGCCTTAAAAAAGACCTTAGCCCCGAGGCAAACGTCAATCCTGCCTGCGGGTTAATCTGAACCTGGTTTACACCGGAAATCTGATACTCAATAGGATCCTCAAGCGTCACAATATTGACTTTTGTGCTGTTAAGCTTGGAGAGAATTGAATACAAAGTCGTAGTTTTTCCCGAACCGGTTGGCCCGGTCACCAAAATAATTCCGTGAGGTCTGGCTATATTTTCTTCCAAGTTCTGTAAGGCTTTGGCTCTCAGTCCAAGTTTTGGCAAAGTCGGCACTGAACCAGATTTTTTTAGAAGTCTCATTACAACTTTCTCGCCAAAAGCAGTAGGCAGTGTCGAAAGCCTTAAATCAAGTTCTTCTTTGCCGATTTTAAAGTTAAACCGGGCATCTTGGGGGACTCTTTTCTCATCAATTTTCATATTGCCTAAAATTTTAATTCTGGAAACAATCGATTCGTGGATTTTTTTAGGCAAGATTAGTTTTTCGTGCAAAATCCCGTCAATTCTGTACCTAACCCTTGTTTCATTTTCCAGAGGCTCAATGTGAATATCAGAAGCGCGAACCCGGATTCCATATTCCAAAAGCGTCGATACAATCCTGGCAACAGGCGCTTCACCCAAGGCTGAAGCAGCTTGAGTTTGCTGGATATAAGCACGGTTAGGGCCAAGCGCAACATCCTGAAGGGCATCAGATACTTCTTTTGAAAGACCTCTGGTATACTGATCCGCAATTGCTTTGTTAATAGCGACGGTAGTTGCCAAATAAGGTTTTATACTTAACCCGGATTTTTTCTCGATAAACTCAAAAACCTGCAAATCCAGAGGATCAACCATAGCAACAGATAAGGTATTCTGATTATGAAATAGAGGAATAACCGTAAATCTTTTGGCGACATCTTCGGGAATATAACCTAAAACTTCCGGCGAGATCGGTTGCAAGGAGGGGTCAATATAAGGAACCCCGATAACCTGAGATTTTGCTTGGGCAAGCTGCTCTTCACTTACCCAATTCATCGAAGCAATTATTTTTTCCGCTGGTTCCGCGCGTCTTCCAACCTCATTTTTAATGAATTTTAACTGCTCGGCGCTAATAACCCCGCGAGACGCCAAAACATCCTCAATAGTGATAGACTTCTTTTTATTATTGACTTGCGCAACTAGGGCAGGCGTGGCCATGTTAAATAGTTGGATAGTTTGGTAGTTGGATAGCAATTAGACAGTAACCATCAAACCACCTACTATCTTGATCATAACAAATTGCTATCATAAATTGAAAATAGCTATAATAAAACGAAAAATTTTTTGGTATGAGTAATTTCGCATGAAAAAAACTAAAACAATTTTCCAAAGCTATCTCATATTGGGTGAGCAAGAAGAAATCATTAAAGAAATCCATGAAATCGCCAAAAAAATAAATATGATTATTTCCAGTAATTCACCTGATGTTAGCGTGGTTGGCGAGGATCAATCTGCGAGCATCACAATTGACCAAATCCGCCAAATTAAAAGAGAGATTTTTCAAAAACCACTAACCCAAAAATTTAAAATTGTCATTATTAAAAATGCCCAAAAGTTGACAACTGAGGCCCAAAACGCCCTTCTTAAAATTTTGGAGGAACCGCCCCAAAGCGCCTTAATTATCCTAGGCACGCGCGATAAATCAAGTCTTTTGCCAACGATTCTCTCAAGGGTAATAATAGTCAAAACCCAACCTCAAGCAAAAAAACTCGCTTCACAAACCAATTTACACACTTTAGATACTACCCTTCTTCTTGAAGAAATCGCCAAAGTCGAAGATCCCGTTATGTGGCTTGATAATCAAGTTCTCGCGCTTCATCATCTACTTAGAAAAAGTATCAGCACTAACCAGTTATCTAGCCCTCCCGCAAAAATCTCCGATATCATTGAAAAATGTATTGAAGCTAAAAAAATGCTTTCTGCCAACGTCAACCCTCAATTTGTCCTTTCCAATTTAATATTTAGTATAAAAAATTTATAAACGACAATTGGAGAGATTAGCCTCATTTCAGCTTGCAAAAGGCCCTCAGTTTTTGTTAAAATCAAGTAATGGATTTAAAGCTTCACGCTTGTCATTTAGCTAAACTCACCAATGGCAGATTCCCAAAATAACACATTAGGCCCGGAATCGAAGATAAGGACCGCAAGCTCTGCTTATACAGCTCGTGACATCCAAGTCTTAGAAGGCCTTGAACCTGTTCGTAAACGGCCGGGCATGTACGTCGGCTCAACAGATATTAATGGTCTTCATGAACTGGTTAAAGAAATTATTGATAATTCTGTTGATGAGGCGCTTGCCGGTTTTGCCAAAAATATCTGGGTCGTGATTGGTGCAGATGAAAAAATTACTGTCGCCGACGACGGCCGAGGCATTCCCGTAGAGATTCACCCCAAGGTCAAAAAATCAACGCTCGAGGTTACTATGACTGTTCTTCACGCCGGTGGAAAATTTGGCGCCAGTAGCGCCTACAAAGTTTCAGGTGGGCTTCATGGTGTCGGCGCATCAGCGGTTAATGCCCTTTCCGAGTGGATGCGCGTCGAAGTAAGACGTGACGGTAAAATATATGCCCAAGAATATAAACGCGGCAAGCCAACAATTAAAGTTGAAACAACTACCGAAAGCCAAACCCCGGATTTTCTAAACTTTGGGCCAACAGGCACGACCTCAATTTTCCTACCCGATAAATCAATCTTTTCAACCACAAAAACGGATTACAAAACTCTCTCCAAGAAAATAAAGGAGAGAGCCTATCTTGTTGCCGGTTTATTCTTCCATCTTTACGATCAAAGGAATGAGCGCCAAATCCACTATTATTTCGATGGCGGCATCCAATCTTTAGTTCGCCACTTAAATCATGACAAGCAGGTTATAAACGACATCCCGTTTTATGTTTCCAAAAATCAAGATGAAGTCATGGTTGAAGCTAGCTTTCAATATAACGATTCATACACTGAAACAGTTGAGTCTTTTGCAAACGTCATCGCAACAGCAGAAGGTGGAACTCATTTAACCGGCTTCAGAATGGCCTTAACACGCGCCATCAACGATTATGCCCGCAAAAACAGCTACATCAAGGAAAAAGAGGACAACTTAACTGGCGAAGATATGAAAGAAGGCTTGACAGCCGTTGTTGCCATTAAAATGAATTCCGAACATTTGCAGTTTGAGGGCCAAACTAAGGGTAAACTTGGCAATGCAGAAATTCAGCCTATAGTCAATCAGGTCGTTAAAGAAGGCATAGACACATACCTTGAAGAAAACCCAGCTCAAGCCAGAAAAATAATGGAAAAGTTAATTTTGGCAGCCAAAGCAAGACTTGCAGCTCGCGCCGCCAAAGAAGCAGTTTTAAGAAAAGGCGCACTTGAAGGTATGGCTTTGCCGGGAAAACTGACTGATTGCCAGGAAAAAGACCCAGCGCAGTCGGAACTCTACCTGGTCGAAGGAGACAGCGCAGGTGGCTCCGCTAAACAGGGCAGAGACCGCAAATTCCAGGCAATCTTGCCTCTTCGGGGCAAAATTTTAAACACAGAGCGCGCACGGCTCGACAAAGTTCTAGAATTTGAAGAAATCAAAACCTTAATTATTGCCCTGGGCACCGGTATTGGCGATACGGTTAACATCGAAAAGGCCCGCTACCACAGAGTCGTTATTATGACAGACGCCGACGTTGACGGTGAGCATATCATGACGCTCCTTTTGACATTTTTCTTCAGATACCTGCCTGGCATTATCGAAAAAGGCTTCCTTTATATTGCTATGCCACCTCTTTACAAAATCAGCTCCGGCAAAGAAGTTTATTATGCCTACAACGATGAGCAAAAAAATACTGTAATTACAACAAAAGTCAACGGTAAAAAAGTCACCATCCAAAGATATAAGGGTCTTGGCGAAATGAATCCCGAACAACTCTGGGAAACAACCATGAATCCGGCAACGAGAATTATGAAACAAGTAACTATTGAGGATGCTGCAGAAACCGATCGGGTTTTTTCGATGCTTATGGGAAACGAAGTCCCACCCAGAAAAAGGTTCATCCAGACGCATGCAAAAAGCGCGACCTTAGATGTATAACTTAGAAATTAAATTGCTTGAAAGCTCTATATCAATATGACAGACCAAACAGAATTTGAGGATCAATCAGAAACTCGTCCAATGCATGACCTCGAGCTCGAAGATGAAATACAACCATTCAAAAACGTCGATGATGACGACATTCAAGACACTGCTACACTTGAATCAGAGCCGTATTTCATCCAATCTCGAGGAGTAATTATTTTTAAGGTCGCTGCTAAGGATCTAGATAATGTTAACTCCAAGGTATTTGGATTTAAAAACCCCAAGGTGATAAGACTGGAAGTTCACGCATCACCCCAGGATCCAAACACCGAGAAGTACCGTCTACCTAGAAGTTTAGGTATAAGAATCGCGGGCCGCTGGGCTATTCCTAAGTATGATAGAGAAAACAATGTATTAACCTATAATCATTTCAGCAGCCAAACACCTAGAGACTTCCAAACTTCTCCTCACAGGGGAGGGGGCTCGCCAAATCCCTTAATTGTTGATGCCAAGGACATTCCTCACCTTAAAGTTACATTAGTTGAGATCAAAAGCGTAACGGGGATAAAATCTAAAACTTCCGGGCAGTGAAAAGTACCAATAACTAATCATGGCAGATATCGGTAAAATCCAGCAGGCGGAAATCACTCAGGAAATGCAGAAGTCGTACTTGGACTATGCAATGAGTGTAATTGTTGCCCGCGCCCTTCCAGATGTTCGAGACGGTTTAAAACCGGTTCAAAGACGCATCATTTACGCTATGCAGAGAATGGGCATTACCCACAGCGCCCACTACACCAAAAGTGCCAAAGTTGTCGGTGAAGTTCTGGGTAAATACCACCCTCACGGCGATACACCAGTCTATGAGGCGATGGTTCGTATGGCTCAGGACTTTTCCCTGCGTTATCCGCTAATTGATGGACAAGGCAACTTCGGCTCAATCGACGGCGACTCACCGGCAGCTATGCGCTATACAGAAGCCCGGCTTTCAGCAATTTCTGAAACTCTCCTTTACGACCTTGATAAAAACACGGTCGATTTTACCGACAATTTCGACGGCAGTCTCAAAGAACCGATCTTTCTGCCAGCACTGCTGCCCAATCTTTTAATAAACGGCGGCTCACGTATTGCCGTTGGCATGGCTACCAATATCCCACCCCACAATTTAAACGAAACCGTGGACGCAATAATCCATCTAATGGAAAATCCCGACTCATCTGTTGAGGACCTGATGCAATTTGTCAAAGGTCCCGACTTTCCAACCGGTGCCCAAATTTATGATATCAACGAAATCACCGCTGCTTATGCAACCGGCAGGGGCAAAATAATTACCCGTGCCAAAGCCGATATTGAAGAAGTTAATGGAGGAAAATACCAAATTATTGTCACCGAGATTCCCTTTCAGGTTAATAAATCTGCGCTTGTTACTAAAATCGCCGAACTTGTCAAAAATAAAAAAATTGACGGCATTTCTGATCTTCGAGATGAATCAGACCGTAAAGGTTTGCGCATCTCAATCGAACTCAAACGCGATGCCAAACCCAAATCTGTTTTAAATAATCTTTACAAATACACCTCTCTTCAGCAATCATTTGCTGTTAACGTGGTTGCTTTAATCGACGGTACACCCCAAACCCTCACCCTCAAGATGATTTTGCAGGAGTTTATAAAACACAGGCAAAAAGTTATCACCAGACGCAGTCAATTCGAACTTGATGAAGCTAAAAAAAGAGCCCATATCCTGGAAGGCCTCAAAATTGCTGTTGATAATATCGATGCGGTTATCGAAACCATTAAAAAGAGCAAGGACGCAGATAGTGCCAAAGTCAACTTAATGTCCAAATTTAAATTGACAGAAGTTCAGGCTTTAGCAATTCTTGACATGCAGCTCAAAAGGCTGGCAGCACTCGAGCGACAAAAAATCGAGGAGGAACTGGCTATGACACTTGAAGAAATTGGCTATTTAGAAGATTTGCTAAATCACCCAGAAAAAATCCTGACTGTTGCCAAAAAAGAACTGCTAAAACTCAAAGAACGCTTTGGCGATGAGCGCAGAACACGCGTCTTTAAACAAAAGCTAGGCGAATTTTCAGAGGAAGACTTGATTGCCAACGAGCCCACAATTGTCACCATCACCCAAGGAGGTTATGTTAAAAGACAGGATATTGGTTCCTTTCGCACCCAAAGACGCGGCGGCAAAGGTATTTCCGGCATGACCACCAAAGAAGAAGATACTGTCTCCCAACTTATTGCCTGCCAAACCCATGATAATCTGCTTTTCTTTACAGATCGCGGCCGGGTTTTCCAATTAAAAGTCTGGGAACTTCCCGAATCATCAAGAATTTCCAAAGGTGTAGCTATCGTTAACCTTTTAGAACTTCAGCAAAACGAGAAGGTGCTATCAATCCTCAGAATCTCCACAGCGGCTGAAAAAGACGGCAAAAGGGGAAAATTTGTACTAATGGCCACCAAAAATGGCATCGTTAAAAAGACCGAAATAAAAGCTTATGAGGCTATCAGAAAATCCGGTATTATTTCCATAAAACTTGCAGATGGTGATCAACTTCGCTGGGCCAAATTAACGTCGGGTGCCGACACAGTCTTTTTAGTATCTCGTCGCGGTATGTCAATTAAATTTTCCGAAAAAGATGTGCGGTCAATGGCCCGCGACACAATGGGTGTGCGTGGCATCAAATTGAAAATGGGGGACGAGTTAATTGGCATGGATGTAATCGATGTCGAAGATCTTAAAGCAGACCTTCTGATAATTACCGAAAAAGGTATAGGCAAAAAATCAACTATTGGTGCCTGGCCGATTCAGCTTCGAGGCGGCGTCGGAGTCAAGGCCGCTAATCTCGCCGATAAAACAGGCAACATTGTTAATGCCCAAATATTAACCAAAAATGATGAGGGGATCATTTTAACTTCGCAAAAGGGTCAAGTAATGCGCACCACTCTAAAGTCCCTCCCACGCTTAACACGTGACACCCAAGGAGTAATTATTATGAGACTTGCACCCGATGACAAAGTTGCTGCCGCCACCATCGTTGCCAAAAAAGCCAAAGAGGCAGAGATCGAGACCGAAATCGAAAGTGAAATAGTAAAACCAAAAAATGCCTCTAAGCCCGAAAGCAAAATCAACATACCTAAAAAGCAACCTAAAACAGGCGCAAAAGCTGCTAAAAAGCCGGTAAAAAAAACAAACACCAAAAAACTTACCAGTCTTAAGAAAAAATAAAATGTCAAACACAATCTGGTTTTTAAAAATTTAGGAAGCCCAAGGGGCTTCTTTTTTTAACATGAGCAACACAAGCGCAAAGTTAATTCTTGAAGACGGCACAATTTTCACTGGCTTTGCTGCCGGCTACCCAGAATCAGCAGCTGGCGAGGTTGTCTTTACAACCGGCATGGTTGGCTACGAACAGAGTCTTACAGATCCCTCATACGCCGGCCAAATTCTCACCTTTACTTATCCTCTAATCGGCAATTGGGGCGTGCCTAGCGAATTCTTCTGGGAATCTGAAAAAATCCAAGCTGCCGCTGTTATTATTAGCGACCTAACAACTCACCCCAATCATTGGCAATCTCAACAAACCCTCAACTCATGGCTCAAAGAGCAAAAGATCCCGGCGCTTGTGGGCATCGATACCCGCGCCCTAACTCAAAAGCTGAGAGAGAAAGGTGTCATGCTTGGCAAAATTGTCACAGATGGCGAAGACATTGATTTTGATGACCCAAACAGTAGAAATTTGGTCGCCGAAGTCTCAATCAAAAAAATGATAATGCATAAATCTTTGCGCGGGATCCGTATAAACATCGCCCTTTTAAACTGTGGCGCCAAAAGAAACATAATTCGATCGCTCGTCGCGCGCGGTGTCACAGTCTACGAACTGCCGTGGGACTTTGACCCGTTTCAGAACAGGTTACCAATCGACGGTCTCGTAATTTCCAACGGCCCTGGCAACCCCAAGATGGCCAAAGCCTCAATAGCGATTATCAAAAAAGCTCTTGTCAAAGAAATCCCCACTTTTGGCATTTGTCTTGGCAATCAACTTTTAACACTAGCTGCAGGCGGCAACACTTATAAACTAAAGTTTGGTCACAGGGCCCAAAACCAACCTACGATTGAGGTTGGCACTAAACGCTGCTACATCACTACTCAAAATCATGGCTTTGCCGTTGACGATAAAAAACTGCCGATTGGCTTTAAGCGCTGGTTTTACAATGCCAACGACAATACTAATGAGGGTATAAGGCACGAAAAACTGCCATTTTTCTCAGTCCAATTCCATCCAGAAGCAACTCCCGGCCCAACAGATACAAATTGGCTGTTTGATTATTTCTTAAAAAGAATTAAAAACCATAATTCATGATTCGTAACTCAAAAATCAAAAAAGTTCTTCTTCTTGGCTCGGGCGCCCTAAAAATTGGCCAAGCTGGCGAATTTGATTATTCAGGTTCCCAAGCAATCAAAGCCTTAAAGGAAGAAAGGATTCAAGTCATCTTGATTAACCCCAATATCGCAACTGTCCAAACATCAGCCGGTTTTGCTGATAAAGTTTACTTTCTGCCAATCGACCCATACTTTGTTGAACAAGTAATAAAAGCCGAAAAACCAGACGGCGTCCTGCTTTCCTTCGGCGGCCAAACCGCCTTAAATTGTGGCCTTGAACTTGCCAAAAACGGCACATTTAAAAAAAATCAAATCAATGTTCTTGGTACTTCTACTAAAACAATTGAGACGACAGAAGACAGAAGCTTATTTGCAAAAACCCTTAAATCCATAAACCTACGCATTCCCAAAAGCCAGGCGACAAAAAATCTAGATGATGCCAAAAGAATTGCCCAAAAAATAGGCTTTCCGGTAATGATTCGTGCTGGTTTCTCTCTTGGAGGCCAAGACTCAGGCGTCGCGCAAAACCAAAAAGAACTGGAGGAAATTGCCAAACGCGCCCTATCCAAAGTCAACCAAATCTTGATTGAGGAATACCTAAGTGGCTTCAAAGAAATAGAATATGAGGTCGTCCGCGATAAATTTGACAACTGCATCACTGTTTGCAATATGGAAAACATTGACCCCATGGGCATTCACACCGGCGAATCAATTGTTGTCGCTCCATCGCAAACATTAAATAACTTCGAATACCACGGCCTTCGTGAAATCGCCATTAAAGTTATAAGACACCTCGGGATAGTAGGGGAGTGCAACATCCAGTTTGCCCTAAACCCAAGACCAAATGCGCAAAAGAGAAGTCGAGCTGACAATCAAAAACATGATCCTTCGATGAATTTCAGTATAAACTCCGCTGGTTCGCGGGTGACGCCAGTGGAAGGGCTCCCGACAGCGCGCAGTCTCAACCATGAACCTAGATCACACATTAAATCTTCTCGAGATGAGCACTGGCGGGAGGGAAACTGGCGGCAGGACCCGCGAAGTGGCCGAGCGGTTTTTGATAGTAACGAAACTACCGACTATCTCGACTACCGCATCATCGAGGTCAATGCCCGCCTTTCCAGAAGCTCAGCGCTCGCCTCCAAGGCTACCGGCTATCCACTAGCTTACGTTGCTGCCAAACTGGCGCTGGGCAAAAGCTTAACCGAAATCAAAAATTCGGTAACAGGCAAAACTATTGCTGCATTCGAACCGGCACTTGACTATTTGGTTGTTAAAATTCCGCGCTGGGATCTTTCTAAATTTTTAAAAAGTGATGTAACAATTGGCTCCTACATGCAGTCTGTCGGCGAAGTCATGGCAATCGGCAGAAAATTTGAGGAAGCCCTGCAAAAGGCCGTCAGAATGCTAGATGTTGGCCTAGAGAGTCCTCTTGATGAAAATGCCTTGCATCATAATTACCTAAAGCCTACTCCTTGGAGAATATTTGCTATCGCCCAAGCACTCAAAAGGGGAGAGCAAATCGAAAAAATAGCCAGAGCCACATCTATTGACCCCTTCTTTCTTGAAAAAATCAAAAACATTGCAGAGCTGGAAAAAACATTGCAAAAGACTAACAACCTCGATGAAAAAACTTTAAGAGATGCCAAACAGCTGGGCTTTTCTGATGCCAGAATTGCTAGACTTACCAATCATTCTGCCGAGTCTATAAGAATTAAGAGACATAAGCTTTCAATTATTCCTGCTGTTAAGCAAATAGACACTTTAGCCGCTGAATATCCCGCCGAAACCAACTACCTTTATCTGACTTACAATGGTGAAAAAGACGATATATCAATTAATCTAAACAGCTTTGCGGGTGGCACCAGTGGAAGGGATCCCGACAGCGCACAGTTTAAAACAGATAATCAATCTACACCGATCAATCTCTTAAAAACGAGCACTGGCGGGAAGGAAACTGGGGACAGGACCCGCAAAAATTCAAAAGTCATCGTCCTGGGCTCCGGCCCCTACCGCATTGGCTCATCGGTTGAATTTGACTGGTGCTCGGTAACCGCCGCCCAAACTGCTGCCAAAAACGGCTTCTTGCCCATTATCAA